>ERZ795045.41-NODE-41-length-154586-cov-140.796319_pt1 | contig 154586 bp, 146 predicted proteins | sample MGYA00375129_ERZ795045 | MGnify/ENA primary metagenome ERZ795045 (study PRJEB30174, sample SAMN05720166) | activated sludge metagenome | isolation source: anaerobic digester from wastewater treatment plant | place: Japan | collected 2015-05-15 ...
GGTGGGACCTTTTCGTCATCCATGCAGCCTCTCCCAGTGATCCGGCAAATGCCCGCCGTTTTCCAGGAAAAGTTTTAGGCAGCCTTCCGGGCTTGGATGGTTGATCTCTCCAAAGTGGGTATAGGCCGTAGCCGAGCAGTTTCCCGTGCAAAAGGCCACATAAGGACAATCCTCGCACAGGGAAAAAGAAGAAAGGGGGATCCGATGGCGATGCCTGATGAGAAAGAGGGTAGGGTGATGTTGCCAGACAAAGGTTAAGGAATCCCGATTGATTTGACCGAGAGGCAAATGCCCTAATTGCTGGCAGGGAATCATGGCCCCATCGGCCCGGACGGCGAGGGTTTGAAAGGGGCCATTGCATCCCGATAGGAATCCCCCGCCTTGAGGGGCGGGCCGACAGCCCCTCCTTGCCTGCTCCATGTTCCACCAAGTAAAGCCGTCCGCCAGCGGTCCGGCGGTGGCGCTAATGCGCCCGGGGTAAAGTTCACTTAACTCGAGAAGAATCTCCATCGCCTCCCCGTACTCCGGGGGGGTAAGTTGCGTGATGGCGGCATTTCGGCGGCAAAGCCCCATGTGCGAGGCAGAGTTGGTGGAAAAAGAAGGTAAACCCAGGTCCCCGAGGATAAAACGGGCAATGTCCTTTAGACGAAAGTAGTTCTGACGGTGCACGGTCACCCGCACCACGGGTGTTATTCCCGCCTGCTTCAAAAACTCAATGCCCGATACGACCTGCTCGAAACTACCTTTCCCCCTAAAGGCATCGTGGGTTTCACTCTCTGCCCCGTCCAGGGAAATCTGGATATAGTCGAGCCTACGACAGGCAGCCAGGAATTGGGCGGTTTTCGAGTCGATCAGGGTCCCATTCGTGAGGATGGCAAACCGGAGGGGTCGCTGAGAAAGGTGGGTGATAAGCGAAAGAAAGTCATCCCTTACGAACGGTTCGCCGCCGGAAAAAACGACCCTTAATACTTTCGCCTCTGCCAGTTCATCGAAGAATCTGATCCACTCGGAGGAAGGTAGGTCTTCCGCTACGTCCGCCCCGGAGGAGAAATGGCTGCAGTAGGTACAGCGCAAGTTACATCGACTGGTAATTTCAATGTCGACGCTGCGGGGTGACCGCATGAGAGCGTCCGTCATGACGGCTCACTTTCCACATAATCGGCCAATCCCAGGGTATGCACGCAAGTAAGGAACGTTTTTATCTGCTTTTGCGCCTCGGCGGGTAAAGCATCCACTTCTTCGTTTATAAGCTGCCAGATATCCTGCTCGCTGTTGGTACCGGTGAGATGCTTCCAGATAAGTACCGCAACCGGATTTAAGGCGTATGTATGGCCCGTATCGGGGTCGAAGAGAACGGCCCAGTCATCGGATTCTTCCCGAAGCACGAGTTTGGGGTTGGCTTTTAAGTACTTCATTTTCACCTGCGTTTTTTCTTCAATTCTGGATTTATAGGGGAAAAGGCGTTTTGTGTCAACGGCCGCCCGCTAAAATTTCCACATAAACCCTCCTTGTGCGGGGGCCGTCGAATTCACAGAAGAAGATGGACTGCCAGGTACCCAACACGAGCTCCCCATCTGATAAGATGACGATTTCCGATTGTCCAACGAGGGAGGCCTTCACGTGGGCATCAGAATTGCCCTCCCGATGGAGAAAAGCGGCCGTTTCGGGCACCATCCGGCTAAGTTGCGACAGGATGTCTTTCGGCACGGCGGGGTCGGCATTCTCGTTTATCGTCACAGCGGCGGTCGTATGGGGTACGAAGATGCAAACGAGGCCTTCGGAAACCTTTCGGCGGGAGACAATCTCCCTTACTATGTTTGTAATATCGACCATTTCGCATCTTTCCCGAGTTGTAACGGTAAAGGCGTCCATTTTTTTCACTACCTCCCTAATCATGGTGTTGCTTTATCTTTTTTAGTACACCAAGAGTTTTCGTCAGGGGTTCTGCCAGAAAATCCCCGGAGGCAAGGGCATACTTGTACACCTCGTACGGGGCCTGACCACCTTGTTTGGGATCGAAAAAGAGATCGTGAATGAGGAGATAGCCCCCCGGTATTAAAAAGGGACTCCAGAGCTTGTAATCACCGAAGGCGGATTCGAAGGTGTGGCTCCCGTCGATGAAGACGAGGCTAAGCGGAGTGCGCCACATACGTGCCACCGTAGCGGAGGCAGATACGATGGGAACTACCGTCTCGAGGAGATCGAACTGCTCCAAGGTCTCGCGAAAAAAGGGGAAGGTATCAATCTTTCCTGTCTTACGATCGAGAAGATCGGGGTCGAAGTACTCTTCCCCGGGCTGTTGTTCCTCGGAGCCACGATGGTGATCGATGGAAAAGAGAATACCATGGTTTTCCCGACAACCAAGCCCCAGGTAGATGGCCGATTTTCCGCAGTAACTCCCAATTTCCAGGCACGGACCCCACTTACTTGCCTCCCGCGCCAGTCTGTACAGGCGCAAGCCTTCTTCGTGATCGAGAAAGCCCTTGACGGGGGCATCCTTAATTTGCTCCAGCGCAATTTCCTCTCTCGCCATCGCTTTATCCCTGGTATTCTTTTCGAAAAAGGGTAAAGAGGTCATCCACCAGGGCCATTCCCCTTTCCGTCAAAAATACCCGTTCCAGAATAGAGGCGGCCCCTTTTTCCCCCTCTTCCGCCCCCTCGTCGGAAGGTTTTACGGGAAGCCTCAGCCCCTGGACGATGAAGTCATCCGCCTTGAAGGTAAATTCCCACTCCTCCAAATCTTCTTTAATGTTGAGTCTGGCTTCCTTGATTTTCTTTCCCTGACGCATGGCTTCCTTCACTTCGGCAAATCCGGCGTGGGCACCTTGGCAGAGGATGGACTCCGTGTATTCACCTTCGCCGGCCTCGAGCAGCACCCGTTTCAGAAACTCGACCTGGATTTCCCGTTGGCGGGAAAGTGCTACCGTCCCCTCCCTTTCTTCGGCCTTTTTCCAGAGCCACGTGAGGAACTCCCTGTTCATTGGCGGATTTTCGACCGCCGGGTAGGGAGAAAGGGGGATTTCAAACGTATCCTCGAAGTAAGAGGCAAAATCATCCCTCATCTTCTGCCCCGTACCGGTGAAGTAAACGAGGGCCTTTTCGTAGGACCAGCACACCTCGTAAAAGGACGGAACGGGAGGAATTCTCATGGCGAGCTCCCTGGCCGCCACTTCCCGGATGGTTTGCCTCTGCTCACGGCTCAACCTGGCCAAACCGTGCTCGGCCAGGAATTGCCTCTCTTGCTCGAGGCAGCGCAGTTTTAGCAACGAAGCGGGGATACGCCTTTCATCGACCCGGAGGGAAAAGATCAAGTATGGACCAAACCGGTAGCGTGGATAGGTAAAGTCCGTACTTACAGGATCGTCGATTAAGGTCCAACCCCATTTTTCCTTTGCCTCCGTGGGGAAAAAATCACTGAAGGCGCGGGATTTCAACTTCTCCTCTACCGAGTTTAAATCCAGATTCTCTTGAACGGCACTAAAACGCGCAACGGATAAAGTTCCCTTCCTAAAACCCATAACCCTCGTCTCCTTATAAATTGAGGCGAGCGTATATGAAAGAGAGATGGGTGTCAATCTCGAGGAATGATAGACAGGCAGGGCTAATTGTGTTATCCATTTTGCACTTAAAGAGGTCTGCGAAAAAGGGAAAAATGAAGGTAGAAAAGGTCGGGATCATTGCCAATGTGGCTAAGGAAAACGCTTCCTTCCAGGCGGGTAAATTACGAGACTGGCTTAAAGCCAAGGGGGTCAAAGTTTACCTGCACCGGGAACTGGCCGCCACCTTGAGAGAAAAGGGGGGCTATGAGATCGAAGAGCTATCCCGCCTGGCCGACCTCCTCACCGTGATGGGGGGGGATGGGACGATCCTACGGGCGGCCCGAGGGGCAAAGGAGTCTCCCATCCCGATTCTCGGCATCAATTTAGGGCAGTTTGGCTATCTCGCTGAGGTGAATTTGGGGGAGATGTACGATACCTTTTCCGTCATCCTAACCGGTCAATTTCAAACGGAAGAACGGATGATGCTCGATGTAAAAGGGTCCTCCCTCCAGGCAAGTGCCGCCGATAGCTGGACGATCCTGAACGATGCCGTCATCAATCGCGGCAATCTATCCCGCATTGTGGAAATAGAGACCTTCGTCGATGGAGCCTACCTCACCACGTTCAAAGCCGATGGCCTGATCATTTCTACCCCGACGGGATCTACAGCGTATTCCCTTTCGGCCGGGGGCCCCATTGTTTTTCCTCGGCACGATTCCATCATCATCAACCCCATCTGCCCCCACACCCTTACCAATCGACCTATTATCCTTCCCGGTTCGGCCCGGATCACCATCACCCTGCATTCGAAAGAAGAAGGGGCCACCCTGACGCTGGACGGCCAGGTACTGGTTCACCTGAAATCAGGGGATACCGTGGAAATCACCCGTTCGCCCTACGTCACGGTGCTCGTGGTTTCTCCCCATCGCCACTATTTTGAAATTCTCCGCACCAAGTTAGGTTGGGGTGGCATGCCCGCCGCTCTCAATGGGAGGTGAGGAAAGGGGAATGCTCACGGAACTCACGATTAGGAACTTTGCCATCATTGATGAACTGAAGGTTAATTTTTCGGAAGGGCTCAACATCATTACGGGGGAAACAGGGGCAGGGAAATCGATCATCATCAATGCCGTCGCGCTTCTTTTGGGAGACCGGGCCTCGACCGACTTGATCCGGACGGGGGAGGAGATGGCCCAAGTAGAAGCTATCTTTGATTTACGCCGCCACGAAGAGGCAAAGAAGATCCTCTCCCAATGGGAAATGGAGGTAAAAGACGAGGTAATCGTACGGAGAGTCGTGTCCCGAGCGGGTAAAAGCCGGGCCTATATTAACGGCGCCGCCGCGACGACCTCTCAGCTTTCCCTTTTGGGCGAGGTGCTCCTCAACATTTGCGGCCAGCATGAGCACCAACTTTTATTGGAGGAAGAAAACCACATCGCCGTTTTGGATGCCTATGCGGGTATCGGCGGGCTCGTCGAGGCGTACGGGACGCTGTTTAATCGGGTAAGCGACCTGGACGAAAAGATAAAGAGACTCCTCGAGTTGAAAAACCGACGGGCGGAGATGAGGGAACTTTTTGAATTCCAGCGGCGGGAAATCGAAGAGGCCGATCCCCGCCCCGGCGAGGATGAAAGGCTGTTGGAAGAAAAAAGGGTGTTAACCAATGTCCAGCGCCTTCGGGAGTTGGCCGCGGGTATCTACGAAGAGCTTTACGGGAAGGAAGGCAGCGCCCTGGAAAAGGTACGCCGGGCGCTTTATGCGATAGAAGACATAAAAAAGATTGATCCCCGCTTTGCCCCCGTACCGGAGGATGTGCAGGGCATCTACTATCAACTGGAAGATGTGGCCCTTTATGCCCGCTCTTATAGTCAGAATTTAAGCCTCGATGAAGAACGCTTGGCCGAGATAGAAGAGCGGCTTGAACGGTTGAACCGGTTGAAGAAGAAATACGGGGGATCCATCGAGGCCGTGCTCTCTCGGAGGGAAAGCCTAATAGAGGAGCTAAAAAAGGGCGAAACTCTCGAGGTAGAGTTGGATGAAAGGAAAAAAGAGCGGGAAGAAGCCTATAGGGAACTCGAAGACCGTGCCCGGGAGATCTCGCATCGACGTAAAGAAGCGGCCCTTCGATTGGAAAAGGAACTCAATCAAGAACTTCACACCCTTATGATGACCGGAGCAAAATTTTCCGTTCATATGGAAGAAACGGGCCTCACCAGGTGGGGAAGGGACGTAATTGCGTTCATGTTTACGGCCAACCCGGGCGAAGAGCTGAAGCCTCTCCAGAAAGTGGCCTCGGGGGGAGAACTTTCGCGCCTCATGTTGGCATTAAAGAAGGTGTTGGCCGATCGGGGATTTGCCGGCACCATCATCTTCGACGAAGTGGATAGCGGCATCGGCGGGGCTACGGCAGAGGTGGTAGGGGAAAAAATTGAAGAGGTAGCTCGGTACAATCAGGTCATCTGCATTACCCATCTACCTCAGATCGCACGTTTCGCCCACCGTCATTACCGGGTGGAAAAGAGGGTAATAGACGGCAAAACGGTTACCGCCATCAACGAATTAAAGGAAGCCGAGCGCCGGGAAGAGCTGGCCCGCATGTTAGGGGGGAAGGAGATCACTTCGACGACGCTAAAACATGCCTCGGAAATGTTGGCGGCCAGGCGGAAAAAAGGAGGAAGCGGAGCTTATGTTGAGAAAGGCCAAGGTTAGTGACGTGCGCACAATCCACAAGATGATTACCATCGCGGCTTCCCAGGGCGATGTCCTACCCCGCTCGCTCATGGATATATACGGGAGCCTCCGGGATTTCTTCGTCTATCTCGATGAGGCAGAGAACATCATCGGCATCTGTGCCATGACCATCATTTGGGAAAACCTGGCCGAAATTAGGTCCCTCGTCGTAATCGAGGAATTCAGGAATCGCGGCATTGGCCGCACCTTGGTGGAGGCCTGCATATCCGAGGCCATTACCCTGGGCCTCTTTCGCATTTTTACCCTCACGAACAAGAAAACATTCTTCGAGAAACTGGGGTTCCACGAGGTCGAACGCACCTCCCTCTCAGAGAAGGTATGGTCCGATTGTTTTCGTTGCCCCAAGTATCCGGACTTTTGCGACGAAGTGGCCATGATCGTCGAGTTGTAATCCATGATAAAATGCCGTCTACTTTGCCTTTCCCTGCTAATCGTATTTCTCTCGGTGGGATGTGCCCCGCGAGTGGCTTACGTGCCTGTCCCGTACGAGGAAAGGGCAGGAGTCGTTCGGGTAGACGATATGGATTTTAGTTCCCTGGAAGAGGCGGTGGAAAAAAGCATTCGCTTCTTCCAAAGATCAGGAGAACAAAGAGAGTATTGCTTTAAAAATCGTTGCCATCGAGGTGGGGAATTTATCGCCGCCCTTAAGCGGCTAAAGACTGCCCTATCTCGCCATGAGGCCTCGTGGGAAGAAAAGGAAAAGGCCATCTCGGCTCTCTTCGACTTCGTTATTGCGAGCGAAAGCTTAACCGTGACGGGCTACTTCGAGCCCATCTTGAAGGGTTCCCTCGTCAAGGACGAGCGGTTTCGTTACCCCATCTATAAGATGCCCGAAGAGACGGTCATCGTCCGGCTGGGCAAGTTCAATCGCAAATACGGAAGCGAAGTCCTCGTGGGAAGGCTCGTTCGAAACGAGGTAGTCCCCCACTATACCCGGAGGGAAATCGATTATCAAAACGTGCTTGCCCGGCGCGGATTGGAAATTGCCTGGGTCGAAGACCCTGTCGAGCTGTTTTTTCTCCATCTCCAGGGGTCCGGTAAGATCATGCTTCCCGATGGCTCAACCATGAGCGTAAGCTATGCCCAGCGAAACGGAAGACCTTACCGCAGCATCGCCACTTATATGGTAGAAAAGGGTTATTTGAAACCCAACGAAACCTCTCATCGCAGTGTGAAGGCGTTTCTCAAGCATAACCCGCAGTTGAGAGATGAAATCTTGAGTTACAATGAAAGCTACATTTTTTTCCGTGTCGTGGAAGAGGGGCCCGTGGGCGCCTTTGGGCTAAAACTCGTAGCCGGGCGCTCCGTGGCCCTCGACCCCGACGTCTATCCGCCGGGGGTGCCCCTCATGCTGAAATCTCGGCGACCGGTAAGTTTCGAAGGAGAAAGGCCCGTAGCATGGGAGAATTTCACCCGCATCGTCTTTAACCACGATGGGGGTACGGCCATCAAGGGGCCTCACCGATTGGACCTCTTCTGTGGGACGGGAGAGGAAAAGGAAAAAGAAGCAGGTAGCCTACGCGAACCGGGAAAGCTTTTCATTCTGCTTCCCCGTAAGTGACCGCCTCGTTTGACAAGGGGCCGTCCATTTGTTATAGCTCCCGCACTTGTTTTTAATCGATGAATGTAAGGAAGGTGAAAGGTGAAAAGGATTTTAAGTGGCATGAGGCCGACCGGTTATCTCCATTTGGGCAATCTGCACGGGGCCCTAATGAACTGGATTGCCTTGCAAAACTCTGGGGATTACGAATGCTTCTATTTTGTTGCCGACTGGCACGCCCTGACAAGTGATTTTGCCGAGCCTTCTCTGGTTGGTACGTACACGGAAGCCATTTTCGTGGATTGGTTAAGCGCCGGGTTAGATCCGCAAAAAAGCACCCTTTTCGTTCAATCGGCTATTAAAGAACACGCAGAATTGTTCGTTCTCCTTTCCATGATCACCCCGGTGGCCTGGTTGGAGAGAAACCCGACCTATAAGGAGATGAAGGAGGAACTATCCAATCGGGACCTTTCCAACCTGGGCTTCCTCGCCTATCCCGTACTCCAGGCGGCAGACATTCTCATGTACAAGGCCTATGGGGTTCCCGTGGGTATCGATCAGCTGCCCCACGTGGAGCTGACCAGAGAAATTGCCCGTCGGTTCAATTACCTTTACGGGGAGATTTTCCCGGAACCTCAGAGCCTGCTCGCTGAAACCCCCAAACTCTTGGGCATCGACGGCCGCAAAATGAGCAAATCCTACGAAAATGCCATCTACTTGAGCGACGAAGGGGAAACACTCTATCGAAAGGTCATGTCCATGTTTACCGACCCTCAGAGACAGAGGCGTAAAGACCCCGGCCGCCCCGAAATCTGCAACGTTTATGCCTTTCACGGCATCTACACGGAGCAGGCAAAGGTCAAGGAATTGGAAAATGCTTGTCGTGGGGCCCTCATTGGGTGTACGGATTGCAAGGAACTTTTGGCAGAAAATATCGCCGCCGGCCTTATAGAACTCCATGAAAGGCGCGCATATTATCTGAGTCATATTGATGAGGTGCGGGACATTATGCGAGCGGGCAACAAAAAAGCCCGGGCGGTGGCCGAGAAAACCATGGCCGAAGTGCGCAGAGCCATGGGGGTAACTATCTCTGTTGAGACCACTTAGGGAAAGAAGGCGGAAATGAAAAAGGGCTACTACGGAAGGTTTGGGGGGATATTCGTTCCCGAAACGCTCATGCCCTCCATTTATGAATTAGAAGCGGCCTTCTTCCGTTGGTGGAAGGATCGAGGTTTTCGAGAGGAGTTCAACGGATACCTAAAAGATTACGTGGGACGCCCCACTCCCCTTTACTACGCGGCCAATTTATCGCAACGTTTCCAAGTCAAACTGTACCTGAAGCGAGAGGACCTCTGCCATACGGGAGCCCACAAAATCATGAACGCCCTGGGGCAGGCCCTCTTGGCCCGGCGGATGGGAAAAACGCGGATCATAGCCGAGACGGGGGCGGGTCAGCACGGGGTGGCCGTGGCAACGGCCTGTGCCCTGTTGGGGCTTACATGTTGCATCTACATGGGAGTAGATGATGTGGAGCGGCAAAAGGTCAACGTGACCCGGATGGAAATGCTCGGAGCGGAAGTGGTCGGGGTCAAGGCGGGCACCAAGACCCTGAAGGATGCCATCAACGAGGCCCTGCGGGACTGGGTGACCAACGTGAAGACCACCCACTACATCTTAGGAACCGTTTTTGGGCCCTATCCTTACCCGGAGATGGTAAAGGCGTTCGTCTCCGTCATCGGCCGCGAAGCGCAAAGGCAAATCTGGCAAAAGGAGGGCAGGTTGCCCGAGGTGGTCGTCGCCTGCGTGGGGGGTGGCAGCAATGCCATGGGCATCTTCTATCCCTTTGTCTCCAAGAAAGAGGTGAGGCTCGTGGGCGTGGAGGCAGGGGGGGAAGGCATTGCGACCGGTCGCCATGCGGCCCGCTTTCAGGGCGGAAAAGTCGGTGTTTTTCAAGGTACGAAGAGCTACGTGCTGCAGGACGAAAAAGGCCAAATCGTGGACACGTATTCCATTGCCCCGGGCCTTGATTACGCAAGTGTGGGGCCGGAACACAGCTTTCTCATGGAATCCGGCCGGGTAGAATATACTTACGCTACCGACGACGAAGTCCTAAGCGCGTTTTTCCTCACCTCGAAAGAGGAGGGCATCATCCCGGCCCTGGAAAGCAGCCATGCCCTCGCCTATGTGATAAAGAATAGTCATGCCTTGCGGCACAAACTCATTATCGTGAACCTCTCGGGTCGCGGCGATAAGGATATCGATGCCGTTCGGGGGAGAATGCCCATATGAATGAAATCACTCGCATTTTTAGGCAGTTGAACAAACATGGTAAGAAGGCGCTGATTCCGTATATTACTGCCGGTGATCCCTCCATCGAGAAAACTTACGAACTGATGCAGTTTCTAGCCGAAAACGGTGCCGATATCATCGAATTAGGGATTCCTTTCTCCGACCCCATGGCCGATGGCGAAGTTGTCCAGCGCGCCATGGAAAGGTCCCTCAAGGCGGGGACCACGCTTCAAGCCATTTTTTCGCTGGTTGAACGCTTCCAAGAACGATACAAAACCCCCATTATTCTCATGGGCTATTTGAATCCCATTTACGCTTACGGGGTGGAAAGATTCGTGGCCGAGGCAGGAAGGGCCGGAGTTAAAGGTCTGATAACGGTTGATATGCCACCCGAGGAAGCTCGGGAATTTTGCGCCTTGCTCAAGCGCCACGGCATGGCCGGGATATTCCTCGCCACCCCCGTCACGGACCAAGAGCGCATCCAGGTCATCAAGAGATTTGCCCGGGGTTTTCTCTACTTCGTATCGGTGACGGGTGTCACCGGGGAAAGGGACAAGATCCCCCCGGAAATAAATAAGAAGATTGCCGAGATCAAAGCCTTGGTAAAACTCCCCATCGCCTTGGGGTTCGGCATTTCCCACCCCCGCATTATAGAAGAATTTTATCCCTATCTTGATGGTTTCGTCGTGGGGAGTGCCCTGATTAGGCGCTGGGAGGTCACATTCGACGTAAAAGATGCGGAACTGGTGAATTTCTTCCGGGGAATGGTTCATGCTTGCCATGGTTGACCATGCAATACGAAGTTAGGCTACCCGTCTTCGAAGGCCCTCTCGATCTCCTCCTTTACCTGATCAGGAAAAATGAGCTTGATATCTACAACATACCCGTCTCCGAGATTACGGAACAATATCTTAAGTACATCGAGCTCATGAAATCTTTGAATCTCGACCTGGCGGGGGAATACTTGGTCCTGGCGGCCACTTTGCTTCATATCAAATCCCGGATGCTTCTTCCCCACTACGAAGACGAAGAGGATGAAGAGGAAGATCCCCGCGAAGAACTCGTTCAACAACTCTTGACTTACCAAGCTTTTCGCGAAGCGGCCCGGGCTTTAGATAGCCGACCACGCCTGGAAAGGGAGGTTTTTACCCGCGGATTTAAGGAGAGCGAAACGAAAGAAAACCAAGGAGAACTTGGCGATTGGGTAGAGATCGGGCTTTTTGAGCTCCTGGACGCCTTTCAGCGAGTACTCCATCGACTGAAACCGGGTGAGATCATGGAAATTGAAGGCGAGACCATCACTTTGGCCCAAAAAATCGCCGAACTTGGAGAAACTTTAAAAAAATTCGGGAGTCTAACGTTCGAGGAACTTTTTTCCGGTCCAAGGTCGCGTAGGGAGATGATTTACATGTTTCTTGCCATCCTCGAGATGATGAGGAGAAAAATGGTATCCGCTTATCAGCTGACCACCTTTTCCTCCATCCGCCTCTTTTACGAAGGGGAGGGCATCGATGTTAACGAATAACTTGAAGAATATATTGGAATCCATTATCTTTGCAAGTGAATCTCCTCTTAGCCTCGATAAAATTTATGCCTTGTTGGTCCCGGAGGGTTTTGACAAGAAGGAAATTTCCCGGGCCTTGAGGGAGCTCAAGGAAGAGTACCGATTGAGGCAAGGTGGATTCTTACTGGCGGAAGTGGCCGGGGGATTTCAGTTTCGCACGCGGCCGGAATATGCCACGTGGATAAAAAAGATGAGGTCTGCCCGCAGTAGTCCCATAACGCAGGCGGCCCTCGAAACCCTGGCCATCATCGCTTACCGTCAACCGGTAATAAAGATGGAGATTGACAAAATCAGGGGCGTAGATAGTGGGGGTGTGATCAGGAGTTTGATGGAAAGGAGACTTATCCGTATTTTAGGCCGGAAAGACGTACCCGGTCGCCCCATCATGTACGGCACGACTAAACATTTTCTGGAAATGTTCAATTTGAAGGACCTTTCGGAACTTCCCACCGTGAAGGAACTCAAGGATCTGGAAGGGCATGAAGGATCACCAAAATGAAGTGAGGCTCCAGAAAATCCTTTCCCAGGCGGGTATTTCTTCACGGCGCAAGGCGGAAGAGATCATCAAAGAGGGAAGGGTGACGGTAAACGGCCGCCCGGTGGGAGAGTTGGGCTTCAAGGTCAAAGCAGGCGACCGGATTGAAGTGGACGGCAAGCCTGTCTGGCTACCTGAAAATCATAAATACGTCGCGCTTTACAAGCCCCGGGGATACGTAACGACCATGAGAGACCCCCAAGGCCGTCCGACGGTCGCGGATCTGGTCGCCGGCATAAAAGAGAGGTTGTATCCCGTAGGGAGGCTGGACTTTGACTCCGAAGGCTTACTCCTCATGACTAACGATGGCGAATTGGCCTTCCAGGTACAGCACCCCCGTTTTCAAGTCCTCAAGGTTTACCGGGTAAAGGTAAAAGGTCTTTTTTCCGAGGAACACTTGAAAACACTTTCTTTAGGCCTTACGCTCGAGGACGGATTTTTCCAACCCGTCGAGGTGAAGATCGAGAAGTGCCTTCCGCGTAACAGTTGGCTTTATATTTCCATCCGGGAGGGCAGGAACCGGGTCATAAGGAGGGCTTTGAAGAGGTTGGGATTTCAGGTCGTAAGGCTCATCCGGGTTCAGATTGGAGGTCTTAAATTGGGTTCTTTAAAGCCCGGGATGTATCGAGAGCTTTCTGCCAAAGAAATAAGCGAATTATTATCTTGACATTCACCTAAAAAAATAATAGTTCCCCGCAACAGACGCACTTCGGTAAAAACGGCAATTATCATAAGGAGGTATCATGAATAAATCCGGACTCATCGAGGAGTTGAGCAGAAAGGAAAATTTGACCGAAAAGAAGGCCGCGGAAGTGATAAACCTCATCTTCAAAGGTTTTTCGGAGGAATTGAAAAACGGCGGTCGCATAGAAATCCGAGGTTTTGGAAGTTTCGTGGTTCGGGAATACAAGGGCTATACCGGTAGAAATCCCAAAACGGGGAAAAATATAGAGGTTCCCCCGAAGAGGCTACCGTTCTTCAAGGTGGGTAAAGAATTGAAAGAGAGAGTGGACAAGGGTAAGTAATTTTCCCGAAGACGGTTAAACGGTAGGGGGTGCTAAACGGCTGCCCCCTATTTTTTTATTTGAGTTCCCATGAAGAAATGGTTAGGTTTTATCACTGCTTTCGCCTTTCTTGGGCTCCTTTTGTGGAAGGTAGGGTTTCATCCCGGGCAAATAAACAGGCTTGTGCCGGGGAGCACACCTCCATCCGGTCCATCCGAGGTTTGGATGGAAATTACCCAGGCAGGGAAAACCGTGGGCTGGAGCCATCGGATCATTCAGGCGGAAAAAGAGGGCTACGACGTCGAAGAAGAAATCGTTCTGCGCCTCAAATCCATGGGGGTGCCCCAAGAGGTGCGATGCAATTTAAGAGGGAAATTGAACCAAAATCGCACCCTAAAAGAATTTCGGGCCCTCGTTTCTTCTTCCTTCTACGAGGCTAAGGTCGAGGGAAAGGTGGAAGGCCATCGATTGTTCCTTAGCAGTGGTGGAAAGAACGTCGAAATTCCCCTCCCGGGAGTGCCCCTTCTTCCCGGTGATCTTTGTCGGAGTCGGGTGCCGGGCAGGTTGCCCATGTTCGATGCCGTTCAGGCCGGCGTCAGGGAAGCGGAAGTTGCCTACCTGGGGGAGGAGATAAGGGAAATAGGCGGACAAAGAGAAAAACTGTCTCGGCTTGCGCTCACTTTCGATGGGATGGAAGAAAACATCTGGTGTAACGAGAAGGGAGAGATGGTGAGGGAAGAAGGTCCCATGGGGCTCGTGGCGGAGAGGGTTTCGAAGAAGAGGGTGGAATTATTTCTGACCAAAATGAAGGGAGAGATTGATTTACCCCAGCTGGTCTCCCTCCCCGCCCAGGTCGAAATAAAAGATCCGGGCCGCCTTACCCGCTTGACCTGCCGGCTCGAGGGGGTACCGCTGAGCAATCTCTTTCTTCAGGGGGGAAGACAAACATGGAGGAATCCGATTGTTACCGTTGAAAGAGAAGATCTCAGCTTACGCCAAAAAGCCTCGGCGGGGGAATCCTTTCCCTCGTGGGCCCTTGCCCCGACCCAATTCATCCAAACGGGTCACCCGGAGCTTACCCGCTGGGTAAAGAAAATTACCGAGGAAAGGGACCCCTCGCCGGTAAAGATGCGCAAGATCGTGCACTGGGTTCACAGGGAAACAGAAAAGTGGCCCGTGGCTTCCTTGGCGGATAGTATTTCTATCTTGTCTCATAAGAAGGGGGATTGCACGGAGCACGCTATTCTCGTCACCGCCTTGGGAAGGACAGCGGGCATCCCCACGGCGATAGAAACCGGCCTCGTTTACCAAAAAGGCAGATTTTTCTATCATGCCTGGAATGCCTTCTATTTGGAAAATTACGGTTGGGTTACGGCCGATGCCGTCTTTGACCAAATTCCCGCCGACTGCACGCACATTCGTCTCTTCCGCGGAGACCTACAAAGAGAAATAACTATGTTAGCCGCCCTAATAGGGAAACTTAAGCTTTCCGTTGAGGAGATGAAGTATGGTCGCCCTTGAGGCCGTATCGAAGAGCTACGGACCGGTGAAGGCCGTAGATGGAATTTCCCTCCAGGTGGCCCGAGGTGAGATATTCGGCTTAATCGGCCCAAACGGGGCCGGAAAGACGACTACCTTACGCCTCATGGGGGGTATCATTTTACCCGACAGCGGGCGTATCTTCATCGATGGCATACCCCTTATCACCCATCCCGTTGCCGCCAAGAAATTAATCGGATTCATTCCAGATCGACCCTACCTCTACGAGAAACTTACGGGATGGGAATTTTTGCAATTCATTGCCGATGTCTATCGCTTAAACAGGCCGCAGGCGATGAAAAGGGCCGAATTCTGGCTGGAGATGTTCGGTCTGGACGGACGCCAGCACGACTTGGTGGAATCATACTCCCACGGCATGAAACAACGCCTCGCCATCACGGCTGCCCTCTTGCACGATCCACCGTTGATCATCGTGGATGAGCCCATGGTCGGTCTCGATCCGGCCGGCGCAAAACTGGTCCGCGACCTCCTGCGTAAGCAGGCTAAAGACGGAAAAACCATATTTCTTTCCACCCATACCCTCAGCCTGGCCGAAGAGCTCTGCAATAGGATCGGCATTATAAATCACGGGAAACTTATGGCGACGGGGACGATGGAGGAGTTAAGGCAACTTGTCCAGGCCGGTGAAGGGCATTTGGAGGACGTATTCTTCAAACTTACCACGGAGGAAATGGTTTGACGGTCTCACTTCCCTTTTGGCGGATTCGCCTTCAGAGCCTGAAGAACGAACGATTCTCTCGGGAGAAAACTAATCGATACACCCGCTACGTCTTTTGGGGTACCATTGGTTTATGTTTCTGGGCTTTCGTCTTTTTTCTCTTCTACCGGGTACTCAATTATTTTCGACAGGTGGAGATTTTGGGCGATATCCTTGCCATGAAACTCCTTTACATGATTATCGTTACGTGCTTCGGCATCCTTATTCTGAGCAACCTCATCATCATGTTGTCCAAACTTTACCTCGCCCGAGATCTAAATCTCGTCTTTTCTTTACCCCTCTCAGGGCGAGAGATTTTCGTTACCCGCTTCTGGGAGACCGTCGTGGACGCTTCGTGGATGGTGCTCCTCTTCGGCTTTCCCATTTTTCTTTCCTACGGCATCGTTTACAAGAGCCATTTCGATTTTTATCTCCTATCGTTGGCCGCCATGGGTATCCTATGCGTCATCGCCTCCGGCATCAGCGCCGTCCTTACCCTCCTGGCCGGGGCTATCTTGCCGGCCGGTAGGTTAAGGGCGGGTCTTTCCCTGGTGACGGTGCTCGCCGTAGTGGCCGTCGTCGTCGCCGTAAGGTTACTTCGCCCCGAGCAGTTGGTTAATCCCGACCGGTTCATGAGTGTGGCCTATTATCTTTCCTCCCTCAAGGTTTCGTCTTCACCCCTCTTACCCACCACGTGGGCGTATGATGCCATCCGCCTGGCCTTGCGGGGGGGTAACCTTCTCAATATCGTCCACAACCTTGCCCTTAGCATAACGGGGGCCGCCACCCTCGTCTACCTCGGGGCTTGGCTCGCCGATAAATATCTCCGGCGAGGGTTTTCCCGGGCCGAAATGGTTAAAAGAAAGGTGACAAAAAGAGAAAAAGCATGGGGAGAAAAAAGGTGGCCTTTTATTGCCCCCGATACGCAGGCCTTTTTCATGAAGGAGTTTAAGACGTTTCTGCGCGATCAGTCTCAATGGCCGCAGCTCGTGCTGGTCCTCGTACTTATCGGCATTTACTTGTATAATTTTTCCGTTCTCCCTTTGGATAAAACCCCCATCAAGACCGTGTATTTGCAGAATGTTTTTTCCTTTCTCAACATCGGGCTTGCGGCCTTTGTCCTTACGGCCATCGCCGCCCGCTTCGTCTACCCGGCCCTCAGCCTGGAAGGGAAGGCCTTTTGGATCGTCCTTTCCGCCCCTACGGAGCGTAAGCGCTTTATCCGGATAAAATTCTTCTTTTACCTTTTGCCGCTCCTCTTGCTTTCCGAAATGCTCATCGTGAGTTCCAATTTGCTCCTTGGGGTTGACCCCCTTATGATGTTCATCTCCGTAGGTTCGATGCTCTTCCTCGTTCCCATGATTACGGCTTTGGCTCTTTCTTTCGGGGCGCTATATCCTGCCTTTCATCACGAAAATCCCGTGGAATCGGTGACGAGCTTTGGCGGCATTCTATACATGATCGTAAGTTCCATGCTGGTGGTCTTCATTATTGCCTTAGAAGCCGGGCCTGTCTATCATTTGTGCATGGCCTCGATACGCAGGGAATCCTTATCTCTTCTTCAAATTTTGTGGGCCGCATTTACCTTTTCCTTCGTCGGTTTTCTTTGCCTTGGTACAGTCGTCCTTTCCCTCCAAAAAGGGGAAAGGCATCTTAAGTTTTTGGATTGAGAAAGGTGATGAAAGCTCTATTTCTATCCGATACCCATCTGAGGAGAAGAAGCGATAAGAATTATCGGCTTTTTATCGCTTTCATGTCCCAGATGATGGAAGGGGCCATTCCCGGGCATCCTAAGGGGGAGGTTGAGCGTCTCTACCTGGTTGGAGATATCTTCGATTTCTGGTTTGCCCGAAAAGATAAAATATATCCGGAGTACCTACCCGTCTTGGAAAAATTCCAAACCCTCCTCCGCCGGGGGATCGAGATTCATTTTTTCGAAGGAAACCACGATTTCTTCCTGCGGGAATACTTCTCGGGGATGAGGGGGCATAACGTCTACGAGGATTGGGGGGACATTTTGCTGGATGGATTTCGCCTATGCGTATCCCATGGGGACCTCATCGACCGCCAAAACCGCCGCTACCTCTTCTTGAGACGCATCCTTCGCAGCCGCGGTTTTTTCCTTTTTCAGAGGCACTTACCCCTTCCTCTCGTGTGGTTTCTCGCCGGCCTTAGCTCCGACCTCGGCCAAGAGAAAAGAAAACACGGAGAGGAAACGCTGGTCCGCACCATGTACGAATTTGCCCTGAAACAATTTGAATTAGGTTACGATGCCTCTATCTTTGGTCATTGTCATCTGCCTCGCCTCTACACCTCACGTCAGGGGGGAAGAAATCGGGTTTTTGTCGTGTTGGGCGATTGGTTGAAACATTTCACCTTCCTTTACTATCAAGATGGCACGTTCTATTTAAGAGACATTTCGGGGCAAAATATTGGTTCTGGACATTTGGGGTAGGGCATGTTAGTAGCTTACGATTTGCAAATGCGGAGATGGAAAAGGCCATGAATTTCTGTGGGTTAGATGGTCCACAGTCAGCATACGAAAATTCTTTTTTCGCCGTTCTTCCCGTTCCTTATGACGCTACCACTTCTTACCAAGCGGGAACGAGATGGGGACCCCAGGCGATAATTTCGGCTTCCGTTTACCTGGAATGGTACGACGAAGAACTGGAAAGGGAGACATGTGCCAAGGGTATCTATACGGCCCCTTACCTGGAAGCTGATGCGCGAGGGCCGGAATACATGGTAGCCTCCGTTGAGCAAAAGATTGGACAATTTTTGCAAGACGGAAAAGTCCCCGTTCTCTTGGGAGGGGAGCATTCCATCTCCCTCGGTGCCGTCCGGGCCATGAAAAAGCATTTTCCCTCCCTTTCTGTCCTCCATCTCGATGCCCATGCGGATATGAGGGATCAATATCAACAGAGCCCCTTCAGCCATGCGTGCGTCGCTAGAAGAATCTATGAGCTCTGTCCCATCGTGCAGGTGGGTATCCGCAGCATGAGCAGGGAAGAGGCAGATTTCATTAAGGAAAAAAACATATCTTCCCTTTCTGCCCATTTTGTGATGGAAGAGGAAAATTGGATTGAGGTCATCTTAGAGAAGCTCAAAGGGGATGTATACGTATCCATTGATGTGGATTGCCTCGATCCGGCCTACATGCCAGCGACGGGAACCCCGGAGCCGGGAGGGCTCACCTACCGGGAGGTAGTGGGATTAATGAAGGCGGTGACGGAGAATTTCAGGGTGAGGGGATTCGATGTGGTCGAATTATCACCCATCTCGGGCCTTACAGCCCCGGACTTTCTCTGTGCCCGCTTGGTCTATCGATTGATGGGTTATTTGTCAAAATAAATTGCCGGGAGGGAGAATGCAGAGATGGACGCCTTTGTCCCGAAAAAGGTTTTCTTCACCAAGGGGGTAGGTACGCACAAAGAGGAACTCCATTCTTTTGAGCTGGCGTTGAGGGACGCCGGCATAGAAAAGTTCAATCTCGTCCAAGTTTCGAGTATTCTTCCACCAGGATGCAAAGTAATCTCCAAGAGTAAGGGGCTCAAAGAACTGAAGCCCGGGGCGATGACCTTTTGCGTCATGAGCCGCTGCTGTACCAACGAGCCGCGAAGGCTACTTGTGGCCTCCATCGGTTGCGCCATCCCCGCGGACAAAAGGGCCTACGGTTATATCAGCGAACATCATGCCTTTGGCCAAACGGAAAAACAGGCGGGAGAATACGCCGAAGATCTGGCCGCGGCCATGCTGGCTTCTACCTTAGGTATAGATTTCAACATCGACGAAAGCTGGGACGAAAAGAAAGAAATCTTCAAGATAAGCGGCAAGATCGTTAAAACAAGAAATATCACTCAGTCAAGTGTGACCAAGGGTAACGGGTATACAACGGTAATTGCAGCGGCAGTTTTTGTTTTTTGATTGATATCGGAGCATTGAGGCCGTGCCATCCTTCCCTCCCGAAGGGGCGTACTTAGCCATTGTGCCTTCCTTAATGGGGACGTTTGTCTGCGGAGGGCTCACTGTGGCTGCGCTTTGGTGGGGGAGGAAAAGATCGGTCGATTACCTCTTTGCGGCCATCTGCTTTATCGGGGCTATCATCAATGCCGACCTCTCCCTCGTCAATCTCCTTTCCGACGAGACTTTAGCCTTAAAAATCGACCGGCTAACGTACCTTTTCTTCGTCTTCGGGCCGGCCATCTACATCCACTTCGTTCATGCCTTTCTCGGGATAAAAGGACGACGCTTACTGGAGATAACCGCCTATCTCCTGGGAGCTATCTTTCTTGCCTTCACATTTACGGATCAATTCATTTCCGGGTTTAACTACTATCGCTTCGGGCGCATTGCTAAAGGCGGCTTCATCTACCATTTGTTTACCGCCTATTGCGCCCTCACCGTTTTATACATTCTCTTCCAGCTTTATTTGTCTCAGCAGGGACGCTCAAACGTAGAGCGCAACCGGATAAAATACATCATCGCCGGGTTGGGCCTGGCCTCAATTCTCCTGGCCTTGAATATCATACCTACCTACGGCTACGATATCTACCCCGTGGGCAGCTTGAGCTTCATCCCCGCCACCATCCTGGCGGTGGGCGTGTTGAAATACGATTTACTCGACCTCGGGGCAGTGGCAAGGAAGGGACTCACCTACACCATACTGATTGCCGTCCTTACCCTCTGCTACGTGGCAATTGCATCCCTTATCAACGCAACCATTGTTTCATCCTGGAAAGAATCGGTGCTGGCCCCCTTGGTAAGTGCCCTTGTGATGGTGGTCGTTTTTGATCCGGTGAAGAGGTGGGTTCAGGATTTCGTCGATCGGATATTTTTTCGGGGGCGCATCAATTACGAAGAGGCGCTCGAAGCGGTAAGCGCCAAGCTGACCACCTTGGCAGAAGAAAAGGATTTGTGCCCTTTCATCGAAGATTGGATTCTAAGGACGCTCAACGTGGAAAGGGTGGATATCTTCGTTAAAGAAGGGCATGCCTTCCAGAGGACGAAAAAAGAAGGCGGCGTGCTTTCTCTCCCCGGGTCTCATCCTTTAACGGACATGCTCATGGAGACAAAACATCCCCTCCATGCCTATCAAGTCGATCGACTGAAGCTCAAAGAAACTGCCCGCAACACAATAAAGGAATTCTTTGCTTCCGCCCCCTGGGCACTCATCGTGCCTGTCATCTCTCATCATGCGCTCATCGCATTTTTCGCCCTCGGAGAAAAGAAATCGGGGGAGGTATTCTGGCGAGAAGAATTGGGGCTTCTTTCAACCGTTGCCCATCAGACGGCCATGGCCTTGGAAAATGCCTGGGCCTTTGCCGAGATAAAAGCATGGAACGAGAAGTTGGAAAAGAAGGTAGAAGAAAGGACGAAAGAGCTCACCGAAGCCCTAAGAGATAAGGAACTGGCCCAAAGGCAGATGATAAGGTCGGAAGCGTTGGCCGCGATCGGTGAATTGGTGGCGGGGACGGCCCATGAGCTGAACAATCCCCTTTCCTCGGCCATGAGTCTCCTGCAGAGTTCTTTGGATGAAATGAGGGAAAACTGTAGGGAGGGAAAAATAAATGAAATTCTAGATGATCTCGATTTCGCAAGAAGGGAATTGAAAAGAGCGGCGGATATCGTGAGAAGCCTGCTCGACGTCTCCCGCGAGACTCAAAGTTACTTGGAAGAGGTCGATATCAACCAGGTGATCGAAGATGCCCTAAGGGTTCTTCACAACGTCATTAAGAAGATGGAGGTGCAGATAAGTAAAGATTTTTCTTCCCATCTGCCTAAGGTCAGAGGTAATTTCGCCCAATTGGGGCAGGTGTTTATCAACATCATAAAAAACGCCCTTCAAGCCCTGCCCGACGGTAAAGGAGAAATATTTCTCTCTACTGCCCTTGCCCCCTCCGGGCAAGGCATCATCGCCCAATGTGCCGATACGGGTATCGGTATTCCGGAGGAAATAAAATTGCACGTCTTCAAACCCTTTTTTACCACCAAGGAGGTAGGACAAGGGACGGGCCTGGGTTTGTACATCTGTCACGAGGTGGTGAGACGCCACCACGGTGAGATAAACATTTTCGACCGTCCAGGCGGGGGTACGATCGTCAGGGTCGATTTGCCGTTAGGGAGGTAAAACGATGCAGATCATGGTAGTAGACGATGAAGAGGGGGTCCGGAGATCAATAAAGAAGGTTTTACAAAAGGATGGTTACGAGGTCATCCTGGCAGAGAGGGGAGAAGAGGCTATCCGGCTGGTGGAAAGCAACGGTCATGAATTGGAGACGGTGATCTCTGACTACAAAATGCCGGGGCTAAACGGCTTGGAGACCCTTTATGCCATAGGAAAGATCAACCCGCAGGTAACGCGCATCATTCTTACCGGCTATGCCACGTTGGATAGCGCCATCGAGGCGGTAAACAGAGGGATCGATGGCTTTTTAACCAAACCTTTCGATAACGACGAATTGAGAATCAAGGTAAAGGAATGCAATTTGAGGAAAAGGTTGAGTCAATTCGTCTCCGAGCCGGTATTTCGTGTCCTCGTGAGCGAAAACACCCCTGTTACGGCATCGGTGAAATATGCCAGCGTCATGTTCGTGGATATTCGCAATTTTTCTCAAATGGCGGAAGAGATCAAGACGCAGGCATTGCCTTCCTTTCTGGACCGGAATTATTTCTCTCCCCTTGATGATCTCATCCACGCCTATAACGGCACCCTGGATAAGCACATGGGAGACGGCATCATGGCCGTCTTCGGGGCCCCCGTGACGACGGGGCAAGATGCCTTAAATGCCGTGAGATGTGCCAAGAAAATGCAAGAACAGATTTCCCAGATCAATGAGCAAATCGGAAATGAAAGGCTGAAGTTCGGTATCGGGATCGGCATTTCGACGGGAGAAGTCACAGCGGGCATTTTCGGATCGAGGAAGAAAAAAGAGTACACCGTCTTTGGTCCACCAGTTAACTTGGCCGCCCATCTGCAGGAGGCGGCGGGAAGAGGGGAGATCATGATCTGCCACGAAACCTTTCAGCAGGTAAAAGAATACATCGAGGCGGAAAAAATGTCCCTACCCCTCATGAAAAAGAGGGAGAGAACCGTGGAGGGGTACAGGATAAAGGGTTGGCATGGAGATTAGATACTCCTTGAAATTGTTACATAAATTAAAGCGCGCCCATTATATACACAGCCCTGAGGGCTTTACCCTCTTGGAAGTAATGATAGCCATGTCAATTCTGGCGATTGTCCTCGTGGCCGTCTTTCAATCCCAGAGTTTCAGTGTATCAGTTTCCCACGACAGTAAGTTTCTCACCACTGCCTCCTACCTCAGCCAGATTTGCGTAGCGGAGATAGAGATGAGAGGCGCGGCTCCCTCGGGTAGTATGAAAGGTACCTTTGGTGAAAATTACCCGAATTACCTTTGGCAGGTGGAGGTCCTTTCCTCTCCTATCCCCGGGACGAAAAAATTCAAGATCACCGTATCCAATAAAGAAATTTCTCCCCCACGGGAATTCGTTACTTATTACTATGGCCTGGAAAGATAAAAAAATTAAAGGTTTTACTCTTGTTGAAATTTTGGTGGCCGTACTAATCTTAAGTATCGTCCTTTCTACCGTTTATGTCGCTTATACGGGTACCTTCCGGCTCGTTCGTGAAGTAAACTCAAAAAATCACCAACTCATAGCCGCTCAGACTTTTTTTAGTATCATCCAAGATGACCTGGGTCGTCTCGTACCCTATAATGGTAAATTCGAATTCCGATGTTGGCTAAAAGAGGTGGAATCAAAAAAAATCCCCGTTTTGTACTTTCGCTCCTCCCATCATTTGCCTTTATGGGAAGGAGCCAAAGGTGGTCAAACGGCGGGCATTATGTACGACATTTTGAAGGATAAAGAGGGGAAAGTGGTTGTCTTACGCCGCGACCTGCTAATATCCAAGCCCCTTTCATTTTACAAAGAATTGCCAGGTGGATTCGCCGTCTGTGAAGGGGTGCGCAGCATCTCCTATGCCTTCTTTGATGCCTCGGGAAAAGAATATGAAACGTGGGATTCTACGGCGGCCGATAGATATGAGCAAAAAGACCAGCTCCCCACGGCTATACTGATAAAATTAGAATTGGCAGAGGTGGATGAGGGAGCTAATCCCGTCTTTCTAAGCACCAAGATATATTTGCCTGCCTCACGGGTGGGAAGATGAAAGTGAGAAATAACCGAGGGATTGCACTCATTGTCGTCATTCTCGCTATTTGTGCCGTTGTGCCCGTGGTTATCGACCTCCAGAGAACCGTAAGAGGTGGTGCCTATGAGTCTTTGAACACCGCCGATAGGATAAAGCTTAACTATATGGCACATTCGGGATTCAACATAGCACAAGCGGTAATCATGACCCAAGAAGAAAAACCATTCACCAGTTTGATGGACCGCTGGGCCAATTTAGGTAAGATTTTGGACCCTAATGAGGTACTTTTCCCCACCGGCAAGGTCAGGATAACAGTTGAAGACGAACTGGGGAAAATCCCTTTAAACATGCTCGTCTCAGGCAAGAAGATAAACGGAGATCTAAGGGGCCTCTTAATGCGTCTTCTGTGCTTGCCGGAATTTGGCCTAACCCAGGAAAGAGCCGAAGAGATTGTAGCTGCCATGATAGATTGGATCGATGCCGATGAAGAAGTCTCTCCCGGCGGGGCAGAATCAAGCTATTATCGTTCTCTTTCGGTGCCCTACGATGCGAAAAATGCCCCCTTGGACGATCTTTATGAACTACTTATGGTCAAAGGCGTAACCCATGAATTATTTTACGGTAATCCTAATCGATTGGGCTTAAAAGACTTACTCACTCTTCACGGCACAGGTAAAATTAACATCAACACCGCACCTATTACGATTATCCGTGCCCTGGCGAAGGAAGTGACCATCGACCTGGCCAGAGAAATGGATTTATATCGGAGGAACGAATTTAATGACTTATCTGATGTCATGTGGTATAAAAACATTAAGGGAATGGCAGAAGTCTCCATCAGCAGGGATTTGATTACCACCAAAAGCAACGTCTTCCGTATCGTGTCCGAAGCGTCCTTAGAGAGGATGAAGTTTAGGATTATCGGTACGGTGGAACGGGATGGTACGAAGAGGCCAAAACTTCTCGCTTACAGATGGGAAAGATGAAAAATTACGCCATCGGAATCGATATTGCAGATAAAAGTATCAAGGCGGTCAAAGTCGAGCGCTCGCTTTTCACGGGTCGCATGCGCTTGGTTGCCTTGGAGGAAAGGTCATGGGAAAAGGTAACGGAGCTCCCTTCCTTCATAGAACATATCCTAAATGGTGAGCCTTTCCAATCGGGGAAGGTTCATTTAAATTTCCCAGCCCATGAATGTTACTATTTGAAAGTACACCTGCCCTTTTCCTCACGAAAGAAGGTAGGTCAAATCATCTGTTTCGAAATCGAATCCCGTGTGCCTTTTCGACTGGCCGATTTCAACATGGATTTTCAAGTTTTTCCTGAAGATGAGGGGGGAGGAGAAGTCTTAGTTGCCCTCACAGCTAAATCCATGGCCGCTCAATATGGACGTTGCCTTTCTTCCACCGGCCATAGAGGAGAATTTATCGATATATCAGGGTTGTCCTCCTTTTACCTCGTTAGGCACATGCATGTATCCTCGTGGGTCCTCCTTCAGATAAATGCCTCTACCATCTACCTATTCTTTAATTGTGCAGGGCACTTGGCAGAAATACGCACCTTTCATCGGGGAGAAGAAAAGAACCATTTGTTTGCCCAAATAAAGACGGCCCTGGACGTAGGGGAAGTAAGATACTCACAAAAGAGGGAGTATCACGTTTTTCTCAGTGGCGAAGGGGCAAGTGATAGAAACTTCGTAGCCGAATTGTCCCACGCCTTAAATCGCAATTTTATTCACCTTGACCTGCTTAAATCGTTAGAAGTTGAATTAGATGAGAAATTGATCGCCAAATGGCAACCGGGGAAATTTAACGAGGCTTTAGCCCTCTCTTGTCGTGGCTTGGTAAGCTCTCCAAAGGGATTCTCTCTCGCTTACGAGCCTCAGAAAAGTTTTGGTACCAGATCATTTCAAACAAGTGGCAGATGGTGGGCCGCGGGCGTTTTGGTCGTTTTACTCTTGGGCCTCTTCGAGAGTGTTCTCGAATATACTACCATTCGGACAAGAATCAACCGCATCGGTCAAGAGATGCAAAGAGTTTATAGAACCCTGGCACCTAATGCCGGTTACGCAAAAGATCCGGTAAAAGAAGTTGAATTAAAGGTAAGGGAAGAAAGAAAGGCACTTTCTGCCTTAAGAAACTTAAGCTCCTTCCCTACATTTGTCGAAGTATTAGGAGATATATCGAGGGCCATACCCATAGATTGTCAATTGGTGATCCAAACTATGAACTACGACCCCCCCAAAATAATCATGAACGCATTGGTAAAAGACCTCATGGCGGTGGATAAGGTAAAACAGGCCTTAATAGGCGTACCTTTATTTCAAGGGGTCAAGGTGGAAATTCAAGGTCAGGGGGAGGGAAAAGAAAAACCCAACGTTATGATTACAATCGAACTTAGGGAGCTTTAAGTAAAGGTGTTGGAATATCTTCGGAGAAAAAACCTTTCAACGAGATGGTGGAAATTGTATCTTGCCGTCTTGCTGCTACTCGTCTTGGGATTAGTGGCTTTTCATGGCCTGACAAGTAAAAATGAAAAAATCCTCGTCTTACAGGAAAAGTCTCTTAAAGAATTTCAGTTCCTCCATAGGGAATATTCGAAAATAAAAGAGAAGGAGAGGGCGATAAGTGAAGCCGTAAAAAAAAGGCCGATAGATTTCAATTTGAGCACCTTTGCCGATAAAAAGGCCAAAGAAGCGGGAATCAAAGGTAACGTGAAGAACATGAAATCCGAAAAGTCGACGCTGGGAAACGAATGGGCGATGATAAAGACACAAGTCGGTCTGGAAGGCGTTACCTTGGGGCAAATCGTTAGTTTTATAAGCCACATCGATAATGCTGAGGAATTGGTGAGGGTGACAGACGTATCCATTCATCCGAGTCAGATGCGGGTTCGCGATGCTGACATGGCCCAGGAAATGACGAACGTGACAGACGTATCCATTCATCCGAGTCAGATGCGGGCCAATTATCTCGATGCCACGATAAAACTCTTAACCGTGGTGAGGGAGAGATGAAAATACCTCACGCCGTGCAAAAGGTATTTTCTGAACAGACCATCAGGTACTTAATAATTTCTGTCTTCATCGGTATTATTTCCTACCAAGTGGCAGGGATAGGTTATAAGTTGGTCTCCCTTTACCTGGTTACCAAGACTTCTAATTTACCTGAGGTATCCGCCGGGATTACCTATCTCGGTGAAAAACAAAACCTATCGTCGCTAAAAAAAATCATCGAAGAAAAAAACCTGTTTGCCTCAGCCAAAGAACCTTTGTCTACAGAAAAAGCCCTTTCTTACTTCGAGGAAAAAGAAAATACCACCAGCCGGTGGGAATTGAAGGGCACCATCGTTTTCAATAACTTCTTCGGCTATGCCATTTTATCGGAGAAAGCCAAAGGTACACAAAGACTCATGAGTACGGGAAAAAAATGGGAAGGCGTTACCCTTTTGAAGATAGGACGTGATTTCTGTGTCCTGGAAGAGGAGGGGAAACAATACGTTTTACGGAATTTGGGAACTAAATTGGCCCCGCTCATCCCAGGAGAAAAAGGGGGGGGAGAAAGCATGACAATTTCCCGTAAAGATATTTTGACCCATATATCTAATTTAGGCCAGCTTTTAAATGAGGCGAAAGTAGTCCCCTTTACGGTGAATGGTATCCCCGCTGGCTTTCAATTCATACAAATTTTACCCGGTAGTTTGTTCCAAAAATTGGGTTTGGTAGCGGGAGATGTAGTGCAAGAGGTCAATGAGAAAAAGGTTGTAGGCGCGGAGGATATGACAGGTTTATTCCAAACTTTGCAGACAGCAAGCTCAATGACCATAACCATCCTTCGGGGGGGAAAGGTAGAAAAGCTTCAATATCAGTTCATTTAAGAGGGCAAATCATGTACGAAGCCTACTTCGGTTTAAATGAGAATCCTTTTAATATCACGCCGGATCCTCGGTTTTTATACTTAAGTCACCAGCACAGAGAGGCCCTGGATCACATTCTATACGGCATAAATCAGAGGAAGGGATTTGTCATGGTAACGGGGGGAGTGGGAACGGGAAAAACGACGCTGTCTCGTGCTTTGCTACAGAGCTTGGATAGTTCCGTTGATACAGCACTCATCTTCAACCCTTCCATTTCCGAGGTAGAGCTCCTTCAAAATGTGCTCTCAGAATTTCACCTCCCTAATCTTCCCCCGACAGCCACAAAAAGAGACTATATAGAGACCCTCAATGAGTTCTTGCTCCAAAACTTTTCAGCGGGCAGAAACGCCGTTCTCATAATAGACGAGGCACAAAACCTTTCCCATCGAGTCTTGGAAGAATTGAGACTCCTTTCCAACTTGGAGACGGACAGAGAGAAACTTCTTCAGATCATCCTTTTGGGTCAGGTGGAACTAGCAGAAATGGTCTCCCTTTATTCTCTCAGACAACTAAACCAGCGCATTACCGTCCGCTACCACCTGAGTTTCTTGAACCTAGAAGAAACGGTCGCTTATATAAATCATCGATTAGCGGTGGCGGGGAGCAATTCCGAGCGGCTTTTTACCGATGGTGCTTGCCGATTGGTGTATAAATACTCCCAAGGCTGCCCCCGCATGATAAATGTCATTTGTGATCGCGCCATTCTTGTGGCTTATGTATGCAATCAGAAAGTAGTGAACCGCGGGACGGTTGTTGAAGCGCTGCGTGATTTGGGCAAGAAAAAAAGATGGCTTTTCGCCAAGCCCTGGGGATTTTCCCGTAAAAAATCGGAAGGGGTTACGCTGTAGTGAGCTACATCAGTGAGGCGTTAAAAAAGGCGGAAAGAGAAAAGTCTGATACCCAGATTAAACCCCCTTCCGCTGATCTCTTAGGAGAGAAAGGCCGGGCAAAAAAATACCGTCGCATATGGCAGTTTACAACCCTTATGTTACTTCTCTTTTTGGCCATGGCCGGGGCCTTAAGTTACCATTTCCCTCACTTACCGGAGAAAAAGGCTCTCCCCATTCCCACCCCGGAGGTGGGAAAGATGTATGAAGAAGCCCGGGAAGCGCAAAAGGCAGGCGATACCCATCGAGCGGAAGCTATATATCGGAAGATAATCTCTATCGACACGAATCATACCGAAGCCTTAAACAACCTAGGGGTCATTTACCTGATGAGGGGAGAAGAGAGACAAGCAGAATTCCTTTTTCACCGCTTACTAACAATAAACCCCCGCCACACGTACGGCCACTATAATCTGGCCTGCCTCTACGCTGGGCGAGGTCAAGTTGCCAAGGCCATAAGTCATCTAAAGCAGGCGGCTTCTATTGATGAAAGGGTAAAGGCTTGGGCGAGGGAAGACAAAGACTTGATTAACTTGCGTTATGACTCTGAATTCCAAAAATTGGTGAGGAGTGAAAGATAGAGAGGGGAAAATGAAAAAATTAATTTCAGCGTATTTAGGCGTTTTTCTGATTTTTATCTTTATCGGCAGCCTTCCCATTTTAGGTGCCGTGTTGAGTGGTGAGGGGGGACCGGTTTCTGTCGAGCAGGCGGATAAAAGGGAGAAAGATAAAAAGACGATAAAGAGGGCACCGGGCAAGGTAAAGGAAACCAAAGGGGAGGAGAAAAAAAGAGAAACCCCTTTAACCCGTGAGGCGGTGGAAGAAAAAAAATCACCCGAAGCAACTTCTTACACTTCCGTAGCACCCAAAGCCATCTCACCCCATGCCAAGCGATACATTACGATCGATTTTGACAATGTGGATCTCCCCGTCTTCGCCCGGTTCATAAGCGAAATGACGGGTAAAAACATTATTTACGACGAAAAATTCCGGGGAAAGGCGACGATCATTTCCCCCCGGAAAGTTACCTTAGAGGAGGCTTACAAAATATTCGAATCCGTGCTCGATGTTAATGGCTACTGTGCCGTCCCCGCAGGGGAAATGATAAAAATAGTGCCTGTCCAACAGGCCAAAGAAAAGGCATTGGAAACGAGGGTGGGAACAAAGAAAGAAGGTACGGAAGACCGGATGGCCACCCAGATCATTCCTCTTAATTATGCCAATCCCGATGAGGTGAGAAAAGTTTTGGAACCACTGGTTCCCAAAACCAGTGTTATTGTCTCCTATGCCCCAACGAGCATGCTTATTGTTACCGATCTTATTTCCAATATTCGCAAGATCATGGAAATAGTTGAAGCTATTGACCAGAAAGGGTTGGGGGCACAACTTACATACTTACCTTTGAAGCATGCCGTCGCGTCTGATCTCGTAACTATCCTAACTACTATTTTCCAACATCAGAAAGGCTTCGAGTTTTTAAAATTTGTGGCCGACAGCAGAAATAATGCCGTCATTGTCTTAGGCACAGAAACACAGGCCGAAAGGATAAAAAATCTCATCTCCCTCATGGACAAGGATACCAGAGAGCAGGCGGTTAATGTCCACGTCTACCGGCTGCAAAACGCCTGGGCAGAAGATTTGGCGAAAGTCCTCATGAATCTGCCCAAGGCCGGCGCTACCCCGCAGGCTGGGGCGACGACGGCGGCAGCACCCCTTTTTTCCAAAAACGTGCAAATAGTAGCGGATAAAGCCACCAACACCTTGGTGATTACAGCCGATCGGGCTGATTATGCCATTTTGGAAAAGGTCATAAAACAACTCGATACAAACCGCCCCATGGTCTATTTGGAGACCCTGATCATGGAAGTGTCCGTGGAAAAAAACCTACGCCTCGGGGTAGAATGGGCCGGCGTACAGAGCTTCTCCTATGCCACCGATGCAAAAAGTGTCTCGAGGACGGGCGGGATCATCGGTGGTATGAGTGGAGAGGGGTACGCTAATATAACGGGTCTGATGCCCTCCTCGACGAAAACGATTCCCACCCTCCCCTCCGGTCTTTCGCTGGGCATCATCGGGCAGGGTATCTCCGTTGCCATGGGTAGTACGACCCTTACCTTCCCCAATTTTGCCGCGCTGCTCCAATTCTTCCAAAGTGACAGCGACATATCTGTCTTGGCTACCCCTCAGCTCTTGACGATGGAAAATGAGGAGGCGGAAATTAATATTAGCAAAAACATCCCTTACATCACCCGGTTGGATCAAACAAACGTGGGAGTGACGGGTACCAATTACAGCAATTACGAATACAAGGATGTGGGCATCATTATCAAGCTTACACCCCACATCAATGAAGATGGCTACATCCGGGTAAAAATCGATATGAACGTATCGTCCGTAGATACCTCGGCCGATCCATTTAGGCCGACGACGAGGAAACGCTCGGTCAAAACAACGGTCATGTTGAAAGACGGCAACACCCTTGTCATCGGGGGTCTCATTCAAGATAATTCCGAATCCGGTGTCTCCAAGGCCCCATTTTTAGGAGATATACCCGTTTTGGGATGGCTCTTTAAGTACAAGAGAAAGACGATGGACAAGACCAACCTGTTTTTCTTTATATCCCCCCGGGTGATTAGAACGGTAGCCGAGGCCCAAGAGCTCACGAAGAAGAAAAATGCCGAAGCCGCTATCCCGGAGACCCAGGATATAAAAATGTTTAAGCCCATAAAGGCGCCACCCAAGAAGGAGTCGGAGAAATGAATCTCCACGAGTCCCTCATTTCGGCAGGCGTTTCTCCGCAGGATTTGCAGGAATTCAAAAAGATAAAAAATGGCGTCGGACTGGTAGATTTTCTCCTGCAAAAGAAATCCTTATCGGAAGACGTGCTGCTCAATATCTTATCGTCTCACTTTGGTCTCCCCATCATGCGCGACCTTCCTCTGGAGGAAGTGGAAACGGATTTTGTGGAGGAAGTACCCATCCAGTATCTAAGACAGTATAAGATATTGCCCCTTTGTCGCCCTCAAGAAAAAATCATGGTTGTCAACGACCCTTCTCTTTCTTTTCCCATCGATAATTTATGCCGCTTGTTGGGATGGGATGACTACCGACTTGTCCTTGCTACCCAGGGGACCATCAACTCGGCCATCAATCTCATCTATGATCGCATGCGTCGCTCGGCGGAAGAGTTTTTCCAAGAAATAAGCGAAGAGTCCCCGGAAAAAATCATCTCAGAAATAGAAGAAACGGGAGACCTTTTGGCCGATGCCAGTGAGGCACCTATTATAAAGCTTGTAAACCTGCTTCTTACCGGTGCCGTCCGGGATAGGGCCAGTGACATTCATATTGAACCCTATCAGTCACAGGTGAAGGTGCGTTACCGTATTGACGGCATCCTTTACGATGTCCTCTCGCTGCCCAGGCGCATTCACCCCCCTCTTACGTCCCGCATCAAAATCATGGCCAAGCTCAACATTGCAGAAAAAAGGCTACCCCAGGATGGGAGAATCGATATCCGAATAGGCGATAAAAGCATTGACATCCGCGTTTCCATATTGCCTACCGCCTTTGGGGAAAGGGTGGTTTTACGTTTATTGGATAAGACGGCTGATCTTTTGAAACTGGCCGATTTGGGCATGACCGAGAAAGATGTACGCCTCTTCCATGAATTGATAAAATCTCCTTACGGCATTATTCTCGTTACGGGGCCCACGGGAAGCGGAAAATCGACCACCCTTTACGCCGCCATTTCTACCATCAACAGCCCGGAAATAAACATAATTACCATCGAAGACCCCATCGAGTATCAGATTGAAGGAGTAGGGCAGATTCAGGTCAATCCCAAAATCGACCTAACCTTTGCCAATGGCCTGCGTTCTATCGTTCGCCAGGATCCCGATGTGATCTTGGTAGGAGAAATCCGCGACCGAGAGACGGCAGAAATAGCCATTCAATCTTCTCTTACAGGGCACCTGGTATTTTCCACCCTGCATACGAACGATGCGGCAAGCGCTATTACCCGCTTGATAGATATGGGCATAGAACCCTTTCTGGTAACCTCTTCCGTCATAGCCATTGTAGCTCAACGTTTGGTGAGGATTCTTTGTCCGAAGTGTAAAGAACCTTACAGACCTGATGAAGAGACTTTAGCGAAGCTAAATATTGGTGCCGAGATGGGAACGGATATTATCTTTTATCGTAAAACGGGTTGCCTTTACTGTATGAATACGGGATACCGAGGGAGAACAGGTATTTTTGAAATTCTCACCATGGATGAGGCCATAAAAAAACTCGTCCTTACAACCTCCGACGCCAATCTTATCAATGAATTGGCGCAAAAAAGAGGCATGAATAATTTGCTCCATGATGGGATAAACAAGGTATGGAAAGGTATCACGACGATCGAAGAAGTCTTGAGGGTAACCCGTGTATCACAGAGAGATGTAAATTTTTTCTCGCCGCTCTAATCCATTAGCAAACAAATACTTACTTTCATGAAAGCCAATTGCCGTCGCTTTAATTTAAGTGTTATTAGCTTTTATTAACCAAAGGTTCATCCACTCTATTCGAATTTTTTTAGGTCTGATAATGCTCTATCCTTGACAGAGACCATTAGATAACGGCATAAAGACCTGGACTAAAAGAGTAGGAGGTAACATGTCCAACATTCTCAGTCGTGACACGATAGGTGATATGGCAAGGAGGGCGGCCACGAAATATGGCCACAAAACGGCCCTCATCTTTCGCGATCAGGTGATTTCTTATTACGACCTGGAACGGTATGCCCGCAGGTTTGCCCACTTAATGGTAAACTGGGGGGTAAAAAAGGGAGATAAGGTTGCCATCTTAGCGTATAATTCCCACTACTACCCTATAAGTTTGCTGGGGCTGACAAAGATTGGCGCCATCCAGGTGCCCATAAACTACATGCTAAATGTAGATGAAATCGCTTACATCGTGAACCATTCCGGCGCCCAGGTCATGATGGTGGAAGATGCCCTCTATCCCATCCTAAAGGGGAACCTGGGAAAATTTCCCGAGGTGCGCGTGTGGGGCTTTTTACCCCTTGCCGGCGAAGCCGTACCGGAAAGATTTGAAAACGTTGTGACGCTCATAGAACAAATGCCTACGACGGAGATCATGGTCGATATCGACGCGGAAGACATCGCCCAGATTCCTTACACCAGTGGTACAGAATCGAAACCTAAAGGGGCCATGCTTTCCCATCGCGCCCTTATGTCTCAGTATTTCAGCTGTATCCATGATGGACAGTATGAAGCGGAAGACATAAGCCTTCACGCCCTCCCGCTTTTCCACTGCGCCCAACTGCACTGTTTCCTCATGCCTTTTTTGTACGTGGGGGCAAAAAATATCATTCTCCATCGGGCAGATGCCGCCGAAATGATGGCCACCATCGAGAAATTCAAGATAACCCACATGTTTGCGCCGCCCACCGTTTGGATCGGCATCCTCAACCATCCCGAATTTTCCCGCTACAATTTGACGAGCTTGAAAAAGGCCGCCTACGGCGCTTCTATCATGCCCGTGGAAATCATTAAGAGACTTACAGTAGCATTTCCGGGATTGCGCCTTTGGAACTACTACGGCCAGACGGAGATGTCACCAGTCGCCACCATCCTGAAACCGCAGGATCAGCTGAGGAAACCGGGCTCAGCGGGAAAACCGGTGCTGAACGTGGAAACGAGAATCATGGATGATGAGGGCAAATTCGTTCCCGTGGGTACGGTAGGAGAAATCGTCCACCGTTCCGGTCACGTGATGAGTGGTTACCTGAACGACCCGGAAAAAACGGAAGAGGCCTTTGCTTTCGGGTGGTTTCACAGCGGTGATTTAGGGCGCCTTGACGAGGAAGGCTACCTTTACGTGGTAGATAGAAAGAAAGACATGATTAAAACGGGGGGCGAAAACGTGGCTTCCCGGGAAGTGGAGGAGGTGATCTACCAGCACCCCGCCGTGGCAGAGGTGGCGGTGGTCGGTCTTCCCGATCCCAAATGGATAGAAATGGTAACGGCCGTCGTGGTTCCGAAAACCGGCCTCAACCTCACGGAAACTGAACTAATCGATTTCTGCCGCGAGAGACTGGCGGGGTTCAAATGTCCCAAAAAGGTCATTTTCGTCAAGGAGCTCCCGAAGAATCCCTCCGGAAAGATATTGAAGCGGGAGCTTAAGGAAGAATTCACTCGATCAAAATGATGGACAAATCTGGGTCTTTGAAATTTATCTTTCTTCTCGGTCTGGTCAGCCTCTTGGCCGATATTACCTATGAAGGAGCCCGGTCAATCATCGGACCCTTCTTGGGTTCCTTGGGTGCGACGGCCTTCTGGATCAGTTTTACCGCGGGGGCTGGAGAATTGGTAGGTTATGGGTTACGCCTCCTTTCCGGTACCATCAGCGATCGTACCCGGCGCTATTGGACCTTAACGATCGTGGGATACGCCGTAAACCTCCTTGCGGTGCCGGCTCTCGCCCTCGCCGGGAGGTGGGAAATAGCGGCCGGACTTGTCGTCATGGAAAGATTGGGCAAGGCAATTCGCACCCCGGCCCGGGATGTCCTCCTCTCCCATGCGGCAAAACAGGTGGGAAGAGGATGGGGCTTTGGCATTCACGAGGCCCTCGATCAGATCGGGGCCGTTGCCGGCCCTTTAGTGATAGGTTTTACCCTTTACCTCAAAGGTGATTATCGTTATAGCCTGGCCCTTCTTTTAATTCCTGCGCTCGCCGCCCTCTCAGTACTAATCGTGGCGAAGTTTCTTTATCCCGCACCGCAGAAAATGGAGGAGACTTCTTTCTCAGTCTCTTCGACCCAATTTCCCTCCGTCTACTGGCTTTACCTAATGGCCATCGGGCTTATTGCCTTCGGTTATATCGACTTTCCCCTCATTGCCTACCATATGGATCAGCGCCTGGGGCTGTCCAAAGATGCGATTCCCCTGCTTTATGCCTTGGCCATGGCGATCGATGCCCTTGCAGCCTTGCTTTTCGGTTATCTTTACGATCGCATTGGGTTTCGATTGCTCCCCATCGCCTTTGCCGCTTCCGCATTTTTTGCCCCCTTTATTTTTTTAGGGGGCTCATCATTGGCCGTGTTGGGGGTGGTGCTCTGGGGCGTAGGGCTCGGGGCCCAGGAATCGATCATGCGGGCCGCCGTCGCGGATATGGTTCCCCTGAAAAAGAGAGGGACCGGCTACGGCATCTTTCAAGCTGGATACGGCCTCTCTTGGTTTGCGGGAAGCGCCGTCATGGGATTGCTCTATCACCTTTCCCTTCTTTCCCTGGCCCTTTTTTCCGTTTTAAGCTTGCTTTCTGCCCTACCGTTTTTTGTCTCCGTTCACCTGCGGATGAAGGCAAATAATAAAAGGCATGATTGACATGACACGCCATTTCGTGTTTTTTTATTTTAGCTAAAGAAAGGAGGGAAGCGATGTACTACGATATCAAGTGTACGGTGAAATCCGTGGCCGGATATTGTTCGGCGGGCTACAAGCCGGGAGATTTCTTCGTCATTAGAGACGGCCTGATGATCGAGGCAGGAAACCCCAAAGGTATTTGTCTATATGCCCTGGCGGCCTTTCTTCCTTACCTTTCGGCCTACGGGCGAAAAACGGATCCCGGCGATTGGATCAACATGAAGAAGGAGTTGCAATGCCCCGATAACGACAATACGGTCATTTTTACCTTAGAAAGGAGGGAGAAAACCTAACGATAATCAGATACAGTTGAAGTGATACAAACTTTGAGAATTTGCTCCAGGTCCGTCTCACCCTGAAGGACCTTGCTTATGCCGTCCATAAGCAGCGTGCGCATACCTTCTTCCAAGGCTGTATTTCTAATTGTATCCGCCGTGGCCCGGGCTTTGATCTCTTTTTTTATCTTTTCCGTTCCCACCACCAACTCGTGGACGGCAAGCCTTCCACGATAACCTGTCCCCCCGCAGTTGTTACAGCCCACCTTTCGCCAAAGCAAGGTATGGTCGTCATATGTCGGCATTTCATGGCGCTCCCACCAGTAGGCGTTATAGTGAAAGACGAGCCGATCGAACTCTTCTCTGGTGGGGTGATAAGGCTCTTTGCATTTTTCGCACAAACGTCTGGCCAGACGCTGCGCCAAGATGCCTAACAGGGCATCGGCAAAATTTACGGGCTCGATGCCCATTTCAATAAGCCGCTGGATTGTTTCCACCGCGCTGTTCGTGTGAAGGGTACTTAAAACGAGGTGCCCCGTAAGGGATGCCTCCACGGCTGTCTTCGCCGTTTCGAAATCCCTCATCTCGCCAATCATGATGACATCGGGATCGGCCCGCAAAAACGACCTGAGCACCTCCGCAAAAGTAAGGCCTATTTTCGGCAAGACCTGAACCTGTCGAAGTCCGGGCTGAACGATTTCTACCGGGTCTTCGGCGGTCCATATCTTTCTTTCTTCCTTGTTTATATGGCTGAGGGCCGAGTGCAGGGTCGTAGTCTTGCCCGATCCGGTCGGTCCCACGCACAGAATGATGCCGTAGGGATACTCGAGGATGGTTTTGAACCATTGTAGATTCTTTGGGGAAAATCCCATTTTTTCCAGCGGTAAAGGCTTGGCAGAAGTGAGGATGCGCAAAACGGCATCTTCGTTCCCTCCGACGGTGGGGGTCACTTCCAGGCGATACTCTATTTTCCTGTTTTGATATTTGATAAGTATTTTACCGCTCTGGGGTTTGCGACGTTCGGCAATGTCGAGATTGGCCATGATCTTGAGGCGAGAAATAATGGCTCTTCGGTAGCTATTGGGTATTTGATGGGCAATGCGACAGATCCCATCGATTCTGTAGCGGATGGTCAGGGGCGTATCTCCCATCCCGGGCTCCAGGTGGATATCGGAGGCATCTTTGGTGAAAGCGTCGATCAGGAGTTTATTTACAATATTGACAATCTGAGAATCCGATTCGCTAAGGGAAAGGGTGGCGTCCTCTTCTTCTGCCTCTTCTTTTGCCTCGAGAACGGTCAAATCTTCGATTACGTGGTCCGTAAGAAAACTGGCCTTCGGATAATGACGAACTATGGCCTCTTCTATTTGTCTTCTCGTGGCGGCAACCAGCTCAATTCTTCGCCTCGTGTAGAAGCGAAGATAATCATAGATAGAATAATCGGTCGGATCACAGGTGGCAGCCACCAATTTTACGCCATCGTCCAGGAGGGGAAAAACCTTCAGGCGCTGGGCAATCTCAAAGGGAACTGTTTCCAAGGCTTTCGGATTTGGGATTTCCTTATCCAGATCAACCATGGGCATTCGGAACTTGTGGGCCAAAACATGAACGAGTTGATCTTCTGTGATTAAACCTTTCTCAATGAGAAGCTCTCCTAATTTTTTCTTTTTCCCCTTTTCCTGCTCCGCCAGGGCCCTCTCCAGTTGGTCTTTGGTAATAAGTCCGGCTTCGATTAAAATATCCCCCACCCTGATGCGGGGGTGGCGGCCCTCTCTTTTGGCCTTTTCAATCTTTTCTTCGATGGCACGATGAGAAATAGCGGTTTGGGAGGAAATGATTTCCCCTAACTTTCTTTCCCGCAGCTTTTCTTGCTCCGCTAAGGCTTTCTCCAGCTCCTCCCTTTCCACCACCCCTTGTTTGAATAACATTTGTCCCAATTTCTCTAATTCACAGCTCGTTTTAACCCCGACCCAGGTAAAGAAAATAAGGCTATAAGGAGAGGAACCATTAAGGGGTATCCCCCAAAATCCCCGCTCGTAGTCCATCCCCTCGCACGTCCTAACGCGATAGATGTTACCTGTAACCGTAGCTACCTCTATCTCCGGGGCACCATTTAGCTGGGCCAGATTTAATCTCTCGAGTATTCTAATCGTGCAGATATCGTTTAAGGCATACTTCTGAAGGATATGAACAGGTTCCACAAGGATGGTCACCCACTCTGCGTGGGCAGAAAGATCTTCCGTAAGAACGGCCTCAAGTATCTGGCCGTTTACGAACTCTATCTCGACGTGCAAGTTTTTAATTGAAGGCAGCGCTACGGACGCACTCATCTCTTTACAAAATCGGGAAGTTCCCCCTCAGCTTTTCCTTGAAAACTGCATTTAATGGGGCAGCTTTGACAGGGGCTTTTTACTGCGGGCAGGGGTGGTTCACCCTTAATTTGTGCCGACAAAAAATCCAGGCCGGCAGAAATCTGTTCCTTTTCCCCCTCCAGGGCAAAGGTGACCGATCCTTCGGCCCCTCCCCAACCGCCGGCGGCGATGGGCACGGCCTCTACGTCGAAGAGGTCGGAGAAGGCCTCTATTTCTGTGTAAACATCCGCGTTGGGGACACACACCATACCCGCCAAGGCACCGATGCCGGTTAAGGTTTGAATACCACCCAAGGAAGATGCCAGCGGCACGGAAAAAACCGTTTTTTCCAGTCCTACGGGATAGACAATCTTAAGCCCCCGTGCCTTCATGGCGAGATAGAATTGCCCCATCGTACCACCGGTGGGACCGGCCATGAACACCCCCACATTGCCCTCCGCATCGATGGCATTGGCCCCTTTTAGAAGTATATCGCCCGGCTTCAGTTTATCGATCACCTCTACCGGTTCAACGTTGAGCACTTCTCCCCGGTGGATAATAACGGGCTTCATCCTTTCCTCGGCCCCTAAGACACAGAGAAATCCCTTTATCACCTGTCCCGCGCAGTACCTTTCCTTCTCTATTTTGGTGCCCAACAACTCTTCGAGAATGTAGGCATTGGTGGACCCCCTACCAACGAGTAAATACCCCTGCCGCCGGGCTTCATCTATATCTGGCCTCTTTACAATCCCTTTGGCAATTAACCTTTTCGATTCCGCCGGTGTTAGTGTCACGATGGCCTGCATCTTGCTCCCCCTTTCTAATTGTGATTGCACTTTGGCAAAGACAGTAATACATATTCGACTCCGATACAAGCTCATTTAAAGGAACTTAATATGTACACACTGGGCATCGATGTAGGATCCATTACAACAAAAGCGGCCTTGCTGCAAGGAAGCTTTATTCTGGGCACCAAAGTAATTTTTACAGGTTACAATGTAGAAAAGGCCGCCAAAAAGGTGGTACAGGAATTGCTCGGTAAGCTTCACATCGAGCTAAGCGAGATAGGGGAAATCTGGGCCACCGGCTATGGACGAAAATCCGTTTCCATCGCCGGAAGGCAGGTAACCGAAATCATGTGCCATGCCGCCGGTGCCTACTTCTTGGATCCTGAGGTAAGGACGGTGATCGACATCGGAGGGCAGGACAGCAAAGGTATCGCCTTGGATAAAAAGGGCAAGGTGTTGAATTTTGTTATGAACGACAAATGTGCAGCCGGAACAGGTCGATTTCTGGAAGTAATGGCGAGGGCCCTGGAGGTTGATTTGGGAAATTTCGAAGGCATGTCACAAAGATCCACGTCTCCGGCCAAGATCAGCAGCTTATGTACCGTTTTTGCCGAGTCGGAGATCATCAGCCTCATCGCCTCGGGTGAGAGGCGCGAGAATATCATTGCCGGTCTCCACCAGTCCATTGCCAGCCGGGTGGCATCCATGGTCAATCGCATCGGCATTAAAGAAAAGGTCATGATGTCCGGGGGGGTAGCGAAAAATAGAGGGGTGGCAAAAGCCTTGGAAGAAGCGATCGGGTTTCCGATCTCCATTTCCCCTTATGCCCAGGAATTAGGCGCCATCGGGGCAGCGGTACTCGCCATGAGGGAAAAATCGTTATGAAAGGGATGTTGTTTGAATCAGAAGAACTAACCAGGAAACGCATTAATTTCCTTATATTTTTTCGATTTCTTGTGCTTTTCTTCCTTCTTGGCCTGGTCGTATTACTGGAACACCAGATGGAAGGTGGGTTAATTGAAATATATCCGCCTTACTACTATGTGGTCATAGCCGGGGCAGCCTTCCTTAATTTCGGAAACTGGCTGGCAAACAAATTTAGATTATCACCCGCGATCCACTTATACACGCAGATTTCCCTGGACCTCATCGTGGTGACCCTTTTGGTCTACTTAACAGGGGGTATAAGCAGTACTCACCCGGTCCTGTATCAGTTGGTCATCATCTATGCCGTAATCTTTCTCGGGAAGGTAGGGGGCTTTTACTGCGCCTCAGGGGCGAGCATTTTTTACGGCCTTCTCATCGATGCGGAATACTTGAGAATGGTGCCCTCGTTTTCCGGGCAAATGGTGGATGGGGCCCTAACGGCGGGGTTTGTTTTCTTTCGCATCTGCGTCTACATCCTGTCTTTCTATGTTACGGCCGCTTTAGCCACCTTTTTGGTGGAAAGGGAGCGCCGAGCAACCCGGCTGCTCGTGGAAAGTGAAAAGGCTTTTGATAACCTCTCGAGACTCTATCAGAGTATAGTGGAATCGGTAAGCACGGGAATCATAACCATAGATAAGCGGGGTCTCATAAAGACCTTCAACCGAGCTGCCTCCACCATTACAGGATTGAAAACAGCAGAAGCGCTAAATCGTCCTCTTGAAGAAATTTTTCCTTCTCTGCCAGAAAACGAATCCAATTCCCCGACAGAAAGAAGTGAGTTTAGCTATAAGAGAGGGGATGGAAAAACGCTGATTCTGGGCTACTCCCGCTCGCCCCTGAAAAGTGAAAGGGGTGAAGAAATCGGGAAGATTATTCTGATCCGTGATTTAACCGAGCTTAGGCAGATGCAAGAGGCGGCGGAGAAAAACAGCAGGCTCGCTTTCATCGGTCAGATGGCTGCCAATCTCGCGCACGAGTTTAGAAATCCTCTCATGTCTATAAGCGGTTCCATTCAAATGCTCAAACGCTCACTGCCTTTAAAGGAAGAAGAAATGCGCCTCATGGATATCATCATGAGGGCGCGGGACAGACTGGAAGCTGTAATCAGAGACTTTCTCCTCCTTTCACGGCGGATTAAGCGGGAGGTCGAAGATTTTAACGTTTCTCATCTAACGCAGGAGATCGTGGAAAGGTTAAAGCAAGAGGTGCCCGAGGCAAAGAAAGTAAACTTCCTCATCGATACATGGCCTGATACAATTTTTACCGGTAACCGAGAGGAAGTGAGGCATCTTTTGTATAATCTCCTCCTAAATGCCGTCCAAGCGGTAGGAGAAGAGGGTTTCGTAAAAGTTAAGACAAGAAAATACACAACCGGCGAAGAGTGTGGCATAGAGATGGTGGTGGAAGACAATGGAAGCGGTATAACACCCGAGGAAAAAAATCTTATCTTCGAACCCTTCTACACGACGAAGGAAAAAGGGACGGGGCTCGGTCTCAGTATCGTGAGTACCATTGTTCAGACTTATGGAGGAACCATTGAGGTAGAGAGCACGCCCGGGGAAAAGACGAGATTTACCGTGAGGCTACCTTATTATCAAAAAAGTGAGGGAGATTGAGCATGGCTTCCATCCTCATCGTCGATGATGACCGGGAAATGAGGGAATTTCTCGAACTTCTCTTGAAAAAAGAAGGCTACAGAATAAAGACGGCGGAAAGGGCCGATAAGGCGCTGAAATATTTAGCCCAACAAAAATTTGACCTCATCGTCACCGATCTGAAAATGCCCAAGATGGACGGTATAGAATTTTTGAAACGCATAAAAGAAGTGGATGAAAATGTACGGGTAATCTTAATTACCGCCTTTGCTTCAGCGGAGACGGCTTATGAAGCTATGAAGGAAGGGGCCTTCGACTATGTGGAAAAGAAATTCGAGGTGGAGGATTTTTTGAACCTAATAAAAAAAGCGCTGAAACATAAAGAGGGAGAGGAAGAGAAAGAGGCCTTCATCCCGGGCCAGGTGGTCAAATGTGGGCAGATGATTACCTGCAACCGAGAAATGATACGCGTCTTCAACACGATCAAGAAAATAGCCGATACGCCGGCCCACGTCCTTATCTTGGGCGAAAGCGGTACGGGAAAGGAGCTTGTAGCCCGTGCCATTCACGAGCTAAGTGGCAGAAAAAATAAACCTTTTGTACCCATAAATTGCGGAGGGATACCGGAAACCCTGCTCGAATCGGAACTTTTTGGTCACGTGAAGGGGGCTTTTACGGGGGCCTATTCCGACAAGGCCGGACTTTTGGAAATGGCGGCTGGTGGCACGGTCTTTCTGGATGAGATTTCTGAACTCACGCCCGCCTTACAGGTAAAGTTGCTGAGGGTAGTGGAAGAGAAGACCTTCCGGCGCGTGGGAGGAGGGGAGAACATTCAGGTCAACATTAGGATAATTTCGGCCACCAATCGCAATCTTCTTGAAAGGGTGAAGGCCGGCAAGTTCAGAGAGGACCTCTACTATCGTTTGAATGTAATTCCCATAGAGCTCCCCCCCTTGAGGAATCGGAAGGAAGACATCCCCGTTTTAGTTCAACATTTCATCGAAAAATACTCTCGTGCCTTCTCCAAGGAGGTAAAGAATATTTCTTCCTATGCGCTGGAATTGCTCTCCCGATACTCCTTTCCCGGCAATGTGCGTGAATTGGAGCATATTATCGAACGCTCCGTAGCCTTGGAAACATCAAACATCATCCTGCCGGATAATCTCATCTTGGATCTAACCAAAAGCGAATCACCCCTTTCGTCCATCAATGAAATTGGTGATGCCGGGATCGATTTAAATGAAGTGCTCGCCGAATTTGAAAAAAGCTTGATAGAAAAAGCCTTGAGGAAGGTAAACGGCTCCCGCACAAAGGCGGCAGAACTCCTACACATTACCGTAGACTCGCTTAAGTACAGGATGGAGAAGCTGAACATCTCATAAATCAAAATTCCCTTGACACGGGGAAAGCCATGTAATATTTAGCGCCTCATGGAGAGGAAGAGAATCGTGAATTTTGAGGCATCTCTCGTTTATCCCGTTTACCGATTTTTTAGCTTTTGCGGCTTTTTCGGTTTGGTCTGCTGGCGGCAGCCGTGACGTAAAAAAACGACGAGAAGCCGCGGGCAGACCTAACGATCGCCCGCGGTTTTTTTATGAGCCGTGGGATTATCCCCGGCTTTTTTTTAAACTAAAGAGGAGGTTAAGGGAGATGACAAAGGGGAAAGTAAAGAGTTTGTGGCTTCTAATAATGGTTTTAGTGTTGATTTCGTTTACGTGGGCCGAAGCGAAAACCATCAAGGTCGGGGCCGCCATCAACATGACGGGGCCGGCTTCCACCTGGGGACAGTTCCATGCCAAGGGGATGGGTGACTACTTCCGATACGTAAACGAAGAAAAAGGTGGCGTGGGGGGAAGCAAGATCGAGCTAATCCTGGTGGATACCCAGTACAAAGTGCCGGAAGCCCAGGCGGCCGTCAAGAGGTTTGCCGTGCAAGATCAGGTCGATATGATTGCCACTTGGGGCACGGGAGAAGGACTGGCCGCCAAACCCATGGTGCAGCAGTATAAAATTCCTACCATCAACTTTTCTACCGGCTGGGAACTCCTCAACCCCCCTGTGGATTACATGTATCTCCCCTTCGGCAGCTATCGCATGGATTGTTACGCCATTTTAGCGTATATCAAAGCCATTCATCAGGAGAAAGACAGGCCTAAAGTGGGTCTCCTCACGTACAACAACGCCTACGGGCGCTCCATACACCAGCCCAGCAAAGAGTATGCGGAAAAGAACGGGATAGATATCGTGGCCGTGGAAGAATTTCCTCCCAAGACGGTAGACCTGACGACGGAGCTTCTGAGGCTTCAGAAAAGCGGCGCCCAATACATATTCATGCAGATGCTTCCCGCTGCGATTATCACTACGTTGAAGAGTGCCGATCGCATCAATTATCAGCCCATGTTCTTAGGCACGTGGACGTCGACGGATCCCGACTTCTTTAAGCAGGGTCAGGGGCTAATCAAAGATCGCCTCATCATCCAGTTCCCCGGCTGCGTTCCCGCCGACAAGACGGCGGGCATCAAGTTGATGCAAAAACTCATGAACCAGTACAAGACGGTAAAGACCTTCGATGCGTCTTATTGGGAAGGAGTCGTAGTCGCCGCCATCATGGAACGGGCCTTTCAACGAGCTTACACCCAGAGCAAGGAAGTAAACAGAGAAAAGATAACGAAGGCCATGGAATCGTTCCGAAAGGAGGATTTCGGCGGCCTGGTACCACCTGTGACATATACCAAAGCGAACCATGAAGCGTCGTTTACCGCCCGCATCGTCAAAGTAAAAGAAGACGGTTCCTTTATTCCTCTCACCCACTTTTTCAACCCTTCGACGGAGAAGATAAAGTTCATTAGGTAAAGACGTGAAATCGAAGCGCGGCGAGCCGAAGGCCTTTGTAAACAGAACCCCCGACGAGAGGAAGGCAGACCTATCTGCAAAAGACATCCATTTGCACTTCGGTGGGGTTAAGGCGTTAAATGGGGTGGATCTGGAAGTCAGGACGGGAGAAATCTTCGCCGTTATCGGTCCCAACGGGGCAGGGAAAACAAGCCTGATGAACTGTATCACCGGTTTCTATCGCCCCGATCGGGGGAAGATCATCTTTAACGGAAAGGATATTACCCATCTCAAAACCCATGAACTCGTCCGCCTGGGCATAGGTCGCACCTTCCAGAATATCGAGTTGTTTCCGGGGATGACGGTTCTTGCCAATCTCATGCTCGCCCGCCATATTCACACGCATTACGGGTTCGGCCGTGCCCTTTTCTTCAGCGCTTCCGTAAGGAAGGAGGAAGTCGGTCACCGTGAAATCATAGAGGAAATCATCGACTTTTTGGAACTCCAGCCCATCAGGAAAAAGCCGGTGGGCTCTCTTCCTTACGGGCTCATGAAAAGGGTGGAGTTGGGGCGAGCCCTGGCCCTGGAGCCCAAGCTCCTCGTCCTGGACGAACCTTTTGCCGGCATGACCTTCGAGGAAAAGGAAGACATGGTGAGGTTTATTCGGGAAATGAACGAGGCGTGGGGGCAAACGATGATCCTCGTGGAACACGACATGGCCGTGGTTATGAGCCTTTCCCATCGCATCGTAGTCCTTAATTTCGGTGAAAAACTGGCCGAGGGCCTGCCGGAAGACATTAAAAACAACGAAGAGGTAATTCATGCCTACCTCGGCTGACCGCGTCCACACCGTACCGCAGATGCTGAAACTCCAGGCCGAAATCCTGGGAGATCAATTCATTGCCATTCGGGAAAAGGCCTTCGGTAAATGGGAAACTTATACCTGGCAGGATTACCTAAGGCACGTAAGGGAAACGGCCCTGGGATTGTGCACCCTTGGCGTCAAGCGAAAGGAACCCATCGTTATCATTATGGATAACCACGCGGAATGGCTCTTTGCCGAAATGGCTGCCATGGTTCTGGGTAGCGGGACGCTCAACCTCTTTACCTCCTCCATCCCGGACGAACTTGCCTTCTCGATCAACCGCCTAAATGCCCCCGTCATCTTTGCCCAGGATCAGGAACAGGTGGACAAGCTCTTGGAGATTAAGGATAAACTACCGGGCATAAAGAAGGTCATTTATGTAGACGCAACCGGCATGCGTTCCTATCGGGAAGATAATTGGCTTATGAGTTTCGGCGAACTGGAAGCCAGGGGTAGGGAACTGGAAAGATCGGAGCCGGAAAGATTCGCCTCGGAGCTTGCCCGAGGAAAGACGCAGGATGTGGCCGTTTACATTCAAACGTCAGGTACGACGGGCATATCAAAATTGGCCATGCTCACCCACCGGGGTCTCCTCACCATGGGCCGGATTTGGCAAGACTACCTCTCCATCAAGCCCGGGGAAAACTGGTTTTCCATGTCGCCACCGGCCTGGATCGTGGATCAGATGTGGGGGTTCGGTGTAGCTCCCGTTACCGGCATGACCATGAACTTCCCGGAAATGAACTCGACCATCATGGAAGATTTTCGCGAGATCGGCCCCCAGATCATCATCACCTCATCGCGCTTTTGGGAAGACCTCGCCTCTCGTATTCGGGTAAAAATCGCCGATGCTGCCTGGATAAACAGAAAGGTCTTTCACTGGGCGGAAGGGGTGGGCCGGAGGTTTGTGGAATACAAATTTCGGAAAGCTCTCCCCCCCTGGCAGCTCCGATTTTTCTACCGCCTGGCCTCTCTGCTTATTTACCGACCCCTCCTGGATAGGATGGGTTGCCTTCATATGCGCTGTGCCTTGACGGGTGGACACCCCATCAGTCCCGATGTGATCAAGTTCTTTCAGGCCGTGGGCCTGAACCTCAAACAGTGTTACGGTTTGACGGAAGCCGGGGGTATCTTTCAGGTTCAACCAGACGATGAAATAAAAGTAGAAACGGTGGGAAAGACGTTGCCCGGTTTTCAAGTCCGCTTATCCGAAGAACAGGAGGTGCTGGTTAAAAGCGATACCTTGATTGCCGGTTATCATAACGACTATCGCGCAACCGAAGCAGCCTTCCAGGATGGATGGTTAAAGACGGGGGATGCCGGTTATCTGGATGATGACGGCCATCTCATCATCATCGGACGCAAGGAGGACATTATAAGAGACAAGATGGGCCACGCCTTTTCTCCCGATTTTGTGGAAACGAGGATCAAGTTCAGCCCTTACATAAAAGAGGCGGTCGTTTTCGGCGAAGGCAGGCCTTACATTACCGCCCTCATCAATATCGACATGGAAAACGTGGGTAACTGGGCGGAAGAAAGGCTCATTCCCTACACCACCTATCTCGACTTGTCTCAGCAACCCGCCGTAGCGAAACTTATCAAGGAAGAGGTGAGACAGGTAAATAACCAGATACCCGACGTGATGAAAATCAGGAAATTCATTCTCCTCTACAAGTTGCTGGATGCCGACGACGAAGAACTCACGAGGACGGGCAAGGTAAGGAGAAGATTCGTCTACGGTGTGTACCTCGATTTGATCGAGGCCATGTATCAGGACAAGAAAGAATTAGAAGTGAAGGGCAAGATTCGGTACCGGGACGGCCGGGTAGGGGAAATTACCACCCGGGTACGGATCATCAACGTTTACGAGGAGGAATAGATGGAATTCTTCTCACAACTCATGATTAACGGCTTGAGTTTGGGCTTTCTTTACGGCATTTCGGCCATGGGGTTCGTCATGATTTACAAATCTTCCAGTGTTTTGAACTTTGCCCATGGAGAACTCCTCGCTTTGGGTGCCTATATATTTCTTGCCCTCATGGTGTGGCTCGGCATCCCCGCTATCCCTGCCTTTATCATCACCCTACTTTTGTGTTTTTCCTTCGGGTTTCTGGTGGAAAGGGTATTTTTGCGCCCCTTGATCGGGGAGCCCCTAATTTTTGTCATCATGCTTACCATTGGCCTGGCCTCCATGATGAAGGGGGCCATCCTTCTCATCTGGGGCGGCAACCTCTACACTTATCCCGACTTCATCCCCCGCCACCTAACACTCAATCTGGCGGGGATGAATGTCCAGCCCGTCTACAACATGTCTTTTCTTTTGGGGATTGGCTTTCTCATCCTCTTCGGGATTTTCTTCAAGTATTCCTCCCAAGGCATTTTTATGCGCTCGGTGGCGGATAATCAACGGGCGGCCCTCTCTTTAGGCGTAAACGTAAGGAGGATCTTTGCCCTTTCATGGGCCATCGCGGCTTTGGTTGCCGGCATGAGCGGCATCGTCTTGGGCGTCATAAATGGCATCAACGTTCATGAGTTGAGTGCCATCGGCTTAAAGGTATTCCCCGTCGTCATCTTAGGTGGCTTGGACAGTATCGCCGGGGCTATTGTGGGAGGTATCATCATCGGCGTTTTGGAGTCCTTTACCGGTGGTTACCTTTCCCCTTCCCTGAGAGACGTGGTTCCCTATATCATTCTCGTCGGGATCTTAATGATCAAACCCTACGGCCTCTTCGGCCAGGTAGAGATTGAAAGGGTCTAATGATGAGGAAGCTCAAATTCCGCTCCTGTGGTAACTTCCACGAATCTTACTTCGAAGAACTTACCGTTTTTGAAACCGATTTCGGTCGCTTCTGGGTGGCAGTGGGCCTTATTCTATTATTCTTGGTCGTGCCTTTTGTGGCCTCCTCTTACACCCTTTATATCCTCACGAACATGGCCATTTACGCCATCGCCGTCATCGGCCTCAACATCCTGATCGGCTATACCGGACAGATTTCCCTGGGACATGGGGCCTTCTTTGGCGTGGGGGCTTACACAGCCGCCATCATGGCGACCCGATTTCAGGTGCCCTTTCTTTGCGCCGTCGTCATGGGTGGTATCGTTACCTCAGGTGTAGGCCTCATCTTCGGCTTACCTTCCAGCCGCTTAAAGGGGCTATATCTGGCCATTGCCACCCTGGCCGGGCAGTTCATCATTGAGTACGTCCTCATTCACTGGGAAGAGGTTACGATGGGAACGATGGGCATCAACCTGCCTCGGGCCTCCATTTTCGGCTTCGATGTAAGTGACGACAAGAAGTTCTATTTTGTGGCTTTTGTTTTTTTGCTCCTCTTCCTCTGGATGGCGGTCAACATCATGCGCACTCGATACGGCCGGGCCTTTGTTGCCATCAGAGACAACGACCGGGCGGCGGAAGGGATGGGTATCCCCGTCTTTCCTTACAAACTCCTTTCTTTCGCCTTAAGCTCCTTTTATGCCGGGGTGGCCGGGGCCCTCTGGGCCTATTTCACCATGACCATCACGACGGAACCATTTAATTTAGGTCTTTCCGTAGAATTTATCGCCATGGTGATCATAGGCGGGATGGGTAACATGTCGGGCGCCATTTTCGGCACCGTGTTCATTTCCCTTTTGAACGAGGGGTTGAGGTTCATGGCGGACATCTTAATCAACGCCCGCATCTTCGAACAGGTGTCCTTGACCATGGCCCCCTTAAAAGAATTCGTGTTCGGCCTGGCCATCGTGTTATTCATTCTCATCGAACCCCGAGGCCTCGCCGAGGTATGGAGAATCGTAAGATCAAATTTTCGCCTCTGGCCATTCTCCTATTGAAGGTAAGGGCATATGCTGCTTCTCATTAACAACATCTCGGTCGTCTATTCCGACGTCATTCAAGTGCTCAAGGGGGTCTCTCTTTCCATCGAGGAGAACACCATCGTTTCCCTCCTGGGCAGTAATGGGGCAGGTAAGACCACCACCCTCAAGGCCATCTCCGGCCTGTTGAAACCGGAAAACGGCAAGGTCACCGATGGGGAAATCATATTCCAGGACCAAAAGATCCACAACCGGGCCCCGGAGGAAATTACCCGCTTGGGGATTATCCAGGTCCTCGAGGGGAGGCAACCCTTCAAATACTTGACCATCGAAGAGAATCTCCGCGTCGGTACGGCTACCAGACAGGGAAAACCTTACAAAGAAGATATTGAACTCGTTTATCACTACTTCCCCGCCCTGAAGGCGCGGAGAAAAATGAAAGCCGGCTACTGTAGCGGTGGTGAATTACAGATGCTGGTCATCGGGCGGGCGCTCATGGCCCATCCTAAGTTGCTCCTTTTGGATGAACCTTCCCTGGGGCTGGCCCCCCTGGTGGTGAGGGAAATTTTCGAAATCATCAAACGCATCAATGAAGAGCAGAAAACGACCATTATCCTGGTAGAGCAAAACGCCAACATGGCCCTTCAGATCGCCCATTACGGCTATGTGATGGAAAACGGAAGGATTGTCTTGGAAGGATCCGCTCAAGAACTCAAGGAAAACCCCGATGTAAAGGAGTTCTACCTGGGATTGGCCCCCGGAGGAGAGGGGCATTCATATAAAGAGGTTAAAGCCTACCGTCGACGAAAAAGGTGGCTCTGACCTGCTTTAAGCCTCCCTCAGGGAAATATCACGAAGCATGAGTTGCACTTCCGAAAAGCCGTTCCACTCGTTAAGCTGAGGGGTAAAAGCAATATCAGACCGGCCTTCTCCCAGGAGGCCGCAAAGCTCTCCCTGATTGAACCAAATGGAGTTACAGGTCGTCGCGTGGTCATCTTTTACCTTGAGGCGCAAGTGATTGTTCCCCACCACCGTGACATCTGTGATATTTACCCCCTTCGCCCATAAAATGGGCTCCGGGTTCCCCTGACCGAACGGCGCAAGGAGGTTGAGCTGCTCGATGAGGTCATAATCCAGCTCTCTTAGGTGACAGTGGGCATCGATGTAAGTCTGGGGCTTCATATTTATAGATAAAGCGCTTTCTTCGATGACCTCATCCAGGAGGCGAGAAAAGGCCGCCACATCCTCTTCCCGGATGGAAATACCCGCCGCATACTGGTGGCCGCCGAAAGAAATGAGCAGAGAAGCGCAACGTTTCAGGCCTTCGTAGATATTGAAATCCATAACACTTCGACCAGAGCCCTTGCCGATACCGTCTTTTAGACTAATGAGAATGGCGGGGCGACCGAACCGGTCTACCAACCTCGAAGCCACAATCCCAATAATGCCCGGATGCCAGTTGGGAGATGCCAGAACGAGGCTTTTCTTCAAGGAAAAGTCTTCCATGCAGTTTACCTCGGCCATTATTTCCTCCAAGATCTCCCTTTCCATGGCCTGCCGCTGGCGGTTATAAACTTCTAACTTCCTTGCGAGTTCCAGGGCGGTCGTGTAATCTTCACACAGCAGAAGTTCCACGGCATCGCGGGCCGATCCGACGCGACCGGCGGCATTAATCCGAGGAATAAGCCCATAGGAAGCACGATTCGCATCAATCGCCTGGTCACCGAGGCCGGCTATTTCTTTCAAAGCCTTGATGCCCGTTCTGTGCCCCTCCGTTAGGAGATTCAATCCCACTTTCGCCATGATGCGATTTTCGTCTGTCAGGGGGCAGATATCGCCGATCGTGCCCAAGGCTACCAGATCGAGGTATTCCTTCAGATTCGGATATTTTTTGTGAGTCCAAAAGCCTAAAGAGCGCAACTTTCCCCTCAGAGCAATGAGGAAGTTGAAGGCAATACCTACGGCCGCCAACTGCTTAAAAGGAAAACGACAGGAACTTTGCTTAGGATTTATGATGGCGACGGCCGGGGGAAGGGTAGGGGGCACCTCGTGGTGATCCAATATGATGGTGTCGACACCTATGTTCCGGGCGTGGGAAACGGCTTCGAAATCGGAAATGCCGCAATCAACGGTGATAATGAGGCTTCCGCCCTCGGCCTGAAAACGATCGATTACGCTCCTACTTAGTCCATATCCTTCCTCGATGCGATCGGGTATATAATACTCGACCTGGGGGGTCAGCTCGCGGAGAAATTTCAGTATGATGGCCACCCCCGTTATGCCATCGGCATCGTAATCGCCGTAAATCAATATCTTTTCCTTATTGTATAAAGCCCTAAGCACCCGTTCGACGCCCACCTTCATGCCGGCCATGGTAAGGGGTGGATGAAGGTCATGAAGACTCGGGTGGAGGAATTTTTGGGCCAAATCGGGCTCCGAAATTCCCCTTCTCACCAATACACTCGAAAGAACAGCCCGTATTCTCAGCTCTTCCTTGAGAGCTTCTTCCTGCGCCGGTTTTTCATCCCTGAACTTCCATTTTGTGAGGGGTAAAGACAAAACTTTCGTCACGGCATCACGGGTTCTTTCAAAAGAAGCCTTTCTTTTTTCCTTATTACGGGTATAATAAATGGCGCGATGAAGTCAAGATTAAAACTGCCACGGGCGGAACTGGCCCGTTTTCAATTCATCCTGGAAAGTTATGAAGGGATCTTTTACGTCTCGACCGAAGATGCCCGGGCCGCCATCGTCTCGGTTTTCGTACCCCCCGGTCTACGGGAAGAGGGGAAAGAAGTGTTAACGGCCTTGAGGGAAGAAATTCCATACGAAGACTTAAACTTTCAGGGCGCCGAAGGTTGAATGATTTATGCTCATGCTTACCCACTCCTGGCTCCTCGCTCATTACCTGGGGAAAGAGAAATTTAACAGGAAATTACAGGATTTATACGTTTACAACATCTGCCCCGATTTTCTTCCTGCCGGCCCCGTCTTTAGCCCTCGACTGACTCACGGCGCACCCAGGTTCCGTCCCATCCCACCGGAGTTTCAAGGGGCAAATTTTATCGTCTTTCATCTCATGGTGGATGACATTTCTCACTACGGGCTCATTAAGGCCCGACCCGATGAAGAATTCAATCCCGACGCGGAAGGGTATTCGTACCTCAAGGGAATTCCCCTAAGAGGGCCCCTCATGGATTTTCATCAGACTTACGGGAACCCCATAGACCTCGCCCAGGCGGCCTATCAATCACACATGGTGATCGAGATGACCTTTGACCTCGCCCTCTACTGGGGGGCACCGGAAGAAAGTAGGGCGATCCTCGAATACATGTGCGAGGCCTTTCGGTATGTGTGGGAAGAAAAGAGAGACGAATTTGCGCAAACTGTTGGCTGGTTCTACGATGTGGCTCCGAACGCGGTAATAGAAGCCCTCGTAAGGTGCCATTCCTTTTACGACCACGTAAATATGGCGAAGTTCATGACCCTTGAGGGGCGGGTAAACACGTTCTTTAGCAAGTTCGCGCCCCTCATGAACTCTACGGGTTCCCGAGAAAGACTTACCTCTATCATGGAGGAAGGCATTACCCTGGTGAGGAATTTTCCCGAATTTTTGGCCCCCACCTTAGGTGCCATCAGGAGGACGGGCTTTTCACCATTCGCAGGATAATTACTTTACGGCTTTTTTCACCGCTCCGGACCGTAAGCAACGGGTACAGATCTTAACCCTCTTCGTAGCCCCGGAAAGTTCATCTACACACCGTATCTTATGCAGATTGGGATACCAGACCCGTTTGGTTTTATTATTGGCATGGCTCACGTTGTGACCCAGCGCTGGCTTCTTGCCACATATTTCACATGTTCTCGCCATAAGTTACCTCCTAACACCACAGGGAAAATGGAGCTTTGGCATCTATTATATTTTCGAGATAATTTCAACGTTTTTTTTGCTTAGGGATTTGAGGTATCGATAAGAAACCCTCCCATCCCTTTCTCCGTCGCGCCAGCAAGGTAGAAGGGTGTTGTTTTGAAACAGGGGCTCCTCTTGGAGAGGAAAGGGAGAGACTTCCTTCGCCTTCGACCAAAGGTCGGTCCCGGGGATGGGTGAATATTCGGCGAGTATCGGTCTTGCACCCCAGGCTTTCACGTATTCGATGGTGGCGGCAACCTCTTCCGGCTCCTGTTCGGGCAGGCCGCAGAGGATATAAACGCCGATGTTTCTTCCTTCATAACCTGCCTCTTTGAGGTAGCAAACGGCGGCCTCGAACTCCTCGTTAAAGACCTTACCTCCCCAATTTACCTGATTCTTCCTATCATTCGTCTCCAGACCCAAACACAAGGTTGTCACCTGCGCCCGATACATGAGCCTCGCCGTAAGGGACGTAATCTCCCTGATATGAAGGCCATTGGGGCAGTGAAGCCAGATATCCAGCCTTCGGCGTATAATCTCCCGCAAGAAGGGCACGGCGAAATCCTCTGCCCGCATGAGAAAGGCATCGTCGTAAATGGCAAAATTCCTCACCCCTTTGCTTTGTAACCACCACTCGATTTCATCCACTACCTTTTCCGGCGCTCTCCTTACGAAAGAAGGGCTGAGCAAATGGGAAGCACAGTAGGGACATCGGAAGGGACACCCCCGCGAGGTGAGGATGGGCAACTCATCCGGTTCGAGGAGGAGATCATAGGCGGGGTAGGGCAGGGTATCAGGTGAGTGCAGGTCGGGCTCATAGAGGAGGGGGAGCCCCAGGATGTCCTCAACGAGAAAAGAAACCTGCCTTTCTCCCGGACCGGCAAGCACATAATCGGCCCCGGACTTGCGGGCGTGATCGGGGCACAAGGTGACGTAGATACCTCCGATCGCCACCGGGGTAGCAGGGAAAAGATCATGGGAAATCCTTACAATTTCCCACAAGCCCGGATACCAATATGTCATCGTCGTACCGGCGAGAATGAGGTCGAAGGCGGGAAAGGTAGACAGTTTTTGCCTGATTTTTTCCGGTGTAACACCGTAGCGGTGATAGGGCCTTTCGGCCAAGGAAAGAAAAGGAGGGGGAGAAACGGTTTCCTTGATGAAGTGGCCGTGTCCTCCCGGTCTTCTTTTCGGCCTTGAAAAGGTATCGCCCCAAAAAGCCGGGTCTAAACAATCGAGAAACGTAACCTCGAGCCCGTTTTCACGCAGAAAAGCAGCCAGGTAAAGAAGCCCCAAGGGCTTAAGCCAATAATCGTAAGCGGCAAAGTCGTATATCCAGGGATTTATTACGAGGACCCTTTTTTTCATGGCCCTTTATTATCAGAATCTCCTTTGCCCTACAACTTGGTGCAAGCCGCCATCACCAAGAAAATGCTTGCCACCAAAGTTTTAGAAAAGGTATCTATGATGCATGAAGGCTTTATTGCAGCGTGTTTTAAAAGCAGAGGTTACGGTAGACGGAAACGTTATTTCTTCCACGGGTTTAGGGCTCATCGTGTTCTTGGGGGTGGAAAGGGGCGATGAAGAGAAGGATGCCGACTATCTCCTCGATAAGATTATAAACTTAAGGATTTTCGAAGATGAGCAGGGCAAAATGAATCTCTCCCTCCTTGATATAAAAGGCGATCTCATGGTAATTTCCCAATTTACCCTGACGGCAGATTGCAGGAAAGGCAGGCGGCCATCATTTACCGATGCAGAAGAGCCCGTAAGGGCTGAGGCAATTTATAGCTACTTCACGAAAAAAGCGAGGATGAAAATAAGCAAGGTAGAAACCGGAAAGTTCGGAGCCCTTATGATGATTGACGTTACCCATCATGGACCGGTAACGATTATGCTGGATAGTAGAAAGTAACGCCCATGGCAGATATCAGGATAGACAAAGAGGGGAAATGGTTTTATCGGGGGGCCGAAATGATCCGCCGGGATATCATCCGGTACTTTTACGAACACTTGAAAATGGACGAAAACGGACAATACAGAATCGAGATACCCGGTGATTCCTGTAACATAGAAGTGGAAGATACGGCCTTTGTAGTCAAATCCGTGGACGTACGGGATGGGGAGATAGTTTTATCCCTTTCCGATGACTCGGAAGAAAAATTGGACCCGGCTAGCCTTTTTATAGGAAAGGACAACGTCCTTTATTGTCGGGTAAAAAGGGGCACCTTTCCGGCACGTTTCAATCGCGCCAGTTATTATCAGTTGGCCGCTTACCTTGCCCATGACGAAAAGGCCGGATATTACCTTACCTTAGGGGAGAAGCGGTTTTACCTAAGTTTTCATAAATCTTAATGGGAGGAAATTTTTCATCATGTGGGAAGAATCCATAAAAGAGGCATACACGTTCGACGACCTCCTGCTGGTCCCGGCAGAATCGGCCGTTTTGCCCCGGGATGTGGACGTATCGACGAGGCTTTCGCGAAACATTTCTTTGAAGATACCCCTCGTTAGTGCCGCCATGGATACGGTGACGGAGTCGAGAACGGCGATCTGTATGGCGCAGGAAGGTGGGATAGGCATTATACATCGCAACATGAGCATCGAGCGTCAGGCTATCGAGGTGGACAAAGTAAAAAAGTCGGAAAGCGGCATGATCGTCGATCCCATCACCATCGAACCGGAGCAGAGGGTGCACGAAGCCTTAAGACTTATGACGGAATACCATATTTCTGGAGTCCCCGTGGTCAAGGGGAAAAAGCTCGTTGGCATCCTCACCAACCGCGACCTGAGATTTGAGACAAATCTGGATCAACCGGTGGCCAACGTGATGACCAAGGAAAACCTCGTAACCGTAAAGGACAATATCACCCTGGAGGAGTCCAAGGCCCTCCTACATAAGCACCGCATCGAAAAATTGCTCGTCGTGGACGAGGATTTCAATCTCAAAGGCCTGATCACCATCAAAGACATCGAAAAAATAAAAAAATACCCCAATGCGTGCAAAGACTCCTTGGGACGCCTCCGCGTGGGGGCCGCCGTGGGTATCATCGATCGGGAGGAACGTGTGCAGGCCCTGCTCGATGCGGGGTGCGATGTCATCGTCATCGACACCTCTCACGGCCATTCCAAGAGCGTGCTCGACGCCATTCGGGATACGAAGAAGAATTTTCCCCAGTGCGAGTTAATCGCCGGCAACATAGCGACCGCGGAAGGCGCCCAGGCGCTGATCGAGGCCGGTGTCGATGCGGTGAAGGTGGGAGTAGGGCCCGGTTCCATTTGTACCACCCGCATCGTCGCGGGGGTGGGGGTGCCTCAGCTTACGGCCATTCGCGAAGCGTACACGGTTTGCAAAAGATACGGCATCCCCGTCATCGCCGATGGGGGGATCAAGTACTCCGGCGATATTACCAAGGCCCTGGCCGCCGGTGCAGATTCCGTCATGATCGGCGGTTTGTTTGCCGGCACGGAAGAAAGCCCCGGCGAGACGGTGCTCTTTCAAGGTCGTAGCTACAAGGTATACCGTGGCATGGGATCTCTGGAAGCGATGAAGATGGGCAGTCGCGACCGGTATTTCCAAGACGAATTCGAGGGAAACCTGAAGCTGGTACCAGAGGGTATCGAGGGGCGCGTGCCTTTTAGAGGTTCTCTTTCCGCCAGCATACATCAGCTGGTGGGCGGCTTAAAGGCGGGGATGGGATACATCGGATGTCGAAACATCCCCGAGATGCACGAAAAGGCGAGATTTGTGAAGATAACCCAGGCAGGTCTGAGAGAAAGCCACGTCCACGATGTCATTATTACGAAAGAGGCACCCAATTACTGGTTAGATTGATGGTATGAAACACGCCGATTTCGTTCATCTGCACGTCCATAGCCAATACAGCTTGCTGGACGGCATGATAAGGTTCCCCGAGCTCTTTGAACGGGCAAAGCAGTACGCCATGCCGGCCGTGGCTTTAAGCGATCACGGGAACATGTTCGGTGTAATTGAGTTTTACCAGCAGGCCTTCAAACATGGGATTAAGCCCATCATCGGCTGTGAACTATACGTTGCCCCGGGAAGACTGGACGAAAAGAATGCCGGGGCTGGCATCGGGGAGTCTGCGCGCCACCTCTTGGTGCTGGTCAAGAATCTCCAGGGTTACAAAAACCTAATGAAGCTCACGACCGCCGCCTACTTGAAAGGGTTTTACTATCGACCGCGGGTAGATAAGGCCCTTTTGCGGGAATATCACGAGGGTCTCATCGCCATGAGTGCCTGCCTGCATGGAGAAATACCCTCGCTTATCTTAAGCGGAGACATGGAGGGCGCCCTCCGGACGGCGGAAGAATATAGGGACATCTTCGGTCGAGATAACTTCTACCTCGAAATCATGGAAAACGGCCTGCCGGAGCAAAAGGTAGCCAACGATGGCCTCAAATACATAAGTGAGAAATTAGGCCTTCCCCTCGTTGCCACCAACGATTGTCACTACTTGCGGCGGGAAGACGCCGAAGCCCACGATGTGCTCCTCTGCATCCAGACGGGAAAAACCGTGGAAGACAAGGAAAGGCTACGCTTTCGCACCGACCAGTTTTACTTCCGATCCCCGGAAGAGATGAAGGAGCTCTTTCGGGACACCCCCGAAGCAATCACCCGCACGGTGGAAATCGCGGAACGGTGCAACCTCATCCTCGAATTCGGCCAGATTTACCTCCCCAACTATCCCGTGGAAAGTGGAAAAACGGTGGACGAAGAGCTGGAATCCCTGGCCTGGTCGGGCTTGAGCAATCGCCTATCTCAAATGCCTCCGCTTAATGAGATGGCCAAAAGGAAATACAAAGAGAGACTCAAAGAAGAACTTGCCATCATAAAATCGATGGGTTTTTCCGGCTACTTTCTCATCGTCGCCGATTTTATAAACTACGCCAAGAGAAGAAATATCCCCGTAGGTCCCGGCCGGGGCTCGGCGGCCGGCAGCCTCGTCGCCTACGCCATCGGTATCACGAACATAGATCCCATAAGATACGGGCTGTTCTTCGAGCGCTTCCTCAATCCGGATCGAAAAAGTATGCCTGATATCGATACGGACTTCTGCCCCGAAGGGCGAGATGAAATCATTCGTTATGTGACGGAGAAATATGGAGAAAATAACGTTGCCCAGATCATAACTTTCGGGAAGATGCAGGCCAAGGCCGTCATCCGAGATGTGGGCCGGGCCCTCAATATCCCCTACGCCGAGGTGGACGCCATTGCCAAACTCGTCCCCGGGGTCCTCAACATCACCCTCGATGAAGCCCTCCAAATGGAGCCCCGCCTGCGCCAAGAAGCGGCAAACAACGAAAAGATAAACCGACTTATCTCTTTATCCCGCGCCCTCGAGGGGCTGGCCCGTCACTCTTCCACTCATGCGGCCGGCGTGGTGATTTCCGACCTTCCCCTCGTGGAAAGGGTACCTTTGTGCCGCAGCCCCCGAAATGAAATCGTCACCCAGTACTCGATGAACGACCTGGCCGCCATCGGCCTCACGAAGTTCGATTTTCTGGGCCTCAAAACCTTAACGATGATAAAAAACGTAAAAAAGATGGTAGAGCAGGGCCGGGGCATCTCTATCGACCTGGACCGCATTCCCCTCGACGATGGACCCACTTACGAGCTTTTGCAAAAGGGGGATACCGACGGGATCTTCCAGTTAGAAAGCGCCGGGATGAGGGACATCCTCATCAACATGAAACCGGACTGCATCGAGGACCTCATCGCCCTCATCGCCCTTTACCGCCCCGGCCCGATGGAAATGGTCCCCGACTTCATCTCAAGGAAGCTCGGTAAAACAAAAATAACTTATATAGTTCCGCAGTTAGAGCCGATTCTTAAAGAAACTTATGGCATCATCCTCTATCAAGAACAGGTCATGCAGATTGCCAACCTCATCGGGAACTATACCATGGCGGAGGCGGACAATCTGAGAAAATCCATCAGTAAAAAGATTGCCGAGGTCATGGACAAGGAAAGACCCAAATTCCTGGCGGGGGCGAAGGCAAACAAGATCAGCGCCGATAAGGCAGAAAAAATATGGGAGTACATGGAGAGATTTGCCAAGTACGGTTTCAATAAATCCCACAGTACCGCTTACGCCATAATCTCCTATCAGACGGCCTACCTAAAGGCCCATTATCCCCTCGAATTTATGGCGGCCCTCCTCTCCAGCGAAAAAGATAACCGGGACAAGATTATCAAGTACATTACGAGCTGCAAGGAAAAGGGCATCAACGTGTTTCCACCTGACATCAACGAATCCCTCAAGGATTTTACCGTCGCCGGCGGCAGTATCAGATTTGGCTTGGAGGCGGTGAAAAACGTAGGGGCCGGGGCCGTAGAGGCGATCATTCAGGCGAGAAACGAATTGGGTGGGAAATTCAACCATTTGAGTGACTTCTTCCTCAAGGTGGATTTGAAAAAGGTAAACAAACGCGTAATCGAAAGCCTGATCAAATGTGGAGCCTTCGATTCTCTGGGTTACAACCGCAGGCAACTTGCCCTCTGTTACGAACAATTCATGGAACTCGCCCAGAATAACCATAAAAAGGGCCCCCTTGATCAGGTGGGGATGTTCGACCACCTCCCCGCCGCTAAAAAGGACGCCCTTTCTGGCATCGTCGTACCAGACGTAGAAGACTGGGATGCCAAGGAAAAACTTGCCTTCGAGAAGGAGCTCTTAGGTTTCTTCATCACGGGTCACCCCCTTTGGCAGTATCGCCATCAAATCGTGCGCTTTACGACCGCCGATGCCTCCAACCTCTCCGAAAAGAAGGATCGGGAGATGGTGGTTGTAGTAGGTCTGCCGGGAACCATCCGGGAGGTAACGACGAAGAAAAAAGAAGTCATGGCCCACTTAGTCCTGGAAGACCTCTCGGGGACGATTAAGGTCATCCTCTTTCCCGAGGTGTACCGACGGAGCTTCGATGCCATCCACGGAGAGGACCCGATAGTGGTAAAGGGAACGGTAAGCCAGGAAGAGGAATCCACCAAGGTGCTCGCCACGGAGGTGATCACCCTGCGGCAATACCTATCACAAAACGGGTTAGGGAAAGAAGTGCACCTTTACCTCGACTGCGATCGGGCCTCGGAGGAAATCCTCTTACACATCAAAGGCATCGCTCGTAACCACAAGGGGGAAGCCCCGGTCTTTCTTCATCTCGCTTCATCGAGTGGAGAGGCGGTCATCTCTCTGGGGGAAGGCTACCGGCTGAAAATATCTAACCAGTTGAAATTGGAAGTGGAAAAAACCCTGGGCCCTTCCTCTATCTCCTGGAAATGAAAGGACCGAGATACGAAGAGAGACGTTACCGAAAGCTTACCCGCTTAAACGGCCTTACCTACTTTTCCGTCCTGGAGAAGGAATCAGATCTCTACATCGGTGCCCTGGAGGATCTTTCTTCAGAGGCGATGAAGAGCCTCAAACGCCATCGGGGATTCATCGAAAATTACATCCGACAGCACGAGGAATTTCTTCGTTCCTATGTACCCGTTCCTTTCGACCCCCTCGCCCCACCCATCGTGCGAGACATGATCGAGGCTGCCCATCGGGCTGGTGTCGGTCCCATGGCCGCCGTCGCCGGGGCCATCGCGGAGTACGTGGGCCAAGATTTATTGCGTTACTCCAGCGAGATTATTGTGGAAAACGGTGGCGATATTTTTGTCGCTACCCAGCGCCCCTTGAACATTGGGGTTTTTGCCGGGACTTCCCCTTGGAGTGGAAAACTGATCATCCACGTGGAAGAGGGCGAGATGCCCCTCGGAATCTGTACCTCATCGGCCACCGTAGGGCCGTCGGTGAGTTTCGGTACTGCCGACGCGGTCTGTATTCTGTCCCATTCCGCAACCATTGCCGATGCCGTAGCCTCTGCCGTGGGAAACAGGGTAAAAAGAGCAGCTGATATAGAAAAGGCCATTCAATTCGGCCAACGACTTTCTGGGGTAAAAGGCATTCTGATCATCAAGGGTGAACACATCGGGGTCTGGGGCGCCATAAAATTAAAGTTTACATAACATATCTTATGCGCTTTTTTTGCTGGTCCTCAGAGACCTTCTTTGGCCAGCTGACGGATCAATTCTTCTTGCTTCGAGGTGAGCTTTTTAGGGATATGGACGGATATTTTCACGTACTGATCACCTTTTTCTCCCTTCAGGCCCTCGACGCCGCAACCCTTCAGGCGGATCTTCGTATTAGGTTGGGTACCAGCGGGCACCTTCACCCTTTTCACGGAGCCGTCAATTGTGGGCACCTCGATCGTCGTCCCTAAGATCGCCTGCGAAACGGTGATACTCTTCTCAAGATAAATGTCGTTTCCTTCCCGGGCAAAAATGGGGTGCGGCAAAATATTGATATGCAGGTAAAGGTCACCGGCTGGCCCCCCGTGCAATCCCGGATTACCGCGACCGGCCACCCGCAACTTCTTGCCCGCCGTAATACCGGCCGGGATACGAACGTTAATCTCTTCGATCTTTCCGTCCTTGGGAATAGCAATCTTTTTTTCGGCTCCGAATACCGATTCTTCAAGGGATATGGAAAGATTGTAATGCAAGTCCTCCCCACGCTGGGGCATTTCGTACGCATGAGAGGAACCAAAGAGGTCGGCAAAGGGGTCAAAGGTGCCGCGAGTCGTCCGCCGGGTAAAGACCCGCCCCTCACCTCCCAAGTTAAAGCCGAAACTCCGCAGTATTTCGTTCAGATCGAATCCACGAAAGATTTCCTCTTGCGAATACTGCTGACGGAATTGATCGGCAGAGCCAAACATATCGTAACGTTTCCTCTTTTCCTCGTCGCTCAAGACGGCGTAGGCCTCACTTATCTTCTTGAACATCTCTTCCGCCTGGGCCTTATTGTTCGGATTTCGATCCGGATGCCACTTGAAGGCCAGTTTACGGTATGCCTTTTTGATGTCTTCCAGCGAAGCGTTCCTGTCCACTCCGAGAATCTTATAATAGTCTTCCGCCATAAGCCGTACTCCATTCGAGATTTAATCGAAATTTCAAGGATAATGAAATCACAGAAGGGGATTTGTCAAGCGGGAGAAAAACGGTAGCCTAAATAAAAAGCCTTCAAATTTACGTCTTTTAAAGTGCCCGGAAAAAATTCTTCGAGTACCCGCTCCCAAGTTTCCTTTTTTACCGGCAGCATACGGGCCAATACCCCTACCATGACTACATTTTCCGCCCGAAAATTACCCGCCTCCTTCGCCATCGAGCGGGCATCCACCACCTCCACCTGCGCCACCCTTTCCCGCCACAGCTGGGGCACATTTTCCGGATAATCCATGACGCCCAAATTCACCGCCGGCGGATTTACCCGGAAATTATTAAGAATAACTTTAGAAGAATGCTTTAAGTACTCGATATATCTTAGTGACTCCAGGAGTTCAAATGAGGCAAAGACGTCTACCTCTCCCCGGGCCGCGACCGGGGAGAAGACCTTTTCGCCGTAACGAACATGGCTGGTAACGGAACCGCCTCTTTGAGCCATCCCGTGAACTTCACTCTTTTTCACATCCAGGCCTTCGTACATAATGGCCGTGCAGATGATGTCGCTGGCCTTCAGGATGCCCTGTCCTCCCACCCCAGCAAGTAATATACTTTGTGCCCTTTCTCTTGTCGTCATCACTTTTACCCCTGAACGATGGCTTTCGACTTACAGAGTTGCGCACACACGCTGCACCCGGTGCAAGCATCAGGATCGATCACCGCCCTGCCCTTTTGCTTCTTGGCAACCTTTTTATAGGAACCTTCGGGGAGCCCTGAAAAGTCTATCCACGAAAGGGCTGGGCAACCGATATCCAGGCAACGGCGACACCCGATGCACTTTTCTTCCGCCACCCAAAAAGGTTCTTTTCTCTCCCCTTCCCGGCGGTAGAGGACACAGGCCCGCCGCGAGATGACCAGGGATGAACCTGGGCGGTTGAGCTCCTCTTTCAACACCCTTTCCGTTTCCTCTAAGTTATAGGGATCGACAACCCGCACGCTATCGAGGCCGAGGACCTTTCCTAACGCTTCGTAGCTCACCGCCTTGGTGGCTGCCCCCTGGAGGGTAAAGCCCGTCCCGGGGTGGTCCTGCATCCCTGTCATGGCGGTCGTACGGTTATCGCAGATGACGATAACCGCCTCCCCTTTATTGTAAGCGACGTTCATTAAAGGGGGTATCCCGGAATGGAGAAAGGTGGAGTCACCGATGACACCCACAATTTTCCCCCGGCCTTTCTCTTTCAAAGCCTGGCTCATACCGTGGGCCATGCCGATACTGGCCCCCATGCAAATACAGGAATGCAAGCCTTCGAGGGGCTTCATGAAGGCAAGGGTATAGCAACCGATGTCGCCGGTAACAAACACCTTGAGCTTCCCCAAGATGTAAAACAGGCCCCGGTGTGGACATCCCGGGCAAAGGTTGGGCGGGCGAGGCGGCAGGGCTACATCCGGTGGCGCCAAAACGGGAATCTTTTTACCCGTTATGGATTCGTATACTATTCCCGGATCGAATTCACCCGTGTAGGGAAAACGCTCCTTACCCATGACCTCGATACCCAAGGCCTTAACTTGCTCTTCGATGAAGGGATCCAGTTCCTCGATCACGTAAATCCGCTTTACCCGGGAAGCAAAGTCCCGGATCAGTTGAACGGGCAACGGATGGACCATTCCTAACTTGAGATATGAAAAATCGGGAAACTGGGATTTGGCGTAGTTATAACACATGCCTGCGGTGATGATGCCTATTTCCGGATTGGCCATTTCGAGGCGGTTTTCGGGGAAAGTTTCGGCGAATGCCTTCAAGGCCTGCATCCTCTTTTCGACCTCGAGGCGCCTTTGGCGGGCCATGGCGGGTACCATAACGTACTTGGCCGCGTTTAGCTCGATCATCCTGTTATCCACGTAAGGCTCCGGCTCTTTTAGCTCCACGATACCTTTGGAATGGGAAACCCGGGTCGTGGTGCGTAGGATGACGGGGGTATCGAATTCTTTGCTCAACGCAAACGCCAACTTGACGAACCTGCTGGCTTCTTCGCTGTCGGCCGGCTCTAAGAGGGGCACCTTGGCAAATTTGGCGTAGTTTCTATTATCCTGTTCATTCTGGGAGCTGTGCATAGAAGGGTCGTCCGCCGAAACAATGACCAAGGCACCGTTTATGCCCGTATAGCTCACCGTGAAAAGGGGATCGGCCGCCACGTTCAGACCCACGTGCTTCATCGTAACCAGTGCCTTTTCTCCGGCCAAGGCGGCACCGATGCCTACTTCTAAGGCCACCTTTTCATTGGGCGACCATTCGGCATAGACACCCTCGTAACGTGAAAACTCCTCTAAAATTTCCGTACTGGGGGTACCAGGGTAGCCTGCGGCGAACCGGACACCGCATTCATATGCACCCCGGGCAATGGCTTCGTTCCCTGACAAAAGTGCCTTCATGGGGATCCTTTCATTCAAGATGTGATTTTCGGGCGTACCAGTCCTTGAGAACGGGGTCTACCGCTTTTGCTTTGGCCTTTTCATAGTATTCGGCCGCCTTTTTCTTATCCTTCAAGGCCTCGTAAACACGTGCCAGATTTCCATAGTTTATGCTCTCGAACATGGCCCCTGCCTTTAGTCTGGAGGCTTTCTCGTAGGCCTCGAGGGCTAGGCGAAAATCTCCTTTCTCTTCGTAACAGGTACCCAGGGCATTGTAAGCTATGACAAGGAGTTCGTTATCTGCCCTATTTTTCTCCACATACTGCTTGAAAAAAGAGATTGCCTCCTCGATTTTGCCTTCCCTTAGGTAGAGATTGCCCAGCCGTAATAGGGCATATTGGGCGGATCGGGTGTAGGGAAAGCGATTGACTATATCTCGATAACTGGAGACAATTTGACTCAAATCCTTCTTTTCCCTTAAGGCCTGCCGGTGGCTATCCGAAACCTTCTGGTACAAAGCAAAAGCCTTCGTTTCCTGGTCGTATTGGTAATACCACCAGCCGGAAATGGCGAGGATGAGAACCACGAGGAAAACAGCACCGGCCACCACCTTTTTCTTGTGGGCAAGAAAGAATTGAAGCAACGAAGCGAGGAAAATCTGAAATCGGTCCGGCTGTTTTAACTCTTTTTTCTTTAACTTTTCGGCCATAAGTATTTCTCCCCAAAGCGTTTCTAATCAAATGCCCTTTTTATAATCTCGATCATGTCCCAGGGCAGGCGAATGACCTTACCCTGGGCATTGATGCAGGCGTGAATCGTGTAACCTTCCGCCATCTCCCTTTCCTTGCTTTCATCCCAGATCGTGTAATTGAACTTGACGGTGGCTCGGTTTACGTGTCCCACCTCCGTTTCGATGAGGAGTGTTTGATCGTACCGGGCGGCCTGCAAGTATTGACAGTAGACTTCGATGACGGGCAGGTGGAAGCCCTTGGCCCCCCAATCCGCATAGACCAGACCGAGATGGCGTAACAGCTCCGTGCGTCCGATTTCGAACCAGCGAATGTAATTGGTGTGATAAACGATGCCCATGGCATCGGTGTCGGCGTATATTACCCGGACCGGTGTGAGATGCTTCAATCTCCCTTCCTCCAGTTAAACAGTATATCCATCAGCCGATAACCCGGTGAAACGAAATTCCCCGATAGCTTGGCATTTTTCTCGGAGAAATCGAAGCCTGAGGGCACCCTTTCCTCCCCTACAGAAGACCACAAGGCAAAAGGGCTGGGATCAGCCGCATGGGTTCTTAAGCTGATGGGGGTGGGGTGGTCGCTCGCCAACAGGATTCTCACGGGATGGATGACATTCACCTGCGCCAGTAAGTAACCCAAGACCTCCCCATCGATCTTTTCCAGGGCATCGATCTTTCCTTTGATGTTTCCCTCATGCCCCATTTCATCCGGCGCCTCCACATGAATGAACACGAAATCCATCTCTTTTAAGGCGTTTAGAGCATATTCGGCCTTGCCCCGAAAATTCGTATCTATATACCCGGTGATGCCGGGCACCCTGATTATTTCGAGCCCGGCATAGTGGCCGATGCCGTTTAGGAGATCCACGGCAGAAATCATCCCGCCCCTAATGTTGTACCTTTCCGTAATTTTCCCCAACTGGGGCGCCCTACCCTGCCCCCAGAGCCAGATGGCGTTCGCCGGTTTCTTCCCCCTTTCTCTCTTCCTCACATTCAAGGGGTGTGCCTCGAGAAACTGCCGGGCCTGTTCCATCATCTCTACCAAGACGGAAGCGCCCGGCCCTTTGGGCAGGTAAGGAACAGACCCTTGGCCGGTGATATCATGCGGTGGGGTGGTTTCCATGCCATCCTCTCCTCCCCGCCAAACGAAGAGGTGACGATAGCTCACCCCCGGATAAAATTCCCTTCTTTCGTCGCCTAAGGCCCGATTAAGGCCTTCGATCAGTACCCTGGCCTCTTGAGTCTCTATGTGGCCGGCCGTGAAATCGATCATGATTGGATTTTCACCGTCTCCCAAGGTCACGAGGTTACAGCGAAAGGCGACGTCCTCGGGACCTAAACGGACTCCCATGCTCGCTGCTTCCAGGGGGGCTCGCCCCGGATAGGTGCGAGTCGGGTCATAACCGAGGAGGGAGAGATTGGCCACATCACTGCCGGGCTTCATCCCCGGCGGTATGGTGTCCACCAAACCGAGGAAACCTTCCCGGGCAAGAAGGTCCATATGCGGTGTGTGGGCTACTTCCAGCGGTGTTTTCCCGGCTAATTCTTCCAGAGGATAGTCCGCCATACCGTCGGCGAGTAGGACTAAATACTTCACTTCAACCTCTCATCTTCAATCCTGATCACCTTCACCCGTTCGTGGACCACCTCGAGCCTTTCTATCTTCTTGAGGGCCTCCTTAACATCCCTTTCTCGGGCTTCATGGGTAACCATGACGATGGGCACGGCCCCGTCCTTCTTCCTCCCCTTCTGAATAACAGAAGCGATACTGATATTGTGATTGCCCAGAATTCCGGATATCTTCGAAAGCACCCCGGCCCGATCAGCCGCCATGAAGCGGAAGTAATAGTTCGTACAAATCTCATCGAAGGGAATGAGGTCAAGGGGCTGAAGCATAAGTTCGCCAGCTCCCGGGGAGAGCCCCTTCTTGCCCCCCCTCATCATCCTTTTGGCAATGTCCACCACATCTCCCACCACGGCGCTTGCCGTGGGCATCATTCCCGCCCCTTGTCCGAAGAGAAAGATGGGGCCTGAGGCGCTACCCACGATGTAAAAGGCGTTGTAGTTGCTCCCTACACTCGCCAGAAGGTGATCCATCGGAATCATGGTAGGATGAATCCTCGCTTCCACCTTTTCGCCCCTTTTGAAGGCAATGGCAAGAAGCTTGACCCGATAACCTAACTCCCGGGCAAACTCAATATCCTGATGGCTGATACCCCGTATCCCCTCGCAGTAGAAATCACTTAAACGAACCGTACCTCCATAGGCCAGACTCAAAACAATGGCGAGCTTATGCGCCGTATCTTTTCCGTCTATATCGAAGGAGGGGTCGGCCTCCGCAAATCCCAACCTCTGTGCCTCGGCCAAAACTTCGCCAAACTCCCTGCTTTCGTCCGTCATCTTGGTAAGGACGTAATTGGTGGTACCGTTCATAATGGCCATGAGATGCTCGATTTCATTGGCGACGAGCGACTCTCGAATGGTCTTGATGATGGGGATCGTTCCCCCGACACTTGCTTCGAACCCTATGTCACAATGCTCTTGCCGGGCAAGATGCCAAAGCTCGTCGCCACATTCGGCCAGAAGAGCTTTGTTGGCCGTAACAACGTGCTTTTTTCTACGCAGGGCAGCCTTTATAATCTCCCCTGCCGGCTCGCATCCACCGATGAGTTCTATGACGATGTCTATTTCCGGGTCGTTCACGATCTCCATGGGGTCCGGGGTAAGCATTGCCGCCGGAACCGAGACGGGGCGCACCCTCTTTAAGTCCACATCGGCAATCTTCTTCAACCGCAACTCAAATCCCAGTCGCCTTTTGAGGTCTCTTCCTGCCTCGGTCAGGAGTTTTACCACCCCGCTTCCGATGGTACCAAACCCTATAAGTCCGATCGAAATAATGTTCATGGCTTCACTTCCGTTCGGGGGGAGTCTTTATAACGGATGGGGCAAATTGTCAAAACAAAACGCGTTCAGCCCGTCTTGGCGAGTTCCAACCTGTGTCCCCAGCGATGGAGAAGCACCTTTTTCAATGCCTGATTTTCCGGTTTCTCCAGAAGCGGATCTTCCTCTACTATGCGAAAGGCATCGTTTCTTGCTTCTTGCAGGAGGCGTCCGTCACGCACGATGTTGGCCACCCGAAAATCCGGTAGCCCCCACTGACGTGTGCCCATAAATTCACCGGGTCCGCGTATGGCCAGGTCCTCTTCGGCAATCCGAAAGCCATCGTTCGATTTTTCCATCACCAAAAGCCGCCTCTTGGCCTCTTCCGACACCTCATACTGGGCCATCAGGATACAATGTCCGGGTATGGTGGAGCGACCTACCCGGCCCCGCAATTGATGTAACTGGGAGAGACCGAACCGATCGGCATGTTCTATCACCATGAGAGAGGCTTCGGGTATGTCGATGCCCACTTCGATGACGGTCGTGGCCACGAGGATGTCTATCTCCTTCCTCAGGAAGGCCGACATAACCCGATCCTTGTCCCGCGGCCTCATTTTGCCGTGGATCAGACCAACCCTGAATTCGGGAAATACGATGTTCTGTAGGTGATCGGCCATGTTGGTCGCATCTCGGAGGTCCAGGCTTTCCGATTCTTCCACCAGGGGGTAAACGATGAAAACCTGCTGTCCCTTTTTAATTTCGGACCTGATGATTTCGTATACCTTCTCCCGCTGGCTTTCGTAATATACTTGCGTCTTTATGGGCTTCTTGCCCGGCGGGAGCTCATCTATGACCGAGATATCGAGGTCTCCGTAAACGGTCATGGCCAGGGTACGGGGAATGGGGGTGGCGGTCATTACCATGATATGGGGATTTACCCCCTTGTTCCTCAAGGCGGCTCGCTGTACCACGCCGAAGCGATGCTGTTCGTCTATGACCGCAAGACCCAGGTTGTGAAAGGACAAGCGATCCTGAATGAGAGCGTGGGTACCCACGATTATGTTTATTTCACCGGATTCGATATCCTTTAAAAGGCGCTTAGCTTCCGCTCCTTTCTTCGAGCCCGTAAGGAGGGCAGCCTTGAGACCCAATTCTTCTGCCCATTTGACGATATTTCTGAAATGTTGCTCTGCCAGGATCTCCGTGGGGGCCATGATGGCCGCTTGATAACCATTATCGCAGGCCGTCACCATGGCTACCATGGCCACCACCGTCTTGCCGCTTCCCACATCTCCCTGAAGGAGGCGGTTCATGGGGCGATCCTTCTTTAAGTCCTCTTCTATCTCCCGGATGACCCGCCACTGAGCCCCGGTCAGATTAAACGGCAGCAAGCGACAAAATTTTCGTACCAACTCTCCCCCCGTCTCGAATCTGACCCCTTTTTCCAGGGCCACTTCCTTGCGGCGCAAGGCCATCCCCAACTCAAAGAAGAAGAATTCCTCGTAGATGAGCCGTCGAAGATATGGGGATTGTCCTGCTTCTATGTCGCCTACGATTTCTATTTGGGGCGGAAAATGGAGGACACTTATGCTTTCCGAAAGTGAAGGGAGCCCCCGCTCCGCAACGAGACTCTCGGGTATGGGGCTCTTTACGTATGGCAACGCCAGGTTAAGAGCCGCATGTACGATCTTTCTTATCGTTTTTTGGTGGAGTCCCTCCGACTCGGAGTAGATGGGTACGATTCGTTTAAAGTGAAGTGAGTCGTCATCTTCATCGGAGATGACCTCGAAATCGGGGTGAACCATGGATCTCAGACCTTTAAAGGACCGCACTTCACCTGTAAAGATGACCTTGTTTCCCGGCTTGAAAGTGGACTTAAGAAAGGACGGACTGCCCTTGAACCAGGAGGCGACCAGCCTGCCCGATGTATCGGAGATGGTCACTTGAAAAACCTTCTTCGCCCCGTATCCCTCAAACTGGGCAGAGACGATCTCCCCCACCACGGTTTCTTTCGCCCCGATCACCGTTTCGGTGATTTTCTTGATATGTCGCCTGTCTTCGTATCTCCGGGGCAAAAAGGTAAGGAGGTCCTCCACCGTCAATATCTTTTTCTTTTCCAAAATGGAGGCGATCCGAGGTCCCACCCCCTTTACGAATTGAATGGGCTGGGCGAGAACTTTTAAGCTTTCTTCCCAATCGAAATCGGTTTCTTTTTTTGCCAAGCACTTTTCTTTCATTTCGTCTATTATTTCGAGGGCCCGGGATACTCGGACTTGCTTTTCCTTTAGGGGAAGCTCATCGAAGGCGACAAACAAATGTCTGAATTCCTCAAGGTCCGAAGCGGGAATCAAATTACTCTTTCTCAAATCTTCAGCAAAAGAAACCATCAGGGGGCCCAGGTCCCTCACCCGGGAAAGATGGGCAAAGTTATTTTGGGCCGAGAATCGAAGCGGCTTTTCCATCTTTTCTAATATTTCCCGAATATCTCCCATGCGTTTTCCTTACTCCGGAGGCAACTTTTGACCTGCTTACATGCCACAAGATACCTCATTCTTCAACGGAAACATGCTCGCTAAAAATTGACATTTCCCAAGGGGTGAGATAAAAAAGACGCACTTCTGGATACGGAAAGGGAGACTATGGATGGTAAGGCCTACAAGATAGCGGGGGTCGACATCGATCGGGCCAATACCTTTGTAGAACTCATAAAGCCCAAGGTAAGGGAAGCCCTGAGACCTGAGGTGATGGGTTCCATTGGTGGGTTCGGCGGACTCTTTCGTCTGGATATAAAAAAGTATCGGAATCCCATTCTCGTTTCTTCCACGGACGGGGTAGGAACCAAGTTGAAGATTGCCCAGAAATTCGATGTTCACGAGACGGTCGGCATCGACTTGGTCGCCATGTCGGTGAACGACATCGTGGTCCAGGGCGCCGAGCCGCTGTTTTTCCTCGACTACCTCGCGACAGGCGAGTTGGACGTGACCCGCAGTGTAAAGATCGTAGAAGGCATTGTCAAAGGTTGCCAGGAGGCAGGCTGCGCCCTTTTAGGGGGAGAAACGGCAGAGATGCCGGGCATGTATAGCGGAGGGGAATATGACCTTGCCGGATTCTGCGTGGGGATAGTGGAAGCAGAAGGTCTCATCGACGGCTCTACCATTCATGTGGGTGACACGATTGTTGGGCTCGCCTCGAGCGGACTCCACAGTAACGGTTTTTCCCTCGTTCGCCGCATTGTGTTCCAAGAGAAAAAATTTACGGGCAAGGAAAGAATTGAGGGCTACGCTGAGCCGCTCAAAAACGTCCTCCTTACCCCTACCCGCATCTATGTAAAGCCCATCCTGGTTCTTTTGAAATCATTTGCTATAAGGGGCATGGTCCACATCACAGGTGGCGGATTTTACGACAACATCCCCCGCATCCTCCCCCAGGGTACCCAAGCGCACATCACCAAGGGCACCTGGCCCATCCCCCCTATTTTCACGCACCTTCAGGAGTGGGGAAAAGTTGAAGAAAAGGAAATGTACCGGGTCTTTAACATGGGTATCGGCATGATGCTCATCGTGAAACCGGAAGACGCCCCGGAGATCATTGCCCGCCTGGAAAACATGGGGGAAAAGGCTTATATCATAGGCTCCATAAAGATGAGAAAGGAAGGGGAACCTTCGGTGGTGCTCGCATGAGCTTGAAATTGGGGATTCTCGTTTCGGGCAACGGTTCCAATCTGCAAGCCATAATCGATGCTATTGAAGAAGGCTCGCTTAAGGCGCAAATTGAAATCGTTATCAGCAATAACCCGGAGGCGTTTGCCCTTCGCCGCTGCGAAAAACATGCGATCAAATACATAGTATTAAATCACGAGGATTTTGCCTCCCGAGAAGAATTCGACCGGAAGATGATCTCCCTTCTCCGAGAGCATGAGGTAGAGTTAGTAGTTATGGCGGGATTCATGCGAATCCTAACCCCAGAATTCATCCGTGCTTTCCCTTTAAGGATAATGAACATCCATCCTGCCCTTCTCCCCTCTTTTCCGGGTCTCCACGGACAAAAAAAGGCCGTGGACTATGGCGTTAAATTTTCCGGCTGCACGGTGCATTTTGCCGACGAGGGGATAGATTCGGGGCCCATCATTATTCAGGCGGTGGTACCCGTGCATCCAGACGACACGGCCGAGAGTTTGGCCGAAAGGATACTGAAAGAAGAGCACCGCATCTATCCCCAAGCCATCCAATGGTTTGCCGAAGGTAGGTTGGAGGTCAAAGGGAGAAAGGTATTCTTGAAAGACGGTGGGGTACCGGTAGGAGGCGTCCTCATCAATCCGCCTCTAACCATGTTTTAAAGCTGAAAGGAGGGGGCCATGGCCGAGATAAATTTCGATTTTTCCATCCCATCACTGGGGGCGTGTACCATCCCTTCCCCCATCATTACCAGTTACTTTACCCCCGACGAGAAACGTATCCTTTATTTTAACGATCTCCAATCTTATCGGAGGGATAAAGATCTGGCTACAGAACCCTTGTCCCTGGAGATGGCCGGCCCGCGGGAGATGATCTTCTTCGATCCGTCCAAAACAAAAGCGGCCATCGTGACCTGCGGAGGGCTTTGCCCCGGCATCAACGACGTTATCAGGTCCATCGTCATGGAGCTCTACTATCGCTACGGGGTTCAGAACATTATCGGTATAAAATACGGATTTCAGGGACTTATTCCGAAATTTCGCCACGAAATACTGGAGCTTACCCCGGAGGTGGTGGACGATATCCACACCCGTGGGGGGAGCATCCTCTCTTCCTCCCGAGGAAACCAAGATATTGCCGAAATGGTAACGGCCCTGAAGCGAATGAATGTGGACATCCTCTTCTGTATCGGTGGGGACGGCACCATGCGGGCGGCCGAGCAGATTGCCATGGAAATCGAGCGCCGCGGCCTTTATATAAGCGTCGTGGGCATCCCGAAAACCATAGACAACGACCTCAATTTAATAGACAAAACGTTTGGTTTCGATACGGCCATCTCGGAGGCGGTGAGGGCCATCCAGTGTGCCCATGTGGAAGCAAAAGGCGCCCCGAATGGTATCGGGCTGGTTAAACTGATGGGGCGTAGGTCCGGCCACATCGCCGTACATGCGGCCCTCGCCCAGAACGACGCCAACTTCGTTCTCATCCCGGAGGTCCCCTTCGATCTGGAAGGGGAAAAGGGCTTTTTGAAGGCCCTGGAAGACAGGCTAAGAAGGAGAAGACACTGCGTCATTCTCGTGGCCGAAGGGGCAGGCCAGGATTTAATACCTCACCGAGTGGACGATGTCGGCTACGATGCATCGGGCAACATAAAGCTCCTCGACATCGGCCTCTTTCTCAAGGAATCCATCGAAGCTTACTTTAAGAAGATCGGCATGGAAGTCAACTTAAAGTACATCGACCCCAGCTATATGATCAGGTCCGTTCCGGCCAATGCCAGCGACAGCATCTACTGTGGTGCCCTGGGGCAATATGCCGTCCACGCCGCCATGGCCGGGAAGACGAACATGCTCGTCGGCCTGTTTCGCGGCGAATACGTTCACTTGCCCTTGAAATACGTAACTTCCGGAAAACAGGTGGATCCCGGCGGTAACGTCTGGATGCGGGTGTTAGAATCGACGGGCCAACCTGCTTCCATGAAAAACACCTAAAATTTACTTTATCACCGCACCTTCATCGGAAGGAGAAACGAGACGGGCGTAGAGATTCAAATATCCCTGGGGCAGAGGCCGGGAAGGTGGGCAAAAAGTGGCCTTTCTCTTCTTGAGTTCCTCTTCCGTTAGTTCGACTTCTAATACCCTCTTTTCAATATCGATCCTCACCATGTCTCCGTCCGTTAGGAGGGCAATGGTGCCTCCTTCTGCCGCTTCCGGAACCAGGTAGCCTATGCAGGGACCGTCGCTGTAGCCGGAAAAGCGACCATCCGTGATCAGATAAGTGGTCTCCCCCAATCCGGCAAGCTTCAATGCCACCCTGACCAAAGCCATTTCCCTCATCCCGGGACCACCGATGGGACCTTCGTACCTAATGACAATCACATCACCCGGCTTCACCCTTCCTTCTCCGATACCCGTGAGGGCTTCCTCCTCTCCGTTAAAGACCCGGGCAGGCCCCCGGAATCGCCAAAGTTCTTCTTTCACGGCCACCTGCTTGATGACGGCCCCCCTTTCGGCCAGGTTGCCCTTGAGCACGGCGATACCACCGTATGGGTGTACAGGGTTCGATAAAGGGCGAATGATCTCGGGGGAAAATACCTCCACCGAGGATAGGTTCTCCCGAAGCGTCTTCCCGGTGACGGTCAAAACCGATAGGTCCAGAAGCTCGGCTAAGGACTTCATAACGGCCGGAATGCCTCCCGCATCGTCGAGTTCCGTCACGGAATAGGGGCCGGCGGGCTCCACGTTGGTAAGATGGGGAATTTCCCAGGATAAATGATCGAAATCATCGTAGGTCAGCGAAAGCCCTAGTTCATGGGCCAAAGCGGGTAGATGTAAAACAGTATTCAGAGAACCGCCAATAGCCAAATTGACTTTGAGGGCGTTCTCCAGTGCTCCTTTCGTCATTATTAGGCGGGGGGTAATACCCCGCTCAAGCAATTCCATCACCTTTTCCCCCGCCATTTCGGCCAGCCTCATTTTCTTGGCCATGATACCAGGGGCCGTTCCATCGCCGGGTAAACTCATACCCAAGGCCTCGGAAAGGCAGGCCATGGTATTAGCCGTTCCCATGCCCCAGCAGGCACCGGCACAGGGATAGAAAGAGGCTAGGGCCTCTTCCCGAATCTCTTCCGTATAATTTTCCGTAAAAACCTTCTTCATCATCTGTCCGTAACGAGAAACGGAGGCACGAATGCTTTGTCTTGCCCAGTAGCCAGCCGGCATGGGACCACCCGTCACGATTATGGAGGGAATATCCAACCTACCAGCCACCATGAGCAACGCGGGGATGATCTTATCGCAAGAACCGATGAAGACGGCGGCATCGTAACAATGTGCCTTTATCACGCACTCGATGGAAGCCGCTATGATCTCCCGGCTGGGAAGGGGATACTTCATGCCCTCATGCCCGTTGGCAAGGCCATCACAGAGGGCAATGGTGGAAAATTCGGAGGGGAGTCCCCCAGCCGTCCTTATACCGGCCTTTACCCGTTCGGCCAAGGCCCTTAAATGTTGATGACCGGGATGCATTTCGTTAAAGGTATTCACCACCGCCACAAAAGGCCTCTTGATCTCACTGTAATTCCAACCGCAGGCGTAAAGCATGGACCTCCTCACCATAGAAAGCACGTCATTATCGGAAAATACGTGACTTTTCTCTTTTTTCATGGCTACCCTCCTGAAAATATTTATTTCTTTTTAACCTAAAATTTTTTGTTTGACAAAAATCAATTTCAGTATTAGCAAACGTCATACAATAAAAAGTGTGGTAATGCCATGATTCAATCTGTCGATCGGGCCCTGGAAATCTTAGAGCTTTTCCAGGGTGGAGCAGAAAGCGTGGGTATTACGGAAGTGGCGAAACACTTGGGTATCTCCAAGGCGGCCGCCTATGCCCTCATGACCACCCTCCAGAAAAGAAATTTTCTCAAACAAGACCAAAATTCGCGACGTTACAAACTAGGGTTCAAGTTACTTCAATTGGGGGCCCTTTTCGTCAATCAGAGCGAATTAGGAAGGGCTGCCCAACCATGGGCGGTGAATTTATGTAACCGTTTTGGTGAAGTGGTTCACATATCCATTTTTGCGGCCGAAGCGGCTCTCATCGTGCACCGTTTTGAACCGAAAGAACCTTTCTTGCTTTACCCTCAACCTGGCTCTACCATGCCTCTTTACTCTACCGCGGGAGGGAAGGTACTTTTGGCCTACGCCCCACCAGAAATCCAGGAGAAATTTCTGAGTCAAGCCCCCTTCCCGCCAAAAACACCTAACACCATCGTAAAGAAAAGCGACCTCCTAAGAGAAATAAAAATCATTCAGAAACAAGAGTACGCCGAAGACAGGGAGGAGACCATTATCGGCGTTGCCTGTGTGGGCGCGCCCATCAGGGATAAATCCGGCCGGGTCATTGCCGCCATCAGCCTCACGGGTTCCAAGACCAGAATGGAGGAAAGGGGATGGGAAGAGATCGTAAAGGCGGTAAAGATGACGGCCTTACAAATCTCTTCCGCCCTCGGGTATCGGATGGATATGGGAGGATAGGAAAAAAAGGAGGGAAATTATGAAAAGGGGATGGTTTTTAATTTTCATCGCTTGTTTGTTTGGGGCGTCATGCCTCGCTTTGAGTTCAACCCTGTGGGCCGATGAAGACGTAATAACCATTGGCTACAGTGGCCCTCTCAGCGGTGGGGGCGCCAAATTTGGGAAAAACCTGGAGATGGGCCTGCAGATGGCCGTAGATCAGGTAAATCAAATGGGGGGGCTCGAGGTAGCGGGAAAGAAATATAAGGTCCGCCTCATAAGCCTGGACGACCAATTCCAGACCGCCCTTACGGTAAGTAACGCCAAGAGGCTCGTGCACAAGGAGGGGGCCAAGATGGTCTTCAACCCCTCCAGCGGCGGCATTTTCGGTCTCATGGCCATCAACGAGAGAGAAAAGTTCATCATCTGTGCCTACACGACAAATCAGGTGTGCGTTACTTCAGGCAACAAGCTCATCTTCCGGGGGCCTCCCGCTATGATGGCTTACGTTCAGGCTTGGGCCAATCGGGCAATGGACAAGTTCGGGTGGAAAAAATGCGCCATGATGCCCGATGCCTATGATTACGGCAAGCTCTGGAGTGGCCTCTTCCAGAAATACTGGCAGAAGAGGGGTGGCACCATCACTACCCATATTCCCGTCGATTTTATGAAACTATCCGATTACTATCCGCTTCTCACCAAGGCCCTGGCCACCAATCCCGATTGTATCCTCCTCGGCTCCTCTTCAGAACCGGATGCCATGCAGATCAAGCAGGCACGGGAACTCGGATTCAAGGGGGGGTTTATCATCATCGAACGGGGAAAATTAGAAGAAATGTTGCAATTTGTGCCCGATCCCAACATGCTGAACGGCTCCATTGGCACCTGCCCGCTGATACTCTATCCCTACCCGTCGGCTAAGAAATTCATCCAGAAATTCAAGGAAAAATACGGGAAAGACCTGGTCCCCGTCCACGAATCGGCCATTGCCTATGCCAACATTATCTATTACTTGGCCGCCATCAAACTGGCCGGCACCACGACGGATGTTTACAAGATTATGGCCGCCATCAAGGATCCTCGCCTCATGAAAACACCCCTCGTCAAGGATAACGATCCTTATCAGAATGAAAAGATCTTCCCCAACGGGGCCGTTAAGGGAAGGGTCCTGGGCGTAGAGTTTGTGAACGGCAAATTTTCCGAGCCCTTCCCTGTTCCGACGCCGGATTGGGTTTACACCGAAAAGTATTAAAAACACTTAATTACCCCATCCAGGGGGATGTCTTCCCCTGGATGGGGGTGGAGGTCATTCGTGGGGATCCTACTGCAAACACTCATAAACGGCATTATGTTAGGTTCCGTCTACGCGATGGTCGCCCTGGGCCTGACCCTCATTTACGGTATCCTGAACGTGCCCAACTTTGCCCACGGCACCCTGTACATGATTGGTGCCTATATCGCCTATTTTGCCATCGTGTCCTTCGGGGCCCCTTATTGGTTGGGTCTCATTATCTCCATGATCCTGCTGTTCGTAATCGGCATCTTGCTCGAAAGAATCGTTTTTCGTCCCTTTTATGATAAGCCCTTAATCAACTCCTTCATCGTGGCCGTGGGCCTCATCCTGGTGTTGGAAAATACCGCCTTAAGCCTCTGGGGACCAGAGTTCAGACAGTTTGCCGGCCCCAGCGATAAGGTAATCGAGGTGATGGGGGTCATGATCACGGCACAGCGCCTCATCGTCATTATAACCGCCGCCGTGCTCATCTGGCTCGTACATTTGTTTATAAAAAAGACCCGCTTGGGGGCAGCCATTGAAGCTACTTCTCAGAATCCAGATGGAGCACTCCTCATGGGCATAAACATAAGCCAAATGCGGGGGATCACCTTCGGGATCGGAACGGCCCTCGCCGCCGTAGCCGCCGCGCTGGTCGGCCCCATCCTCCTCATCTACCCTGCCATGGGACATACGGTAATCGGGATGGCTTTCGTCATCATTATCATCGGCGGTATGGGGAGTTTCTTTGGTGCTGTCCTTGGAGGATACTTGATCGGCATTCTCGAGACATTCGTTACCTCCTACATCACCAATTTCTTCACGGAGGCCATCATCTTCGGATTGCTCGTGCTACTACTTGCCGTAAGGCCCACGGGGCTATTCGGAAAGCCGCATTGATAGGGGTAAGACATGAGAGAAAAGAAAAAAATCATTTACCTCGCCCTGCTTTTTTTCATCATCTTGCTCATACCTCAAGTCATAAAAGACGAGTATTACCTCCATATCTTCGTCATGAGCGGTATCTGGATCATCTCGGCTTTATCTTTAAACCTGATCTTGGGATATGCGGGGCAGCTTAATCTTGCCCAGGGCACCTTCTTCGGCATTGGGGCCTATGCCACGGGGCTTTTGATGCAGAAAATGGGCCTTTCTTTCTGGCTTGCCCTGCCTTTAGGCTGCCTTTTTACGGCCGCAATTGGCTTTATCACGGGACTTCCCACCCTGCGGACAAGGGGACATTACTTCCCCATTGCCACCATGTGCCTCGGCATTGCCATCTACTACGTCATCGCCCGGTGGGACGATGTCACTGGTGGTGCCCGGGGGCTCTTCGGTCTGCCCCGACCGGATCCGATCGCCCTGCCCTGGCTGGGCACCATTTCCTTCGAGAGTACCGTTAGCTGCTACTATTTAGTCCTCTTTTTCGTCGTCGTAACGATAGTCGTTATCCAGCGCCTCATTTCTTCTCTGGCCGGCAAGCGCCTGATCGCCATCCGGGGCAATGAGGACCTGGCCCAAGCGCTCGGCATAAATACCATGAGGGATAAGGTGATTTGCTTTACCATTAGCACCTTCTTTGCCGGTCTGGCCGGCGGGCTCTTTGCCTCCTATATGAGCTCCCTCATGGCGGAAAACGCCCACTTCGTAACGAGTTTCGAAATGCTTCTCAACGTTATGATCGGGGGCGTAGGGACGATCATCGGTCCCATCATTGGAGCCATCTTCCTGCCCCTCCTGTCCGAAGAGTTACATTTCTTGGGGGGTTGGCGCCTGGTGGTCTACGGTATTATTCTCATTCTAACCATTAGATTTTTGCCTTTCGGCATTGTGGGAGGCATTCGCCTGGCCATGGCCAAAAGAACGGGAGGAAAGGGGTTCTGATGGAAGAAATCCTGCTCGAGGTCAAAAAGCTGACCAAATATTTCGGTGGTCTGAAGGCGATCGACGACGTCTCGTTCCGGATTAAGAGGGGTGAAATTTTCAGCATCATCGGGCCTAACGGGGCCGGCAAAACCACCTTATTCAACATGATAACCGGTTTTCTCACCCCCACGGAAGGGGAGATTTTCTTCCAGGGACATAAAATAAGCGGCCTTAAGCCTTACCAGATTGCGAGGTTAGGTGTGGGTCGGACATTTCAGCTCACGACCCTTTTCATGTCAAACACGGTATTGGAAAATCTCATTATAGGGCAAAGGGAGACGAGGCAACTTGGCGTTTTCCAATCCATCTTTGGCGTGAGGAAAAGGGAAAAAAGTCGGCAAGAGGCCGAAGCACGTGCCCATGCCATTGCCGAGTTCGTGGGCCTGGGCAACCAGAAAAACACACCCGCCGCCCTCTTGCCCCATGGTGCGCAGAAACAGCTCTCCATTGGCCTCGCCCTTTCCGGAGACCCGGAGCTCATCCTCCTCGATGAACCGTTAGGGGGCGTGGACATGGATGAAATCGATGCCATCATCGAACTCATTAAAAAAATAAGGGAATCAGGCAAGACCATTTGCTTGATCGAACACAAGATGCGGGTCGTTATGAACATTTCCGACCGCATTCTGGCCTTAAGCTACGGGAAAAAACTCATCGAGGATTTGCCAGAAGTGGTCGCCTCGAACGAAGACGTTATCGCTTCCTACTTGGGGGATAGGTATGCTGCTTGCGGTTAAGAATCTGGATTGTTATTACGGCCAATCACAGGCCCTAAAAGAGGTAAACATCGAGGTAGCAGAAGGGGAATGCATCTGTATTTTAGGTGCCAACGGGGCAGGAAAGAGCACCCTGCTCAAAACCATATCGGGGCTCATGAAGCCACGACGGGGAGAAATCTGGTTTGCCGGAAAAAAGTTGAACGAGCTTCCCGCCTACGAGATCGTCCGGGAAGGCATTACCCTCTGCCCGGAAGACAAGAAGATCTTTCCCCAGATGAGCGTTTACAAAAACCTGTGTCTCGGCGCTTGGATACATGGAAAGAAAGAGGAAAAAATAAAGGCCAATTTAGCTCACGTCTACGAACTCTTCCCCATCTTAAAGGAAAGGCAACACCAGGATGCGGGCACCTTGAGTGGGGGGGAACAGCAGATGCTCATCATAGGCAGAAGCCTCATGTCCAACCCCCGCCTGCTCATGCTGGATGAACCCTCTCTGGGGCTTGCCCCCATGGTGGTGAACAGCATCTTTGAGGCCATAAAAGAGATCAACGCTCGAAAGACGACGGTTTTGCTGGTAGAACAAAATGCCTCCATGGCCTTGAAGATAGCCACGAGAGGGTACGTCATAGAAACGGGTCGTATCACTATGGCAGGCACGGCGGAGGAACTCCTCAAGAACGAAAAGGTGAAGAAGGCTTATCTCGGTGTCTAAAAACAGCTGGAGGTTGTCATGAGTAAGGTTTCTCTGTTTATCCCATGTCTGGTGGACACTTTCGTCCCTTCCATCGGATTGGCCACGTACACCATCCTAAATCGCCTCGGCATCGAAACGGTATACCGGGAAGAGCAAACTTGCTGCGGACAGCCCGCACTGAATGCCGGTTATCGCCACCACGCCACCGAGGCCGCCCGCCGATTTATTTCCATTTTCGGCGACGACGAGGTAATCATCTCCCCAGCTGGCTCCTGCGTGTACATGGTGAAGAGGCATTACCCCGATCTGCTCCGGGAAGACCCCCATTGGTACCCGCGGGCGATAGACCTCGCCACCAGAATTTACGAATTAAGTCAGTACCTGGTGGACGTCCTCGGCGTAACCGATGTAGGGGCCCGTTATGAGGGGAAAATCACCTACCATGAATCCTGTCACATTCTGCGGGGCCTGGGCATCTCTCAGCAGCCAAAGAAACTCCTCTCCGCCATAAGCGGCGCCGAGGTGGTACCTCTCTTCGCCGCCGAGATGTGCTGCGGCTTCGGGGGAGAATTTGCGGAAAGGTATCATTACATTTCCGAGGAGATGGTCAAGGACAAGGTAAACAACTTTGTCGCCAGCGGGGCGGATGTACTTGTCACCTGTGAGCCGGGATGCTATCTCAATATTAAAGGTTACCTGCATCGTCAGAAGATAGAAAAAGCCGTAGTGCACCTCGCCCATCTCCTGGCGGGACCGGAATTCCTGAGAGGGGAAAATGAAAATTAGAACCGAAGAATTCAACACCATTGCGAAAAAAGAAATAACTAACGCTTACGCCCGGGCCTTTTTAGGCCTCCTTCCCCCCATTATCGCCATGCGCCGCGTTCAGGTCATGGGTTCCTTCCCGGACCCGGATGGAGCCATGGCCTTAAGTCGCGCGATCCGGGGCGAATCGGTCGCCCGGCTGCCAGACTTGCTGGAAGCATTCGAGCAAAATGCCACCCAGAATGGAGCAAAAGTCCTGTGGGCCCGGGATGCGAAAGAGGCAAAAGACATCATCCTCTCTCTAATCCAGGAGCGGCAGGCCACGTTCGTCACCAAGGGGAAATCCATGGTGACGGAAGAAATAGGATTAAACGAAGCCCTCGCCCAGGCTCAGATTAAACCTATCGAAACAGACCTCGGAGAATTCATCGCCCAGCAGCTCAATCGCCCACCCTTTCACATCGTCGGACCGGCCATCAACGTGCCCGTGGAAGAAATAAGAGACCTTTTTTTAAACCAGGGCATCATGAAGGAAGATACCACCGATCCCGTGCAATTGGGATACGCGGCCCGGCTATTTCTGCGGGACAAGTTCCATCATATCAAGGTGGGCTTGACGGGTGTCAATATGGCGGTGGCCGAGACGGGCACCATCATAAACGTGGAAAACGAAGGAAACATCAGGTTCAACAAGTCGTCCCCCCAAACGCAGATTTCTATCATGACGCCGGAAAAGGTCGTTCCAACCATGGAAGATGCTATGCATCTTGCGAGGCTGCTTTGTCGAAGCTGTACGGGCCAAAAAATTTCCGCCTACGTCACCATGGACACGGGCCCCAAGAAAGCAGACGAAATCGACGGTCCGGAGGAACTATTCATCGTCATCGTTGACAACGGGCGTTCAAAGATTTACGAAGATCCCCAAACGCGGGAGGTGCTAAGGTGCATAAGGTGCGGCGCCTGCCTTAACACCTGCCCCGTTTATACCAAGATAGGAGGATACCCTTACGGATGGGCCTATTCTGGACCCATGGGGCAGATCTTGAACCCCCTCCTCCTGGGTTTGGCACGCACTCAGGACCTCTACCGGGCGTGTTCCCTTTGCGGGACATGTAAGACGATTTGCCCGGCGGGCATCGACCACCCCGCCCTCTTTCTCTACTACCGCGCCCTCGACGTGAAGGGAGATGAAAAATTTCGGGGGATGAAAAGGCCGTGGCAGGAAAGGATGATGTTTTACCTATGGAGTCGCGCCGTAGCCAGTAAAAATCTATGGCAGTTAAGCCTCAAGTTAGGCCGGAGGCTCATGAAAAGAAAGGCCATGAACGGTTGGCTTTCGGACGGAGGGAAGCTCCTGCCGGGCTGGTTTAAAGAAAGGGATTTCCCTACCATAAGCGATCAAACCTTCCGAGAAAAATGGCAAGCCCTAAAAGGAGGGACATATGGACGCCCGTGAAGAAATCTTGGGCCGCCTGCGCCGCGTACCGGCCCCAACACTGGAGCCGAGACCTCAGCTACCACCTCTACCCGAACTTGCCTTGAGCCGGGAGGCCCTCCTCGAAAGACTTATGGATGAACTGACCAAGTTGGAAGCGGTTCCTCATCGCGTAGCCTCCATGGGGGAAGCCAAGGAAAAGTTAGGGGAAATACTCACAGGGGAAGGCATAACGAAGGTTATCATTTCTACCGACGAAGTCGTTTCGGCCTTTGACCTTATCGCCTGGGGCAAAGAAAGGGGAATCTCCGTTTATTTACCATCTCATTTTCCCGACCGGGAGGCCTTTAAACGGGCCGTTTTCGAAGAAGTCGAGGCCGGCATCACGGGGGCCGACTTTGCTGTAGCCGAAAGCGGTACCTTAGGCATCATTCATGACCGCCACCAGCCCCGCCTCATTTCTCTTGCCCCCCTCGTTCACATCGCCCTACTCCCCACTTCGAGGGTGGTACCCGTGTACGAATCGGCCATCAGCGCCGTGTTTAAGAGGGGAAAAGAGATCCCTTCTCAATTTACCTTCATCACCGGCCCCAGCATGACGGCCGACATCAAGGCCACGCCCTTTAAGGGGATGCACGGGCCGCGTCGTTTGTACGTCATAATTTACGACGCTCAGGAGGGGGAAAAATGATTTCCATTACCGTTCCGTCCCGCCTATGGTACGAAAACGTTGAGCGAGAATTGACCTTTCCTGAGAAGTGGGAGGTCCATAACCTCACCTCGCCCGGTCTGGAAAAAAATGAAATCTCACCGGCCGAAATAAAGGAAAAAATAGAAAAACCCATCGAAGGGCCAGACCTTGCCCATCTCGCGAAAGGCAAGAAAGAGGCCGTCATCATCTTCGATGACATGACGCGCCCCACGCCGGTCAAAGATGTGGCTCCCCATGTCCTCGAGATATTGCATTTGGCGGGCCTGAGTCGGGATCAGATAAGATTCGTCTGGGCCCTGGGCACGCACGGGGCTTACGACATGATCAACGCCCGCAAGAAGTTGGGGAACGACATCGTCGAAAACTACGCCGTCTACAATCACGACCCCTTTCAAAACACCATCCGCATAGGCCGCACACCCACGGGAGTGGAAGTATGGGTCAACCGGGAAGTCATGAGGTGCGATCTGAAAATCGGCATCGGTTGCATTACCCCTCATGTCCACGTGGGATTCGGCGGCGGGGGAAAAATCGTACTGCCCGGCGTCGCGGGCATCGAATCCATAAATCAATTCCACAACCGCCTCTACCACGATCCTGCCCGCACGGGGTTGGGGAACTTCGACCAGAATATCATGCGTTCGGAGTGTGATGCCGCCGCCTCCTTAGCGGGGCTCGATTTCAAAATCGACTGCCTCGTAAACCGGCGGGGGAAAATCACCAACTTGTACGCCGGGCCCTTTCGGGCGACCCACGCCGCCGGCGGAGAAGAAGGCAAAGACCACTACGGCATCGTAACGGAGGGAAACTTCGACATTGCCATTTGTAACTCCTATGCCAAGGCTAATGAATCGGCCATCGCCCTTCTCCTGGCCTTGAACGTATTGAAATTGGACGGCTCCGCAACGGCCGTCCTCATATCCGATGCGCCGGAAGGACAGGTCCCCCATTACGTCATGCGGGCCTGGGGTTCCGATTACGGTGGACGCCACTACACCCCGAAGGAGAAAGGGGGCAAATCGGCCGTCGCCTTTTTGAAAAAACTCATCGTTTTCGCCCCACAGCCGGATCGGACCATGCTCGATCTCATCTGCCATCCCGACGATGCAATCATCGTAAAGACGTGGAAAGAAGTGCTGAACATACTGGAAGCTGACTACCCAGATAAAGCACGGGTCGCCGTGATACCCGACGGGACCATGCAATACGTAAAGAAGATAGGATAGTCATAAACCCACAATCTGCGAGGAGGTTTGCTTAATGGAAGAAACGAAGATAACCCGGGGACAGCAGGAGATAAGAGAAAAGGTCATCTCTCAGGGGTTATGTACGGGGTGCGGGGCTTGCATAAATTTATGCCCCTACTTTCGCTCTTACAAAGGGAAAACGGCCATTCTTTTCCCCTGCACGGTGGAAAACGGCCGTTGCTTTGCCTTCTGCCCCAAGATAGAGGTGGATTTGGACAGATTATCCCTCGCCATCTTCGATGAGCCTTATGACGGGACTCAGCTTGGCCGCTACCGTTCCATCCTGACGGCAAAAGCGGGAAAGAACATGAAACCCGTCACTGCCCAGGCGGGTGGAACGGTCTCTGCTCTTATGTACTTTGCCTTGGCGAAAGGCTACATAAAGGGCGCCGTCCTGACGGACCGAAAGGGGCTCGAGCCCCTACCGAAGTACGTAACCGATCCAGAAGACGTGCTTAAATGCGCCCAATCCAAGTACACCGCCGCGCCCACCCTCTCCTCTCTGAACACGGTCGTGGAAAAGGGAGAAGAACAGATTGGAGTCGTCGGTACCCCCTGTCAGGTTCTCGCCCTGGCCCAGATGAGGACGCAGGAAAAACCTTACCCTATTGGGTTGGTGGTAGGCTTGTTCTGCACCTGGGCCATTGATTTTAGGCTCTTCGAACCCTTCATGACGCAGAGGATTGAGATAAGAAACGTAAGAAAAGTCGATATCCCCCCACCCCCGGCGGAAATTTTCCAGATTTTCTTGACCAATGGGGAGAAAATCGAAATCCCTCTGTCCGAGATTCGCCCCCTCGTCCCTCAGGGCTGTGCCTACTGCATAGATATGACCTCGGAGTTTTCCGATGTCTCTGTGGGGGTACTGGAGGGCAGACCGGACCTAAACACCCTCATCATCCGCACGGAACGCGGTCAGAAGTTAGTGGACGAGGCCATAAAGGAAGGTTACCTCACCGTTTCCGAAATGCCGAAGGAAAACCTCGAGCATCTCGTCTGGGCTGCGGGGAACAAAAAGAAGCGGGGCTTGAAGAGGGCCAAGGAGGAGCATCTCATAAATGTCGAGCCCTTATCATATCTGCGCCTGCAAGGCGAAATACTTAACCAGCTTACTCAATGAAAGGGAGGTAATCCATGTCTCATTTAACAGACCCTAAAGAAGGCGCAACTTACCTGGTCATGGGAAATGAAGCCATCGTGCGGGGTGCTCTCGAAGCGGGGGTAAACGTGGCCAGTGGTTATCCCGGAACACCCTCTTCGGAAATTATAGAAAATCTTTCGAAGATCGCAAAAGAGAGAAACATCTATGTGGAGTGGTCGGCAAATGAAAAGGTGGCCCTGGAAGTGGCGGCCGCCGCCTCCTTTGCCGGTTTGAGAGCCCTCTGTGCCATGAAACAAAACGGGGTTAACGTGGCTTCCGATTTTCTCCTCCACCTCGTTTACTCGGGCACGAGGGGAGGCATCATCCTCGTTTCCTGTGACGACCCGGGGGCCCTTTCGAGCGTAAACGAAGGGGAATCACGGTATTTTGCCCGGCAGTTGGAAATGCCCCTGCTGGAGCCAGGCAGTTTCCAGGAGGCCAAGGACATGACAAAATGGGCCTTCGACCTGTCGGAAGAGCTGAAGCAAATCGTCATGGTTCGCAGCGTAACCCGCATGTCTCACGCGAGCGGGAACATTACCTACGGGAAACTACCGGCAGAGCAAAGGAAGGCAGCCTTCAAATTCAAAGGGTTTATTCTCGATCCGAACGAGGGGATTATTACGAGCGCCCCGGTCGAATGGAAACACAAGGATCAACAGGAAAAAATAAAAAGGGCCAAAGAAATCTTCGAATCCTCGCCGTTCAACACGTATGAAGGGCCGGAAAAGCCGGAACTTCTCATCGTCACCAGTAGTGCCTGTTACCTCTACAGCAAGGAAGCCGTGGATGTATTAGGGGTGAAAGACCGGGTGGGTATCCTCAAACTGGGCACCACCTGGCCTCTGCCACCCCGGCTCCTCGCTAAACATATGGCCTCGACGGACAAGATCTTGATCGTGGAAGAAGTGATACCCTTCATGGAAGAAAACGTAAAGGTCCTCGCGGCGGAAAAAGCCTCGGAAATAGGGGTCAAAAAGTTTTACGGCAAAAACGAGGGGCTTCTGCCCTCGGTCGGGGAGATGAACCCCGATTACGTGATTGCAGCCCTATCCTCAATTTTAGGGATCAACTACGTACCCGTTTCTCCCGAATACGATCAATCGGCGAAACTTTCGGCCTTCGTCCATGCCCCGGCGAGGGATCAGGTGTTCTGCCCCGGTTGCCCGCACCGGGCCTCCTTCTTTGCTATTCGCCGGGCCTTGGAGCTGGACGGCCGCGATGGTTTTGTCTGCGGCGACATCGGCTGCTACACGATGGCCGTGAGGCCCACCGGTTTCGAAACCTTGAAAACGGTTCATTCCATGGGTTCAGGTATGGGCCTTGCCAGTGGATTTGGGAAATTAGGGCAGTTCGGAATGGAGCAACCCGTTTTCGCCGTCTGTGGAGACTCTACTTTTTACCATGCCGTAATACCCGCCCTGGTCAACGCGGTTCACAACCAATCCAATGCCACCCTCGTTATCTTGGACAACGGGGGCACGGCCATGACGGGTTTTCAACCCCACCCCGGTCAGGATTTCAACGTCATGGGCGACAGTGTCCCGGCCATCAGCATGGCCCGCATCTGCGAGGCGATCGGTGCCCGGGTAGAAATACGCAATCCCTTCAAACTGGATGACACACTCAACACTTTGATTGAGCTGATGGAGGAAAAAAACGGGGTTAAGGTATTGATACTGAGCCAATACTGCGCCTTAAGCCCCCAGCGAAGGGGAAAGAAGGATTACGAGCTTTCCGTGGATGAAACCGTCTGTCTCGGAGAAGAATGCGGCTGTGGCAGGTTCTGTACCCGGATCTTTAGGTGCCCCGGCCTTATCTGGAACAAGGAAAAGGGGAAAGCGGAAATCGACCAGGTCATCTGCGTAGGTTGCGGCGTATGCGCCGATATCTGCCCGAAGGGGGCAATTAAGCGGAAGGAGGTAGCATAAGAGATGATTGCCAATACGCTTCCGAAAGATCCTTACAGCATCGTTATCACCGGGGTCGGGGGACAGGGGAATGTTATGGCCTCCCGGGTGCTGGCCAATATGCTCGTCAAGAAAGGATTCTACGTCACCATTGGGGAAACCTTCGGCGCCTCCCAGCGAGGAGGCTCGGTGATGAGTCATATCCGTGTGTCCGGTAGCTCCGTATGGAGCCCTCAGATACCGAGCGGCAAGGCCCACCTCGTGGTGGCGCTGGAACCCATAGAAGCCATCCGGGTGCTGGCCCGCTATGGAAACCCGGAAGTGAAGGTGCTCTCCAATGTAAGACCCATCTACCCGGCAGGGGTCATTGCGGGAGAGGCCACCTATCCGGACGAGCAAGAGATCAGAAACATTTTGGAGAAACATACGGCCAAGTACTGGCTCGTCAAGGCCACGGAAGAAGCGGTAAAATTAGGAAATCCCATCCTCGCCAATATCATGATGGTAGGTGCTACCGTGGCCATCGGGGACTTGCCCTTGAGCCGGGAGGACTTCATAGGTGCCATGTCCCTCATCTTCTCCGGCGAAAAAATGGAGACGAATATCAAAGCCTTCGACTTAGGATCCTCCTTAACGAAAGGATGATGCCTTCCATAGGGGCGGTAAAACCGCCCCTATTTCATTTCATATTGCGAAAATAGCTTGCCTTCGGTATAATGTTTATCGTGAAGGTGGAAATCTCGATATTTCATTGGGTGAAGTTGCTCTTGGCCGGAGGCGCGGCACCGGTGATTTTGTACGTCGGGGTTCGCAGCCTGATTAATGCCTATGACATCACCCATCCGCAGATATTCATCATGTACTTTTTTTCCGCCTCCTTCATTATCCTTACAGGGCTTACGCTCCTTGCCTATTTCGTCTGCCAACTCTGGTACCGGCGCGCCAAACGCCCTACCCTCCCCTCCTTCGAAGATTAGCCTCATGAAATTAAAAAGCTTTTTTTTCATTCCGATCGTTTTTCTCTTTTTGCCCTACCTTGCTTTAAGTGAGGACATACCCCTCGAAAAGCGCGTTCAAAGCTTTGAACTAAGTAACGGCCTGAAAGTGATCATCCTGGAACGACACTTAAGTCCCACCGTGGCCCTTTATCTCACTTACCGGGCCGGCGCGGTAGACGAAGAAGAGGGGAAAACGGGCATCGCCCACTTCTTAGAGCACATGATGTTTAAGGGAACGAAAACCATCGGCACGCGAAATTACGAAAAAGAAAAAAGGCTCTTGAGAAAAATATGGCAGACGGGGAAAAGGCTGGACCGGGAACTAAAGCGAGGGGCCAAGGCCGAGCAGAATAAAGTTGCTCGGCTCCAAGAAGCCCTTTCTTCCCTGCAGAGGCAGCACCGCAAGTGGGTACGGTCGAACGAAATCGACCGGTTATATACGGAAGCGGGGGCCATAAACGTGAATGCCTCCACCGGCCAGGATCTCACGACCTATCACGTGAACCTTCCGGCAAATAAAATAGAGCTGTGGGCACGCATAGAATCGGAACGTATGAAAGACACGGTGCTGAGGGAGTTCTATGAGGAAAGGAATGTCATCCTCGAAGAAAGGCGGCAGACGAAAGAGGCCAACCCTCAGGGCGCCCTTTATGAAGAATTCATGTCCATCGCCTTCTTGCGACACCCGTATCGCCGACCCATCATCGGCTTCGGTGAGGATATAGCCCATATTCAGCCAGAAGACCTGCTCCGATTTAAGAGGAATTTTTACGCCCCCAACAATGCGACCATCGCCATCGTAGGGGATGTGGATGCGAAAAAGGTGCTCTTCATGGTGAAAAGATACTTCGGCTCCTTGCAACGAGCTCCCATCGTGCGGCCTGACATACCCGTTGAACCCGCCCCCAATGGCGAAAGGAGGCTTACCCTGGCCATCCAGGCTTCCCCTCAACTCATCATCGGGTTCCATAAGCCACCGCCCCCCCATCCGGATGACTACGTTTTCGATTTAATCGAAACCCTCTTATCGGGGGGGCGAGCCTCGAGGCTTTATAAGAAACTCGTGGAGGAAAAGGCCCTGGCCCAGGCCATAGAAGCCCAAAACGGCTTGCCCGGGGCAAGGTACAATAACCTCTTTGCCATTTTTGCGCGCCCCCGGGATGGAAAAACGAACGGCGAGTTGGAAGCGGCCATTTACGATCTCTTAGAAGAGTTGAAGAGTGGGGATATCCCGGAGGCCGAGCTCGAAGCGGCAAAAACCAAACTCACGGCAGATTTCATCCGTCTCCAAGAATCCAATGAAGGGATGGCCCACATGCTTGCCTATAACCAAGCGGTCTTAGGAAATTTTCGCTACGCCTTCACCTATCTTGATCGTATCCGGGAGATCACACCCGCCGACATACGCCGGGTAGCGCAGAAGTACCTGACCAAATCTTCGCGCCTCGTAGCCACCATTGAGCGACCATGAAGCTTAGGACTTATCGTTTAATCTTAACTGCCTTCCTTATTTTCCTCACCCCCATATCGGCGGGGGCCAATAAAATTTGGGGTGACCCGGGGCGCCTTCCATACCCCCCTCTCACATTTTCTCCCCCTCGGGTGGAGAAGGAAAAGCTCCCTTCGGGCACGACGCTTTTCTTCCTCGAAAATCACGAGTTACCCATCGTGCACATATCCATCTACGTACGTGCCGGGTCTATGTACGACCCGCCCGGTAAGGAGGGGCTCGCGGAACTGACCGCTCAGGTCATGAGAACCGGCGGGGCGAGAAGTTGGAAAGGAGACGAAGTAGATTCGATCCTCGATCGCATGGCGGCCCAGGTGGAGCCCGTGAGCCGCGACGAAATGGTGATCTGGAAGATAGACGTGTTGGCCAAAGACCTAAAGGCCACGTGGCGTATTTTTTGCGCCCTCATGCGGGAGCCTAACTTCGAGCCGGAAAAAATAAAAACCGCCCTCGCCCTGAAAAAAGGTGAACTTAAGCGCATTGCCGACAACCCGCAGAGGCTTGCCTTCCGAGAGTTTCAACGCCTTTACTTCCAAGGAAACGCGCAGGGAAGGCTACCCAAGGAAGAGTCTCTGGCGAGCATTACCCGAGAAGACATTATCGCCTTCTATCGGAGACATTACTTCCCTAACAACTTGACGGTCGCCGTCTCAGGGGATATTACGAAAGGGGAAATCGTGTCCCTCCTTCAAGATGATTTATTGAGATCATGGGGAAACCAGCCGCCCCTCTTACCTCTGCCACCGCCCGTATGGAGGTCTGAAAAGAGACGAGACTGCCTCCTCAAAGATACCCCCCAAGCCGTAGTTATTACCGGGCAGCCCGCCCCGGCGAAAACAAACCCCGATTACTACGCCTTCGAGATCCTCGATTTCATCCTCGGTAGCGGTGGTTTTCGTTCCCGGATCTTCCAGGAGGTAAGAACCAATCGCGGACTCTCCTACTCGACGGGTAGTTTCTATCGGGCCAAAAGCGATTACGGCCTTTTCGGCACCTACGTCATCACCCAGAACAAATCCGCCCCTCTTGCCTTTTCCACAATCAAACACATACTGGAAGAGGCTAAGAAGGGAATCGAGGCAAAGGAAGTGGTGAGGGCCCAGAAGGCCATACTCAACAGTTTCGTCTTCGATTACGGAACGCCGCGCCAGATCGTAGAACGGGAAGCGGAGGCCTATGTTTTGGGATGGCCGACAGATTTCTGGCCAAAATACCCTCAGCGGATCACCCAGGTGAGGGCCGCTTCCGTAACCGAGGTGGCACGAAAATACCTCATTCCCGAAAAGATGCAGGTCTTCATTTTGGGGAAAGAAGAAGCCTGTGCTTCCTTTCCCCACGCAGAAAAGGTAAAGGTGAAACCATGAAAGAAAGCGCCGTTTTTGAAAGAATATGCCGAAGGCTCGACCATCTCGCAGACGACATGATCTCCTTGGAGATTGCGCTCACCGCCATGGCCGCCATCGCCCCCGAGAACGGTGGTGAGGGGGAATGGAAGAAATGCCTCTTTCTCAAAGATTTCCTTTCCCGTCTGGCGGTAGATGAAATCCGGGAAATCAATGCCCCCGACCCGAGGGTTCCCTCCGGGCAAAGACCCAACCTCGTGGTCAAGAAAGCCGGAAAAAAACACGACCGAACCGTTTGGATCATCACCCACTTGGATGTCGTGCCACCCGGTCCCCTTTCCCTGTGGCATGGCGATCCCTTTACCGCGAAGGTGGAAAACGGCCGCATTTACGGCCGAGGTACAGAGGACAATCAGCAGGACCTGGTCGCATCTCTTTTTGCCCTCAAGGCCTGTCTCGATGAAGGGATGGTGACACCCCACGATGTGGGTCTCGTTTTCGTTTCCGACGAAGAAACTTCTAGCCGATATGGGCTTGCCTATCTGCTCGATCACCCCTTAAATCCTTTTCGCCCGAACGACATCATCGTCGTCCCCGATTCCGGCAACCCCCGTGGCACGCTCATAGAAATTGCCGAAAAAAGCATCTTTTGGCTGAAATTCAAGACCATCGGCAAGCAGTGCCACGCGAGTATCCCGCACAAAGGCATAAACGCCTGCTTGGCGGCATCCCATCTCATGGTGAATCTCTATCGCGAGCTTCACCGGCGATTTGATGGGCGAAACCCCCTGTTTCATCCTAACTTTAGCACGTTTGAGCCCACGAAAAGGGAGGCAAATGTAGGGAATGTCAACACCATCCCCGGAGAAGACGTGTTCTATCTCGATGCCCGGATCTTACCCGAGTACAAACTGGATGAGGTAAAGGGCTTCATTCGCTCCGTGGCGCAAGCGGTGGAAGAAGAATTTTCCGTCTCCATTGAAATTGAAGAGGTGCAACGGGTGGAGGCCCCCGCTCCCACCCCTCAAGAGGCACCGGTTGTTGAAGCCCTCAAAAAGGCTATTTACGACGTGTACTCGGTAGAAGCCTCGCCGGCGGGTATCGGCGCGGGGACGGTGGCGGCCTTCTTAAGAAAGAAGGGCTATCCCGTAGCCGTCTGGTGCCGCTCGGACAATACGGCCCACCAACCGAATGAATACGCCTTGATCGAGAACATCGTGGGAGATGCAAAAGTATTTGCCCATCTCTTCTTACATGAAATATAATGGGGGTTGGAAATAAACACGTCTAAGGAGGTGCGATCAAAAATACCACGTGAGCTCTCAACTATTGGAAACCATAAACGTATCGGGACCCGAAGAACTTAGGGTGCTTTGTGGTGAACATGATCGGCATCTGAGAACCATTGAGAAACTGGAGGGCATCACCATCGCCGTACGGGGTAACATCATCTCCATTTACGGCGAGGCGGACCGGGTCAAACACGTCAAAAACATCTTGAGTCAGCTCATCAGATTGGTCGAGAAGGGCTATCCCCTCTATCCCCAAGACATAGAGTATGCCCATCGGGCGTTGGCCGGCAACAGCCGCCTCAATCTCGAAACCATCTTTCTCGACCAGGTGTACGTCTCCTCGGGGAAGAAGATCATCACTCCCAAATCGGTGGCCCAGAAGGAATACATCGATGCCATCAGGAACTACGATATGGTCTTCGGCATCGGGCCAGCCGGCACGGGAAAGACCTACCTCGCCATGGCCATGGCGGTGTCATGTCTCATGGAAAAGAAGGTGATGCGCATCGTCCTCACCCGCCCCGCCGTGGAGGCGGGAGAAAAGTTGGGTTTCCTCCCCGGTGACCTGGCGGAAAAGGTCAACCCCTACCTGCGTCCCCTCTACGACGCCCTCTTCGACATGTTGGGATTCGAAAAGGGAAATGCCCTGATCGCCAAGGGTATCATCGAAGTGGCCCCCCTGGCCTTCATGCGGGGCCGAACGCTGAATGACTCCTTCGTTATCCTCGACGAGGCGCAGAATACCACGTCGGAGCAGATGAAGATGTTCCTCACCCGCCTGGGATTCGGCTCCAAATGTGTTGTGACGGGCGATATTACCCAGATCGACCTGCCCACGGAGAAGACCTCCGGCCTCGTGGAAGCGGAAAAGATCTTGAACCGGACGGAAGGCATCTCCTTCGTGTACTTCTCAGAAGTGGACGTAGTGCGTCATCCCCTCGTGCAAAATATCATCCGGGCCTACAATCACCTCGATATGATGAAGCGGAAGGGGTCGGACCGCGATTGATCATCCACCTCACCAACGCCCAGAAAAAAATCCCCCTCGATACGCGTCGCGTAAGATCCCTCACCCGCCGCATCATGAAGGAGCTTAAGCTCCATGGACGGGAGCTCGGTTTGCTTCTTACCGATGACGAGGGTATCAGGGAACTAAACCGCCTGTATCTACACCGGGATCGGCCCACTAACGTAATTTCCTTTCCCATGAACGAAGGAACCCTGTTGGGGGATATTGCCATTTCCGTGGAGACGGCGGCCCGCGACGCGCAAATGGGAGGACTTTCTCTCCTCGACGAGATCGCCTTTCTCGTCATTCACGGCCTACTGCACCTTATAGGATACGACCATGAGGACGGGGACGAGAAAAAAGCGGCTCTCATGAAAGAAAAGGAAAAAGAGCTTTTCTCTACCATCACCGGCTATGAAATAGATTAGAAGCCTTCGGCAACGGCGATTTTGGCCTTGTCCTTCAATCGCACCAGCAGGTTATTCAGGGCCATATACTTTTTCTGCTTCTCCAAGTAACGGGCAATACTGACCCTCACCTCTTCCGTCAGCTCCTGGATGCGCTCCGGCGTATGGTCCAGGACCTGGATGATGTGCCAGCCAAATTCCGTCTCTACGACGGGTCCGATTTCCCCTTTCTTTTGCTTGAAGGCGGCATCTTCGAATTTCTTTATCATCTGCCCCCTGGTAAAAGTGCCCAGATCGCCTCCCCGTTCCTTACTCGGGCAATCGGACTTCTCTTTCGCCACCTGGGCGAAGTCGGCACCGTTTAAGAGTTCTTTTCTGATCTTCTCGATTTTTTCCCTTTTCTGCACCTTCACGGCCTCGGTATCATCCTTGCCTGACGCGACGAGAATATGACGAACATGGACGGACTCGGGAATTTTGAATTTGTCCTTGTTCTTTTCGTAGAACTCCTTTACTTCCTTCTCCGAAGGTTTGGCCTGGACGGATGGTTCCTGGTCGAGCAGTTTCTTTATCCGGATGCCCAGGGTAATCTCTTCTTTCAGCCGCGCCTGCGTGAGGCCGTTTCTCTTCAACATCTCCTCCATCGTGACGCCTTGGGGAAGGGTGCGTTTTAGTTCGTCTATGGCCCCGGCGACCTCTTGTTCACTTGCCTTGATGCCGCGGCGATCGGCCTCGTCTTTTAGGAGGCTGCGGGCGATGAACTCATCTATGATCCTTTTTCCCAGGATCTTGGTTACCTCTTCCTTCTTTTCCGGCGGGATCTTCCCCTTTAAACCCTCTAAGTTGGCCTTGACTTCTTTATCGTAATCCGCTTTCGAGAGCCGATGGTCGTCAACGGAAACAACGATACCCGCGGGTGGACGAAGGACGGGCTTGGCTACCGCCGCCTGGGTGGAATCTACCGGTTTCGCTTCCTCCTTCTTCTCCCCCGCCTCTTTTTTGGCCGAACCACTGCAGGAAAAAGAAAAGGTCATGACCACGACCAACAAAAAAACGATCCAAAATTTTTCCCTCCGCAAATCAGTTCTCCTTTCCTAACTTTTCCTTGACCGTGGGTGCATTAAGGCATAAACACACCCGAGGGTCAAGCAATAATTGTGATTGTGGAAGTCTTTTTCGCCCTGAAAACAAAGATTTTTTCGTGATTATGACACAAGCACACACCATCGATCTCGGTCGGGGCCCCATCTTTCCCCTCCTCATAAAAATGAGCACCCCTTCTATGGCGGCCATGCTCGTTTTTGCCGTTTACAACCTCTTAGACAGCATCTGGCTGGCCCGCCTGGGTACGGCCAACATCGCCGCCTATACCATCACCTTTCCCTTCCAGATGCTCTTCGTAGCCCTGGGAATCGGCACCGGGGTAGGAGCCGGATCCTACGTGGCCCGCATGTTGGGGGGAAGAAATTTCGATCTATCCAAGGCGGCCTCGGGGCAGGTGGTCTTTCTTTCCCTCTTGATGGGCGCCCTTATGATCGCCTTCATTTCCCTCTGGCCGGACGAGATCTTGAGCGCCCTCGGCGGGCAGGGCCACATCCTCTCCCTGGCCAAGGACTACCTCACCATCGTGGCCTGGGGGACCCCCTTCGTCTTTTTTATTAACATGACCACCAATCTCTTCCGTGCCGATGGGAGACCGGCCGAGGCCATGTATACCATTTTTTCTTTCGCCCTCCTCGGAGCCCTTTTGGACCCCCTCCTCATCTTCGGCTGGGGGCCACTGCCTTCCTTCGGCATAAAAGGGGCGGCCCTGTCCGCCGTAATCAGCCAAATCTTTGCCGCCGCCATCTCCATAAACTTCTTCTTTCGCCAACGCTCGAACATCACCCCTAAGTTCAATCATTGCCTACCCCACCTCAAGGTAATCTACGCCATCTACCAGACCGGATTTCCGTCCATCGTCTTAAACCTCGTCTTTGGCCTCGTCGTCGTGATTTACAATCTTTCCTTGGCCCCTTACGGCGCCTATGCCCTGGGAACGTTAAGCCTCTGCTTTCGCATCAACGGCCTCATCACGATGGTCCTTTTTGGTATCGGGCACGGGGTTATGCCGCTGGTGGGTTACAACTTCGGAGCGGGGCTGAAAGATCGTCTTACCAGGATTGTCCGCTCCGCCCTTCTCTTTTCCGGGGGTGTGGGGGGTTTAAGTTGCCTTCTCATCCTGATCCTGGCCCGACCCATCCTATCTATTGCCACTGGAGATGAAGTGCTGATTCATACCGCCGAGCCGGCCTTGAGATTTTTCGCCCTAACTCTCCTCTTTGTCGGCCCCACGGTGGTTTGGGTCAATATGTTTATCGGCTTGGGGAAGGGCATTACCGCCATGTCCCTGCTTTTCATCCGCGACGCCCTCATACTCATACCCACCATCCATATCCTAAAACATACCTGGGGGCTTACAGGTATCTGGCTTTCCCAACTTACAGCGACGGTGATCGGTTTTCTCATCATCGGCTTCTGGGCCAGAAGGGAAATCAAATCCATCATCTCGCGGGCATAAAAAAAGCCCGGGGGAAACCCCGGGCTTTCTCCTCGCTCCTTATTTCAAGAGCTGGACGTTTACCGCCGCGGGACCTTTTTGACCCTGCTGCACCTCGAAACGAATGCGCTGTCCCTGGTGCAAGGTCCTAAAGCCTTCCCCCTTAATCGCCGTGTAATGGACAAAGACATCTCCCCCTTCATCGCTTTCGATGAAACCGTAACCCTTCTTCTCGTTGAACCATTTAACCTTTCCTTCCGGCAATTTCAAAACCCTCCTTCCTTCTAAAGTAAATAAAAAAGCCAGAGGCAGTCCCTTAACCTCCTGCCCTGGCCTTTTCGTCACTCCCGAATATAGAAGATTGACCCATCCCTTTTTACCGTCAAAACAACCTGCGAAGCCTTCTACCAGCATTTTTCGAGCAAATCAAGCATAATTTTTTTATTGCACGTGACAGGCCACCCAGTGGCCCCCTGCTACCTCTCTCAGTTGCGGTTTTTCTCTGCGACAAACCTCCCTTGCCTCAGGGCAACGCCCAATTAGGGGGCAACCATCCTTTACAACCCCTGCCCCTACATATGCTTCTTCAACTTTTATGGGCGGTTTCTCGGAAAATTTCAAAGAGGGAATCGACGCGATGAGGAGCTTGGTGTAAGGATGGCGCGGATCTTCGTAAATGGTATCTCTATCTGCTATTTCCATGACCCTCCCGGCGTACATAACGGCGATCCGGTCGCTCATGAATCTTACGACTTTGAGATCGTGGGAAATAAAGAGGTAAGTGAGATGGAACCGATCCCGCAGATCCTTTAAGAGATTCAGGATTTGAGCTTGGATGGATACATCAAGGGAAGATACGGGTTCATCGGCAACCACGAGCTTGGGCGCCATAATCAGCGCTCGCGCGATTCCTACCCTCTGCCTTTGCCCGCCGCTCAGTTCATGGGGATATCGCCTGGTATATGCGGGCGGCAAACCCACCGCCTGTAGTGCCTCGTATACCTTTTCCTTCCGCTCTTCGCGGTTTGACTCCTTGTGAATGACGAGCGGCTCGACAAGCGTCTCTCCCACCGTCTTTCGCGGATTAAGTGAAGAAGCCGGGTCTTGGAAAACAATCTGCACCTGGCGCCGATAGGCCTTGAGCGTTTCCCCCGACAATTTTGAAACATCTTTCCCCTGGAAGACCACGCGCCCGGAAGTGGGTTTGTCCAGACAAACAATCATTCGTCCCAGGGTAGATTTGCCACAACCGCTTTCCCCTACCACCCCTAAGGTCTCTCCCTTGAATACGGAAAGGTCCACCCCATCCAAGGCCCGCACCTGAGTTCTTCCCCCGATCACCCGCTGGGCTATGTGGTATATCTTGACCAGGGACTCCACCCTCAGAATGGGCGTGGAATCATGCATATTTCCAGCACCTGACGGAGTGTTTCGGCGTCTTCTCCATGAGGGAAGGCCTCTTATGGGTACAGATCTCCCTTCGGTCTGCACATCGGTCGCTAAATCGGCAACCCTTCACCTCGGAAGTGAAAACGGGAACGGATCCAGGTATGGTAGGGAGCCTAAGTTCCCTCATCGACGCCGATTCGAAAGGAGGAATGGAATTCATGAGCCCTTCCGTATAAGGATGAAGAGGAGCGGCAAACAGGTCCTCTGTCCGGGCAAGCTCAACTATTTCTCCCCCATACATGACGGCCACCCGCCCCGCAATCTCCCGGACCACCCCCAGATCGTGGGTGATGAAAATAATGGAAATGCCCAACGATGACTTGAGCTCCCGGAGGAGATCGAGAATCTGGGCCTGAATGGTAACATCGAGGGCCGTCGTGGGTTCATCGGCAATCATCAGTTCAGGGTTGAGCACCAGGGCCATGGCAATCATTACCCTCTGCCTCATGCCGCCACTTAGCTGGTGGGGATAATCGTCTATCCTCTTTTCCGGCTCGGGGAACCCCACCCGGGAAAGCATGCCGATGGCCATCTCCTTCGCTTCTTTTTTGGAAATACGCTGGTGGGTCACTATGGCCTCCACTATCTGGTCACCGATGCGAAACACGGGATTCAAGGCCGTCATAGGCTCCTGAAAGATCATGGAGATACGGCGACCCCGAATCTTTCTCATCTCCTCTGCCGGCATATCCAGGAGAGAAAGGCCGTCGAATTTGATTTCCCCGCGCACCACCTTCGCCGTCAAGGAGGGGAGGAGCCTCATGATGGAAAGGGCAAGTATGGTCTTGCCGCAACCCGACTCCCCCACGATACCCAAAACCTCACCGGCCATCACGGAGAGATCGAGGCCGTCCACGGCCCGGACGACTCCCCGAGAGGTGAAAAAATAAGTGGCCAGGTCCCTTATTTCGAGGAGTTCCGACATTTCAGAAACTGAACCAGGAGTCTCACACCAATGCCAGCTGCCCCCTTCGGAATGTACGGACGGTCCTTATTTTGCCAAGCGCAGCCGGCGATGTCCAGATGGGCCCAAGGATAATCGCCCACGAACTTGCGCAAAAATAGCGCCGCCGTTATCGTGCCGGCCGGTCTTCCTCCTGTGTTCTTTACATCGGCAATATCACTTTTGATCTGCTCCTCGTAAGGCTCCCACAGGGGCAGTTCCCACACGTACTCCCCCGTCTCTTCGGCGGCCGCTTTAATCTGTTTCTTCAGCTCCTCGTGGTTACCCATGAGGCCGATGAGTCCCTCTCCCAGGGCCACAATGCAGGCCCCCGTCAGGGTGGCGATGTCCACGATGGCGGCAGGCTTGTACTTTGTCGCATAAGAAAGGGCATCGGCCAGGGTGAGGCGCCCTTCCGCATCGGTGTTTATTACCTCGATCGTCTTTCCCGAATGGGATTTGAGCACATCCCCGGGCTTGAGGGCGCTTCCCCCCGGTAGGTTCTCCGTGGCCGCAATCAAGCCCACGCAGTTTACGGGCCATCTCAAGGCCGCCACCGCCTTGATGGTGCCTATGACCGCGGCGGCCCCCGACATATCACTTTTCATCTCCTCCATCTTCTCGGCGGGTTTCAATGAAATACCCCCGCTATCGAAGGTGAGCCCTTTGCCTACGAACACCACGGGGGGAGTAGATTTTTTCGCGCCCCAGTATTCCAGGATGATGAAACAGGGGGGTTCGTGGCTTCCCTTTGCCACCCCCAAAAAGGCATTCATCCCCAACTTTTCTATCTCCTTCCGTCCCAAGACACGGCAACTTACGTTCTTGGAATCTTTTGCCACTGCCTTCGCCTTCTTGGCGAGCACGGTAGGTGTCATATCATTGGCAGGAGTGGAAATGAGGTCCCGAGCAAAAAAAACAGACTCGCAGATAATCTGCGTTTCATCCAAACGGGCTTTTAGTGCCTTCGCCCTCTCTCTTTTCGGCTCGGCCACGATGATTTCTTCTACATCCCCTAAATTCGCATCTTTTTCGGTCTTGTAGGGTAAAAAGCGGTACTGGCCGAGAATGGCCCCTTCCACGGCGGACACTCCCACCTTGAGGAAATCCAAATTTTTAAAATCGTGAGAAAAATCCACCACCGCCGTTTTCACGCGGAGGCTGCGGGCCAATTGGAAGGCCCGGGAAAAGGCGCCCCTTATCTTTTCTGCATCTATCTCGGCCTCCTTACCCAAACCCACGAAGATGATCTTCCGAAAGGGGTATTTTCCCCCCGTGTAAAAAACTCGGGTCTCGAACAGTTTCCCCTCGAAGTCGCCCCACAATTGTTCATAAACCTCAGCGGTAATCTCATCGGCGAAAGCGGTAAGACACCTCTTTTCTTGAACACAGGGGACGATGAAGGCGTCAGCCTTGAGCTGGAAAGGATTTTGACTCTTTACCGAAAATTTCATGATTTTGCCTCCATAAGAAAAAAGGATTATGCCTTTTTTCGCATAATCCTTGGTCCTGTATTATGTGGAGGCGGCAACCGGATTTGAACCGGTGAATAACGGTTTTGCAGACCGCTGCCTTAGCCACTTGGCTATGCCGCCCGAATTTCTGGAGCGGGCGAACGGATTTGAACCGTCGACGTCCACCTTGGCAAGGTGGCACTCTACCGCTGAGTTACGCCCGCTCACCATGTAGCGAAAAACCCGTATACCAAATGATCGCCATTTGTCAATAGGCAATCTGCCTCTTCCCCTTTACGGTCAGCCTTCTTGAGCTTTTTCGACCAGCCATTCGACCTTTTTCAAGTAAAGAGCAAGGCCCAGGGCAAAAATACTATTGTGATCAGCCCCGGGTATCTCGCAAAAGGCTTTTACTTCTGCTGGGCTTGCCTCGTACAACCTCCTTCCCTCTGCGATGGGGATGAGTGAATCGTACTGGGCGTGAATGATTAAGGTAGGACGCTTGAAAGCGGCAATTTTTTCCAACTGCCGCAAGCCCTCCTCCTCGCGAAACCCTATGCGATGCAAGTCTATGCCTAAGAGGCGAAGGAGGGGCCCCGTGCGGGCAAAGCCGCTTTCCACGATCAGTCCATGAATATCGTCCGGGTAGTGAGCGGCCAGTTCCAGGGCCGAAGCAGACCCGAGAGACCTCCCCATGACGATAAGGGGTCCCGATGTTGCTTGGCTTTCCCTCCTGGCCTTGACCCAAGAAAAAATCCGGTGGGCATCGCTCAACATCAAAGAAACGGTGGGAAACCCCCCGGAACGTCCGTACCCTCGATAGTCAAAAACGAAGAAGCCAATACCCCGGGTGGTAAAAAGGGGAGCGATATCATCGTAATCGGCGGCAATTTCTCCGTTGCCGTGAAAAAAAACGATCTCGGCCCTCGGCCGATCCGTTTCGTAGATGTACCCTCCTACGTCCACCCCTTCTTCGACGGGAATGAAAACGGACTGAGCGGTTGCCTCGCTTCCCTTTCCCTCCCGGCGGGGATAAAAGAGGCGTCTCGTAATCTCCGGGTGATCCAGCACCATAGCCTAATCCTTCATGACCACTTCTTTTATGAATTTCACCAAGTACTCAAGCCCCGAGTAAACGCTCAAAATAAGGGCCAGAAACAAGAGGACCGTCCCCACCACGTGGGCATCGGCCCCCAGGAAGGGATAATGGATCATCAGGGCCGACACGGCAAATACTTGGCAGAGGGTCTTTTTCTTGCCCCAGCCGCTTGCCTGAATGACCACACCTTCGGAGGTGGCGATGGTCCGAATCCCGTCGACCACGAAATCTCTAATGATAATGATGGCTACCACCCAGGCCGGGATGCGACCGATGGGGATCATGAGGATCATGGCCGTATTTATTACCAGTTTATCTGCAATGGGGTCGAGAAACTTTCCCATCGTCGTAACGAGTTCATACTTCCTCGCCAGGTAACCGTCGAGCAGGTCTGTGAGGGAGGCGAGAATGAAAATCACGGCGAGGACGAGGCTCCAGAACTGATTGGGGGAAAGGAGGAGGAAAAAGAGGACGGGGATGATGAGCAACCTGAGCATGGTAATCGTATTGGGAAGATTCAGGATCCTCCCCTTTTTCTCCTTCGAAATCAACAGTGCGGCCGCCATTTCGTCCTTTCTTACCGCGGTACCTTCTCCCAATCTTTCAGAAACGCCTGAAGCCCTTTATCCGTGAGCGGATGCTGGGCAAGCTGGGTAAGTACTTTGAAGGGAACCGTTGCAATGTCCGCCCCTAACAGGGCCGCCTGTAAGACGTGAACGGGGTGGCGTACACTGGCCACGATGATCTCCGTTTCTAGGCGATAGTTATCGAAAATCTGGATGATTTGTTCGACTAAGCCCATGCCGTCATGGGCAATATCATCGAGCCTGCCCACAAAAGGACTGACATAGGCTGCCCCCGCCTTGGCTGCCATGAGCGCCTGGAGAGGGGAAAAGACAAGGGTCTGATTCACGGCGATGCCTTCGCCGGCCAATCTTCTCGTCGCCTTTATTCCCTCCACCGTCATGGGTATCTTGATGACCACCTGGGGGCCTAACTGCGCTAATTTCCTTGCCTCTTCAAACATGCCCTCCGCTTCGGTGGCAATCACTTCCAGGCTTACCGGTCCATCGCATACCATGAGAATTTCCCTTATCACTTCCATGGCTGGCCTCCCTTCGCGGGCGATAAGGCTCGGGTTGGTGGTTACGCCATCCACCATCCCCATGAGGATCCCCTCTTTGATTTCTTCCACGTTGGCCGTATCGATGAAAAATTTCATTTCTCCACCTCTGTTTTACTTCTTGCGACCCTCCCGATAACTCTTCAAACACTCCTCGGAACAGAAGTACCTCTTCACTCCCCCGTCTTCCCAGACGATGGCCTTACTTACGGGCAGGTAGGTATGGCAGACGGGGTCTTCCACGAGGTCCTCCATCGCATTTTCCCCTCTTTCCTGACCGCTCATGGGCGTCACCTTCCGCGCCTCTAAGCCGAAGAGCCGCTTTAAAATCCTGTACATGACAAATAAGATAACCAGGGCTAAAATCAATCTCCAGATCATGACAAACCACCCACCATCATTTCCACCTTTTCCTTACCGTCCTCGAGCCTTTCTAACAGCCCTTTCATGGTGATGCCGTAGAGGGGATGGAGGACGTAAGGGGCGATTTCACACAGGGGTATAAGCACGAAACGCCTTTCGTGTAGCCGGGGATGGGGAATCTCAAGGTCCTCCTCGTTTATCCAAGCGTGGTCGTAAAGAAGGATATCGAGATCAATCAGCCGGGGCCCCCACCTCTTTGCCGGCGCCCGACCCATGGCCTTTTCAATTCCCTTCAAGGCGAAGAGAAGCTCCCGCGGATGAAGCCCCGTCTTTATTTCGCAGGTGGCATTCACAAAATCCCCCTGTTTTAGGTAGCCTACAGGGGAGGTCAAATAGAAAGAAGAGGTCGCAACGAGACGCGTCATCGGCAGGGCGCTGATCCTCGTTAGCGCCTCACGACAATTTCCCACCCGGTCCCCGAGATTTGACCCCAACCCTATGTAAGCCACTACTTTCGCCTGCAACCTTCAGCCTTTCAAACCCAGGACATCCTGCATATCGTACAGTCCGGGAGGTTTACCCACAATCCACAAGGCGGCCCTTACGGCCCCCCGGGCGAAGTTGTCCCGGCTATGGGCCCGATGGATAAATTCGAGCCTCTCGCCCTCCGTGACGAACATGACGTTATGTTCCCCCACGATATCTCCACCCCTTATGGTTTGGATGCCGATCTCGTTTTTCTTCCGGGGACCGATGACACCTTTGCGCTCGTAGATTGCATCCCTCTCCAAATCGCGCCCCAGGACCTCGGCAATGATTTGAGCCATCTTGAGGGCCGTTCCGCTCGGTGCATCTTTCTTTTGATTGTGATGGGCCTCGACGATTTCCACTTCATAGTCGTTTCCCAAAATCCGCGCCACATCCTTAAGCACCTTAAAGAGGACGTTGATCCCCACACTCATGTTCGGGGCGACGACTAACGGCACCCTTTGGGCATAGTGCCTGATTTCTTCCATTTCCTGGGCCGTGAAGCCGGTCGTTCCGATGACCATGGGTTTGCCCTTGCCTGCGGCGACGATGAGATGGGAAATCGTGGCCTCATGATGGGTGAATTCGATGATGACATCCGCCTTCTCTACCACCTCTTCCAGCCGATCTACGATCTTTACCCCCAGGCGTCCCCGCCCTATGATTTCCCCCACATCGTGGCCTACCATGGGGTGACCGAAACCTTCTACTCCCCCGGCGATCTGGATGCCCTCCGTTTGATCTATCCAGTGGGCAATCCGGCTGCCCATGCGGCCCCCTACCCCGATTACCACGGCATTTATCATATGGCCCTCCTCATTTCAGCAACCCGTAATTCACCATGGCCCGGCGAAGTTTTTCCCGGTTGGTCTCGGCCATGGCACAAAGGGGAAGCCTCATTTCCTCTTCGATCATGCCCATCATGGCGAGCGCCGTTTTCACGGGAATGGGATTGGTTTCTATAAACAGGGCATCGACCAGGGGGGTCATGCGATAATGTATCTCCCTCGCCTTCGCCACATTGCCCGCCTCGAAGGCATCCACCATCTCCGCCATGTCCTTCGGGGCTACGTTCGAGACCACGGAAATGATACCGTGTCCACCTATGCACATCAAAGGAAAGGTGAAGTAATCGTCCCCGGAGAGGACGGAAAAATCCTTACCGCACAGGGTAATTATCTCCTGCATCTGTTTCAGAGACCCGGAGGCCTCCTTCACCCCCACGATGTTGGAAATCTTGGCCAGACGGGCCATGGTTTCCGGCAGGACGTTACAACCCGTCCGGGAAGGCACATTATAGATAATGATGGGAATGGGTACCTGCTCGGCCAGATACTTGTAATGTTGATAAAGCCCTTCCTGGGTCGGTCGGTTGTAGTAGGGGGTCACCATGAGGGCCGCGTCGGCACCGACCTCGTAGGCATGACGGGTGAGTTCCAGGGCCTCCTCGGTGCTGTTCGAACCCGTGCCCGCAATGACGGGTACCCTCTTTTTCACCGCCTCCACGGTGATCTCTATCACCCGGTCATGTTCCTCGTACGACAAGGTGGGAGACTCACCCGTGGTGCCGCACGGCACAATCCCATCGGTCCCGTTTTCGATTTGGAATTCGATCAAATCCCTCAATTTTTCCTCGTCTACTTGGCCGTTTTTAAACGGCGTTACAATGGCGCATATGGCTCCTTTGAACATTACATAACCTCCGTTAATCTTGCTTGAATGCTGGTATTTGTTCCCCTCTTACGAGGTCCTCGTAAGTTTCCCTTTGACGAATGACCCCATAATCATCTCCCGCTACGAGCACTTCGGCCGCCCGAGGTCTCGAATTGTAATTGGAAGACATGCTGAAACCGTAAGCCCCGGCGCTCATCACCGCCATCAACTCCCCCGGGAGAAACTCGCCCATCGTCCGGTCTTTGGCCAGGAAGTCTCCGGACTCACAGATGGGACCCACCACATCAACGGTCTTTTCCTTTCTCACCTCCTTCAATACGGGCCATATTTCATGGTAAGACTTGTAGAGGGTGGGCCGCATGAGGTCGTTCATGCCGGCATCGACGATGACGAAATTCTTCACCGGCCCCTCCTTTGTGTATAGCACACGGGTAAGCAAGACCCCCGCATTACCTACAATCACTCGACCGGGCTCGAAAATCAACGTGACCTCCATTTCCCTCACGGCTTCCGTGACGGCTTGCGCATATTCACTGGGATGGGGTGGTGTTTCATCCTGGTACTGAATGCCCAATCCACCGCCCAAATCGAGGTACCTTATCTCTATTCCCTCTTCGCGCAGGCGCCGCTCGAGTATCTTCAGCCTCTCAAGGGCATCGACAAAGGGGGAGAGCTTTGTAACCTGAGAACCGATATGGCAGCTGATGCCCTTTATTTCCAAATGGGTAAGCCCTCTCGCCTCCCGGTAGAGCTGGAGTGCGCCCTCGATCTCGATGCCGAACTTGTTTTCCCTCAATCCCGTCGATATGTAAGGGTGGGTTTCGGGGTCCACGTCCGGATTGACGCGAAAGGCGATACCCGCCTTTTTCTGCATCCGGCCTGCGAGGTCGTTGATCCGCTTAAGCTCCTGGGTGGACTCGATGTTGAACATGAGAATCCCCGTCCGCAGCGCAAACTCTATCTCTTCATCCCTCTTTCCTACCCCGGAATAAACGATTTTCTGTGGATCTACACCCGCTTTCAAGGCCCGGAACAATTCTCCCCCCGAGACGATATCCACTCCCCCTCCCGCCTTTGCAAACAGATTGAGGATGGCGAGGTTGGAATTGGCTTTGACGGCAAAGCACGTAAGATGGGGCACGGCTTGGAAAGATTGATCGAAGACCTCGAAGTGGCGAAGCAAGGTATGGCGACTGTACACGTAAACGGGAGTGCCCACCTCCTCGGCTATCCTCCTGAGCGGCACTTCCTCACACCAAAGCTCATGATCCCGATAGTGAAAATCGTGCATTCAGCCCTTTTCCTCCAAGACGCAAGCCCATCCGCCTGCGTATTTCACCGGGCGGGGGTCCCCCTTTTTCCCGCAACCAACGACAAGAAACGAAACCGTCAATAACAGAACCACCACGAACAATTTACTTTGAAGCACCCTTCTCATCCCTTCCGCCCCTTTAACCTTGCAATCTGCTTTTCCACTTCCCGAAAAGAGGTGCTTCCCAAAGTCTTCTTCCTTTCAATAGAGGCACGGGGCGTTAGCATCTTTTTAATCTCGGGGCCGAATTTCTCGCTCACCTTTTTCCACTCTTGAAGTGATAGATCGGCAAAAGAACGGTTTTCCTTGAGGCAGTAAGCCACCAACTTCCCCACCACACCGTGCGCTTCCCTAAAGGGTAGGCCTTTAAGGACCAGGTATTCCACCAAGTCGGTGGCCGTGGTGAAGCCCTTAGCCGCTTCCTCGGCCATTTTCTCCCGATTGAACTTGATATGTCCCAACATGGCGATAAAGACCTGGAGGGATGACAAAGTCGTATCCACCGCATCGAAGAGGGCTTCTTTGTCCTCCTGCAAATCCCGGTTGTAAGTCATGGGAAGCCCTTTGAGCACCGTAAGGAGGGAGATCAAATGCCCGTAAACCCGACCCGTCTTTCCCCGGATGAGCTCCGCCACGTCCGGGTTTTTCTTCTGGGGCATGAGGCTACTGCCCGTGGCAAAGCTGTCCGCAATTTCGAGGTAACTGAATTCACTCGTGGACCAGATGATGAAATCCTCGCAGATGCGACTTAAGTGCATCATGATGAGAGCGCAGGCGAATATGTATTCCGCCACGAAGTCTCGATCCGACACGGTATCCATGCTGTTTTGCGTAATACGGGGGAAATCGAGGAGTTCTGCCACGTATTTGCGGTCCAGGGGAAGCCCGGAGCCCGCCAGGGCCCCCGCCCCCAAGGGCATCACGTTTACCCTCTCCCAGGCATCCCGAAGGCGCTCCTCATCCCGGGCAAACATGGCCTCGAATGCAAGTAGATAATGGGCCAAGAGCACGGGTTGCGCTTTTTGCAGGTGGGTATAACCGGGCATGATGGTATCCTTTTCCCTTTCGGCGATTTCCACCAGCTTAAGCCGGAGATCTCTTACGAGCCCGATTGTTCTTTCCATCTCCCCGCGAACGTAAAGCCTCATATCCAGGGCCACCTGGTCGTTGCGACTACGACCGGTATGGAGCTTTTCGCCCGCCGACCCGATTTTCTTTATCAACGCCTTTTCGATGGCCATGTGAATGTCTTCATCTTCCGGCTTGAACGCAAATTTCCCCGCCTCTATCTCGCGGCCTATCTCTTTTAAGCCTTGAACGATGGCTTCTTCCTCTTCCCGAGAAATGATGCCCTGGCGACAAAGCATCCGGGCATGGGCCACGCTTCCCTCAATATCCTGCCGGTAAAGCCTACGATCGAAAGGGATGGAAGCGGTAAATCTTTCCACCTCCGGGTCGGTAGCCTCCCGAAACCTTCCTCCCCATGGTTTTTCCGTTTTCGATTTCATGCTACCTGCCGGTTTTGCTTTTCTTCAGGGCCTGAATCTTGAGGCGGAGGGCATTGAGCCGGATGAACCCCGTGGCATCCATCTGGTTGTAGACGCTGTCTTTCTCGAAGGTGGCAAATTCCTCGCTGTACAGGGAATAAGGTGATTTCCGGCCCACGACGATACAATTCCCCTTGTAGAGCTTCACCCGGACGGTGCCCGTTACGTTCTTCTGCGTCTCGTCGATAAAGGTTTGCAGGGCCTCTCTTTCCGGGGCATACCAGAAACCGTTGTACACCAACTGGGCGTATTTGGGCATTAGACCATCCCTCATGAGCATCACTTCCCGATCCATGGTGAGGGATTCAAGGGCCCGATGGGCGATCCAAAGGACCGTACCGCCGGGCGTTTCATAAACGCCCCTTGACTTCATGCCCACGAATCTGTTTTCCACCATATCCACCCGACCGACGCCGTTTTCACCTGCAATCCTGTTCAGATGGTCGAGGAGCTTGGCCGGTTTCATGCGCTTGCCGTTTACGGCTACGGGATTGCCCTGAGAAAAATCGATCTCCAGGTAGGTGGGTTTGTCCGGTGCCGCTTCCGGCGAACGGGTGAGGACGAAGATATCTTCCGGCGGTTCCGCCCACGGGTCCTCGAGAATCCCTCCTTCGTGCGATATATGGAGGGCATTGCGATCCGAGCTATAAGGTTTTTCCTTCGAAACGAGGGGAACGGGGATGCGGTGCTTCTCTGCATAATTCAGCATCTCTTGACGGGATTTGAACGGCCAGTTGGGATCTTTCCAGGCCGATATGATAGTGAGCTCCGGCGCCAGGGCCGTGTAGGTGAGTTCGAATCTCACCTGATCGTTCCCCTTGCCGGTCGCACCATGGCAGACGGCATCTGCTTTTTCTAACTTTGCAATCTCAACCTGCCGCTTGGCAATGAGGGGCCTCGCAAGTGAAGTACCCATCAAGTAAGTTCCCTCGTAGACGGCATTCGCCCTCAAGGCAGGGAAAACGAAATCACGCACGAACTCTTCCGTTAAATCATCGATGTAGACCTTGCTTGCCCCCGTATCTTTAGCCCGTTTATCGAGCCCCTTGAGTTCCTCCTTCTGTCCTACATCGGCCACGAAGGCAATTACTTCGCAGTGGTAGGTCTCGATGAGCCAACGCAAGATGACTGAAGTATCCAATCCACCCGAATAGGCGAGAACGACCTTCATTTTTCCTTTTTTTGTCATTTCCACTACACTCCCTTCATTAAGATTTCCAGAATAGCCTTCTGCACATGAAGCCGGTTTTCCGCCTGGTCGAAAACGATGGAATGAGGCCCTTCGATGACCTCTTCGGTGATCTCTTCGCCCCGATGGGCGGGAAGGCAATGCATGACCATCACGTGAGGCGGTGCGAGAGAAACGAGCTTTGCATTTATCTGATAACCCTGAAAGCGCTCCCTTCTTACCTCGGCCTCCGCTTCCTGACCCATACTCGCCCACACATCCGTGTAGATGACATCCGCCCCCATCACTGCCTGACGGGGGTCGCTTCCCAGACAAACCCGCTCCCTGGCTACGGCTATAGCCCTTCCGATGATCTCCCCATCCGGTTCGTAACCGGGAGGACACGCCAAAACTACTCGGATGGGCAGCACGCATGCCGCCTCTAACCAGGAATTGGCCACGTTATTTCCATCCCCGATATATGCGATGGTTGCGCCTTCATAGGTGCCCCTCTTTTCCATAATGGTGAAGATATCGCTCAAAATCTGGCAGGGATGGAGAAGGTCGGTCAATCCGTTGATGACGGGGATGCTCGCGTGATGAGCGAATTCTTCTACTATTTCCTGGCTAAAGGTGCGGATCATGACCCCATCAAGGTAGCGGGACATGATCCTTGCCGTGTCGGCAATCGTCTCCCCCCGCCCCATCTGGGTATCCCGGCTGCTCAAGAAAATGGCGGCCCCACCCAGTTGGTACATACCCACCTCGAAGGAGAGCCTCGTTCGGGTAGAAGACTTCTCAAAAATCATGCCCAAGGTCTTACCTGCGAGGGGCTTGTAAGTGACCCCCTCTTTCTGCCACTGCTTGAGATCGCGGGCACGGCTCAAAACCAGGTCAAGCTCCTCCCGACTGAAATCGGTAAGCCGCACAAAGTCTTTTTTCATAGCTCCCCCAGGACTTGATAGATCTTATCTACCGCCTCGTCAATCTCGGACCGGCTGACAATAAGAGGTGGCAGAAATCGCAGCACATAAGGGCCGGCGGTGGCAACGAGGAGCCCCCGCTTAAGACAGGCCATCGCGACCGGCGAGGCCTCGACCGAAAGTTCTACCCCGCAGATGAGCCCCAGGCCTCTTACTTCCTTCACTTTATTGGAAGCGAGCGAGGAGAGCCTTTCCTTCAGGTATTCTCCCTTTTCCCTTACCTCTTTTAAAAACGACTCGTCACTTACCATCTCCAACACGACCTGGGCGGCCGCCATGGCCAGGGGATTGCCACCAAAAGTGGAAGCGTGACTTCCCGGTTCAAAACACCGGGCGACCTCGTCGGTCGTGACGATGGCCCCAATGGGGAAGCCGTTTCCCAGTGCCTTGGCCAGGGTCATGACGTCGGGAGTTATCCCGAAATGCTCATAGGCGAACAATTTCCCCGTCCTTCCCATTCCCGTCTGGACTTCATCGAGGATGAGAAGGAGCCTATGACGGTCACAGATCTCTCTTACCCTCTTTAAGTAATCATGGTCGGGCACCCTCACCCCCCCTTCGGCCTGAATCGGCTCCACCATGACGGCGCACGTATTTTCATCGATGGCCGCCTCCAGGGCCACCGCATCGTTGAAGGGCACGGTTTTGAATCCCGGCACGAGGGGTTCGAAGCCTTTTTTCACCTTTTCCTGACCGGTAGCGGTAATGGTCGCCAGGGTCCGGCCGTGGAAAGAATTCTCCATGGTTATGATTTCGAAGCGCTCCCGTCCTTCCATTTTCTTTCCAAACCGCCGGGCCAGCTTGATCGCCGCCTCGTTGGCCTCCGCCCCGCTGTTGCAGAAGAATACCTTGTCTCCGAAGGTCTTCTCCACGAGCATGGCGGCATACCTGACCTGGGCTTCAATGAAATAGAGGTTGGAGACGTGAACAAGCTTTTCGGCCTGTTTCTTAATCGCCTCCGTGACAAGGGGGTGGCAATGTCCCAGACTGCATACGGCAATGCCCCCCACAAAATCGAGGTATTCCTTCCCGTCCAGGTCCCACACCCTCATGCCATCCCCCCGGGCAAGGACGATGGGATAGCGGTTGTAGGTATTGATAAGGTACTTGTTGGCCAGGGCAATTATTTCTTCGTTCATCGCATTCCCTTATTCAGATCACTATTTCCGTTCCGATACCGCGATCGGTAAACACCTCGAGCAAGATGGCATGCTGAAGTCTCCCGTCTACGATGTGAGCCTTCTTCACCCCTTCTCTCAACGCCTTGAGGCAGCATTTCACTTTCGGGAACATGCCACCGTGGATTACCCCCTCATCTATAAGCTCCTGCGCCCGGAGGCTGTCCATTGCGTTGATCAGGGTGCTGTTTTTATCCAGTACGCCCGGCACGTCCGTAAGGAGGATGAGTTTCTCCGCCTTGACCGAGGCGGCCACCGCCCCGGCCACGAGGTCGGCATTGATGTTGTAAGTCTCATTGTTCTCCCCGTATCCCGTCGGGGCAATCACGGGGATAAAGCCGCTGCGCAGGAGCGACTCGATGAGGGCACCGTTTATCTCCTTAACCTTTCCCACCAGACCAATATCAATGATCTCCGGCGGCGTATCTTTCACCTTGTCTTCGTTTAAGTAGTATTTTTCGGCCTTTATCAAGCCCCCGTCTTTACCGCTCAACCCCACTGCCTTTCCGCCGTGTTTGTTGATGAGTCCCACGATTTCTTTGTTTACCTTGCCTACGAGCACCATCTCCACAATGTCCATCGTTTCTACATCCGTTACCCTCATGCCCTGGATGAAGCGGGACTCGATCCCCATGCGTCCCAAGTAGCGTCCGATCTGGGGCCCTCCTCCGTGGACCACCACCGGATGGAGGCCGATATACTTCATCATGACCAGGTCACGGGCGAACATATCTTTTAGTTCCTCGTCGACCATGGCGTGACCACCGTACTTGATGACGATTATCTTATCGTAAAAGCGGCGGATGTAAGGCAGGGCCTCGATCAAGATATGAGCCCGTTCCATCGATTTTTCCAACTGTTCCATTCATCATCCCCCTTAAAGAATGTAACGGCTCAAGTCCTCGTCTTCCACGATGTCGGCCAGCTTTTCCCTCACGTACTCGGCATCGATGACGATTTCTTCCCCTTCCAATTCCGGGGCTTCGAAAGAAATATCCTCCAAAAGGGTTTCCATAATCGTGTAAAGTCGGCGCGCCCCGATATTTTCCGTCCGTTCGTTCACCATGGCGGCAATTTCCGCGATCTCCGCAATTGCCTCATCGGTAAACGAAAGCTTGACCCCCTCCGTGGCCATAAGCTCCACGTATTGCTTCACTAAGGCATTGTGCGGTTCCGTCAGGATTCTTATGAATTCTTCCTTGCCGAGAGAGTCGAGTTCCACCCGAATGGGAAAACGGCCCTGGAGTTCCGGGATGAGATCGGAGGGCTTGGAATTGCTGAAAGCACCGGCGGCGATGAAAAGGATATGGTCGGTCCGCACCATCCCGTAACGGGTATTTACCGTGGAACCCTCCACGATGGGCAATAAGTCCCTCTGGACACCTCCCCTGGATACGTCCGGGCCCTGGGTGGCTTCGGCACCTACGATCTTATCTATCTCGTCGAGAAAGATAATGCCCGACTGCTCGACCCTTTGGAGAGCTGTTTTGACTACTTTGTCCATGTCTATGAGCCTCTGCGACTCTTCCTGGGCAAGAATTTCCAGGGCTTCCGCCACGGTGACCTTGGTCTTCTTTCTCCTCTGGGGAAAGATGTTGCCCAAAAAATCCTTGATGTTAAAGCCCAGGTCTTCCACGCCCGCCGTGGAAAAGATTTCTATCATAGGGCCCGGCTTCGATTCGGCCACTTCGATTTCGACCAGGCGGTCGTTCAACTTTCCCTCTTTGAGGAGGCGACGTAGCTTCTCCCGGGTGGAATCTTCCTCTACCTTTTCAGGTCGGGGTGTCTGGGACATCAAATCACTTACAGAGCGCTCCACCGGCCGCAGGGGCAGGAGAATATCGAGAATCCTCTCTTCTGCAAGTTCCGCCGCCTTTTCCCTCACCTTGTCCTGTTCTTCTGCCTTGGTTTGGCTGACGGCAATTTCTACCAGGTCCCGGATCATGGATTCCACGTCCCGGCCCACGTACCCCACTTCCGTGAATTTCGAGGCTTCCACCTTGAGAAAAGGGGAGTTGTCGAGTTTGGCCAGTCTCCTCGCAATTTCCGTCTTCCCCACCCCCGTCGGCCCGATCATGATGATGTTCTTCGGCGATATCTCTTCACCCATGTCCTTGGGCACCCGCTGCCTTCTCCATCGGTTGCGCAAGGCGATGGCTACTGCCCTTTTGGCCTCTTGCTGCCCTATGATGTACTGATCGAGCTTTTCTACTATCTTCCTGGGTGTCAGTTCATTCTCCATCATTTTTCACGTCCAGATCGAGTTCCTCCACCGTTATATTATCGTTGGTATAAATGCAAATTTCTGAAGCAATCTTTACCGCTTCCCGAGCGATTTCCGTCGCAGAGAGATTAGAATGCCTGACGAGGGCCCGGGCCGCGGCAAGGGCATAGGGCGCCCCCGAACCGATGGCCATAACCTCATCGTCCGGCTCGATTACGTCTCCGTTGCCCGAAATGAGCAGGAAGTTATCCTTGCTCGCCGCGATCATCAAGGCTTCCAGATGTCTCAACACCCGGTCCGTCCTCCAGTCCTTGGTCAGTTCCACGGCGGCCCGCAAAAGATTTCCGCTGTACTGCTCCAATTTCTGGTCGAACCGATCGAAAAGGGTGAATGCATCAGCCGTAGAGCCGGCAAAACCGACGATGACCTTGTTCTGATACAGGCGCCTCACCTTCCGGGCCCCGTTTTTCATTACGGTCACATCAAACGTAACCTGCCCGTCTCCGGCGACTGTCACCTTCCCCTTATGCCTGACCGCCACAATGGTGGTTCCTGTGATTTTCACCTCTTACACCCCCTTGGCCCTGGGATGAGCCTGATCGTATATTTCCATCAGGCGAGCCACATCCACCGTCGTATATCTCTGGGTGGTAGAAAGGCTTTCGTGCCCTAACAATTCCTGTATTACCCTCAAATCCGCCCCCATGCCGAGCAGATGGGTGGCAAAGGAGTGGCGAAACACGTGGGGAGATACCTTCTTCACCCCGCACAGACGGGCATATTTGTCGACCACTTTTTCCACCGTGCGAGGACTTATGCGCTTCCCGTTTGCGCCCAGAAAAACGGGCGCCTCCCCCTTCTCTCCCGTTCGCCCCGTTTCCTCCAAATACGCCTGCAAGGCGGAAATGGCCGGTCTGCCCAGAGGCACCAACCTTTCCTTCTTCCCCTTGCCGCGAATCTTCATGATCCCTTCCGTAAGGTCCAGGTCTTCGAGGTTCAAACCCGTAAGTTCCCTCAGTCTGATTCCGGAGGTATAGAGCACTTCCATCATGGCGCGATCCCTGAGCCCCATCTTGTCTTGCTCGAAGGCGGCGTTGAGAAGGGTAAACATCTCGTCTACCGAGAGAAAAGATGGAACCGGCCTCTCCAGACGGGGCCCTTGGATGCCATCGGCCGGATTTGCTTCTATCAAGCCTTTCTTCAGCAAAAAAGAAAAAAACGATCGCAGGGCCGCTATCTTTCTTACCATCGTCGCCTTAGACATCTTTTGCTGATAGGTGAAGGCGAGATAGTACCGCACGCAGGTGAGGTCCACGGCCTGCAAATGAGCCACCTCTACCTCCTTTCCCTTGTGAATCTCCTCCGCGAGGAAACGGACAAACTGACGCACATCCCCCACGTATGCGAGCCGGGTATGAGCCGAGTACCCCTTCTCCAGGGTTAGAAATCGACCGTATTCCTCGATGAGCGCCTCCAATGCTTCCGTCATAACCGGGGTCACATCTTATACTTTCCGAAATCTTCCGGGGAAAGGTTCTCCAAAAACTCGATCAACTTTTCATCCCTCAGCTTCTTGAAATCCTCCGACTGCTCGCCGATATCCACGTTTCTCGACCTTTCTATAACGCTTTCCTCTACGTAGATGGGTGCTTCCATGCGCAGGGCGACGGCAATGGCATCGCTCGGTCTGGAATCGATGATGATCACTTCATCATCCCTCACCAAATGCATCTCGGCAAAGTACGTATTGTTCTTGAGATCGTTGATCTCGATCTTGAGTAGTCGGGCATTCAGTCTCTCGATCACGTTCTTTAAGAGGTCGTGCGTCATGGGTCGCGAAAAGGTAACGTTCTCCAGTCGAGTGGCGATGGCGCTGGCCTCGAAAAGACCGATCCATATGGGTATGGCCTTCTTTTCTTCCAAGTCCTTCAGGATAACGATTGGCGTGCTGGTCAGAGGATCGATGGTTATACCTGCCACCTTCATTTCCACCATCATATTTTACACCCCCTCACTTAACGATTTCTCCTCGCAAAGAATGGAGAAATGCCTCCGTTATGTTTACAGTTACCAATTCACCGCGTAAATCTTCCGGGCCGGGGAAATTTACGATTTTATTGGTCGGCGTTCTCCCCGTCATTTCCCGAGGAGAATTCTTGCTCCTTCCTTCCACCAACACCTCTACCTTCTCACCAATTAGGGCCTGATGCTTCTCCCAGGTATGTAACTCCTGCTTCTTCTGAAGAATCTTAAGCCTTTCGGCCTTCACTTCCGCCGGAACGTCGTCGCCTAAATTTGCCGCATAGGTCCCCTCTCTCCTTGAATACTTGAAGGAAAAGAGGTTGTCAAACCGGATTTTATCCATGAGATCCAGCGTGTCCATAAAATCTTTCTCCGTCTCCCCCGGAAATCCCACCATCACATCGGCCGAAACGGCAATGCCCGGACACTTTTCCCGGAGGCGCCCTATCTTTTCCATATACTCCTCCCTCGTGTAACCCCGGTTCATGAGTTTGAGCACGTGGTTCGATCCCGACTGGAAGGGGAGATGGATATGGGGGCAGAGATTGGGAAGGCGGGCAAAACAGTCCATCAACTCTTCCGACAAATCTTTCGGATGGGAAGTGGTGAACCTGATGCGCCTAAGGCCTTCTATGGCGGACACCTGTTCCAAGAGGCGAGGAAAGGTCGCGTTCCCCAGCAGGGTCTGCCCGTACGAATTCACGTTTTGACCCAGGAGGGTCACTTCCTTGACCCCGCGCCTGACGAGGCATCTTATTTCTTCTACGATATCTTCCGGTGGCCGGCTCTCTTCCGGTCCCCTCACGTAGGGCACGACGCAGTAAGTACAGAAGTTGTTGCACCCCTGCATGATGGTAATGAAGGCACAGACATCGCCGTCGTCGGAAAGGGGGGCCTCGGGATAGCAGTAAAGGCCGGAAGCAAAGGATATTTCCACCAAACGCTCGCCCTTCTCTTGCACCCAGGCAAGGAATTCCGGGAGCCTCCTCATCTGATGGGTGCCAAGAACGAGATCAAGGTGGGGTACCCGTCTCAATAGTTCCCCCCCCCGGTGTTGGGCGAGGCAACCTCCCATGACGATGATTAAGCTGCGCTTCTTTTTCTTGAGATGGCTTAGCCTTCCCAAGCGGCTCATGACCTTTTGCGCCGCCTTCTCTCTCACCGTGCACGTATTGAGCACGATGACATCCGCCGCCTTCGGGTCATCCACCTCTACGTATCCCCACTGCTTGAGGAGCGCCACTATCTGCCGGGAATCACGTACGTTCATCTGGCAGCCGTAAGTTTCTATGTAAAGACCTTTCGCCATTGCCCATTAAAAAAAGTGTTTCCATTTATTATATGACCCCTTACGAGTCAATGCCTTTTCACATTCCCAATGGACAGAAACGACTTTTAACGCTATTAATCTTCCATCACAAGGAAAAGTGGGGGGCGAAAATGGGCAGGACGAAAATATCGGGCTGGTTTTTTATCTTAGCCGTCTTGATTATCATCGTCTTCTGGCAATCCATCCAGCTGGCGGCTGAATGGCTCTGGTTCAAAGAAGTGGGCTACACAATAGTATTTTCCGTAAATCTCCTGTCCCAGGGCAAGGCCGGCCTACTTTTAGGGGGGCTCGTCTTCTTCCTTCTCTACTTAAACTTAAGGTTGGCCCTTGGGCTTTCCCGTCATGCCCCGGCCTGGTGGATCCACACCCCCTTGGTAACGGAAGGCAATATATCCAAGATGGTAAAGATTTTTTCCCTGTTGATCGGCTTCATGGCCTTGGTGGCGGGGACAGGGGCGGCGCAAAACCTCCTTCTCTTTTCCTACGGTCTCCCCTTCAAGGTCAGCGACCCCCTTTTATCGAGAGACGTTTCCTTTTACACCTTTACCCTGCCCTTCCTACGAAATCTTTACAGTTACGCCTTTTCTGCCCTCATCTTATCTATCCTCGGGGCAGGCGCCATCTACCTCATGCGGGGTGCCATCACCGTCAATGTGCCCTTTCGTCTCCAGATGGAAACGAAGGCACGAACGCACCTGCTTACCCTGGGTATTTTCTTTCTGCTCCTTCTTGCCTTTGGCTACTGGCTGGATCTGGGGGACTTGCCGTTTTCCCACCGCGGGGTGGTTTACGGTGCGGGCTACGCGGATGCGACCACCCAGGTATGGGTACTCAAAGCCCTCATCATCATTTCAATCTTGGCCTCTTTCGCCCTAATTTACGCCATTATTAAGCGCGACCTGCGCCCTGTGGTTCTCATCGTACTCCTTCTCCTTTTTGCCCACGTGGTGGGCCGGGGTATTTACCCCTCCCTCGTGCAGAGATTCATCGTCACGCCCAACGAAATTGCCCTCGAGCGACCTTACCTGGAGCACAATATTAAATTTACACGTCTCGCCTACGGCCTCGACCGGATAGAAGAAATGGAATTCCCGGCCCTGGATAACCTCACCTTGAGGGACATCCAGCAGAATGCGCCTACCATCAAGAATATCCGCCTCTGGGATTACACCCCCCTTTTGCAAACATTCAGCCAACTTCAGGAAATAAGAACGTATTATAAATTCCTCGGCGTGGATAACGATCGGTACCAAATCGGTGGGGAGTATCGCCAGGTCATGCTGGCACCGAGGGAGCTCTCCTACAGCGCCCTACCTTCGCGGACATGGGTCAACGAACATTTAACCTACACCCACGGCTACGGGGTGGTCATGGGGCCGGTAAACCGGGTAACAAAGGAGGGGCTTCCGGAGTTTTTCATCAAGGACATCCCCCCGGCCTCGACGGTAGAGATAAAGATCAACCGCCCAGAGATCTACTTCGGGGAGATGGAGTCGGATTACGTGTTTGTTAAGACAAAGCGCCCCGAATTCGATTACCCCGTAGGAGAAAAGAACGTCTACACCCGGTACACGGGTGAAGGGGGAGTCCCTCTCAACTTCTGGAGAAAAGTGCTCTTTGCCTTTCGCTTCCAATCCCTCATGATCCTCCTGTCCGACGACATAACGGCCGAAAGCCGCATTATGTACTATCGCAACATCAGGGAAAGGGTGGGTAAAGTAGCCCCCTTCGCCATCCTCGACGGCGATCCCTATCTGGTAATTACCCAGGCGGGGAGGCTCGTCTGGATTATAGACGGCTACACCGTTACGAACCGCTTTCCCTACTCGGAACCGGTGCCCAAATTGGGAAACTACATAAGAAATTCCCTCAAGGCGACGGTGGATGCTTACGATGGGACGGTAAAACTTTACCTAAGCGATGCCGCCGATCCCATCATAAACACCTTTGCCCGCATTTACCCGGGGATTTTACGTCCCCTTTCCGAAATGCCGGCGGATTTGAGAACCCATCTGCGCTATCCACCGGGATTTCTCTCCGTCCAGGCCCGCATGTACCGCACTTACCATATGAGGGACCCCCAAGTTTTCTACAACAAGGAAGACATCTGGACGATTCCCCAGCTGCCCCAGGGTAGCTCGGAACAGGAAATGAGGCCGTACTACACCATCATGAAACTGCCCCAGGGAGAAAAGGAAGAGTATATCCTTCTGCTACCCTTTACCCCCGTGAAGAAGGATAACATGGCGGCCTGGCTGGCAGCGAGATGCGACGACCCCCACTATGGGAAACTCATCGTCTATACCTTCCCCAAACAGCGCTTAGTTTACGGTCCCCGGCAGATTGCCGCCCGCATCAATCAGGACGCCTACATATCGCAGCAGCTATCTCTCTGGAATCAGCGGGGTTCTCACGTGATCATGGGAAATCTGCTTGCCATTCCCCTTGAAAAATCCATCATCTACGTGCAGCCTATCTTTCTTGCTTCTGAAAGAGGGCAATTGCCCGAGCTCAAACGCATCATCCTCGCTTACGGAAATTCCATCGTCATGGAGGAGAACCTCGAATTGGCCTTGAAGAGCCTCTTCGGGGGCGAAGCGGCGGCACGCGTTAAACCGGCTTCAGAAGAAAGGTTTTCCCCTCCGACCAAACGCTTAAGTGTTAGAGAGGCCTTAAATCACTGGCGTAAAGCCCAACAGCACCTCCGCGATGGCAACTGGGCCCTCTTCGGCGAAGAGATAAAGAAAATGGAAAACATCTTGAAAGAGTTGGAAAAGGAGGCCCGTTAATGGCCGGGCGTGGAGGGGTTTAAGAAGCTTGCGCCAAGATTTGTTTGAGCCAAAAACGCTTAACACCAAATACGTAAATACTCTCTCGGCTCCATTATGATGTGAGGTTTACCGCTGCTACTGTAAACGTTGAGTAACGTTCAATTGACAAAACATGTAAGATGCCTCAACGTTATTAAACGTCTCATAATAGAGTTCACTTCTCAGCCACCGTTTGCTATATTTGCATTAACGAAAACGATGGATTCTCGGAGGCTTGGTTATAATACGTTGAAATTAATAGGAAAGAAAGCCTCTTTATGAAGGCAAGCGATAAGGCATCAAGGCCCCAGGTGGTCATAATCGGCGCCGGTTTTGGAGGTCTCTGGGCCGCCCGGACACTTGCGCGCTCGGAGGCTGAAGTCACGGTGATAGACAAGCACGACTACCACACTTTCCTTGCCCTTTTGTACCAGGTGGCCGCGGCGGAGCTGGAAGCAGAGGATATAGCCTATCCCCTAAGGAGCATTTTCCGCGTGCAGAAGAACCTGAAGTTCATCATGGCCGAAGCAAACAGAATTGAGGCAGAAAGAAAGCGTGTGATGGCCGACGGCATGGAAATCCCCTATGACTATCTTATTGTCGCAACCGGTAGCGTCTCCCACGATTTCAACATCCCCCATGTAAGTACACATGCCTATTTTCTGAAAACTTTGGATGAAGCCATGGTGCTGAAGAACCACATCATCTGTTGTTTCGAAGAGGCTCAAAGGGAAAGAGATGAAGCCCTGCGTCGGCGCCTCCTCACCTTCGTCATTGTAGGGGGTGGTGCAACGGGAGTGGAGTACGCAGGCGCCCTAAGCGAATTGATTTACGGCCCTCTGAAGAAAGACTTTCTGCGCATAAATTTCGAGGAGGTTCGCATCGTCATGCTTGAAGCGGCCCCTCGCCTATTGGGTCAGCTGCCCGAATCCATTGCCTCCTACACTCAGCGTCGCCTCGAGCAGATGAAGGTAGAAATACGCCTCTCCGTAAAGGTGAGCGAGGTCGAGGAGCATTACATTCGCCTGGCCGACGGCACTATCCTTGAGACGGAGACGTGCATTTGGACGGCCGGGATAAAAGGAGAGCCACTTGCCGCCAAATCTCAACTACCGGTGGGAATGGACAACAGGGTTTACGTACTCGATACGCTACAGGTGCCCGATCACCCGGAAATATACGTCATAGGTGATCTCGCAGGCATATCGGCAGGCGATAAAGTACTGCCCCAGGTGGCTCAAGTGGCCATTCAATCGGGTATGGCGGCAGCCAAGAACATTATGAGGCAGATGGCAAATAAAACACCCGTACCTTTTGTCTATCGAGACCGGGGAACCATGATTACCATCGGAAGAAACGCCGCCGCTGCCGTCATTTACGGCCGCTGTTTTAGAGGCTTCCCGGCTTGGATCATATGGCTCTTCATCCATCTCTTCAACTTGATAGGCTTTCGCAACCGCATAATGGTGCTCATCAATTGGGCATGGGACTATATCTTTTTCGAAAAGGCCATTCGCTTTGTCTTTCCCTCCCACCTGCCCTGCGGTAGAAAAGCCATGCCCTGTCCCATCAAACGTAAGACCTCTCCGCCAGGACTTCCATGAAGGCCTCGATTCTCGTTTCAATCTGGGCTTCGGAAAAGCTCCTTTCGTCCACCATATCCGCCTCGAGGACGACGGTGGGGATGCCCAGTTCCCGCTCTACCATGGCCTGAATATCGTATTGTCCCAGAGAATAGGGCTTGCAACTTCGGTTGGAGTGGATAACGAGGCCCTGGACATCGTACTTTTTTGCCATTTCCATGATGGTCTTCGCCCGCTCATCAACTCCGATATTGAGGTAAATGCGGGTGTAGCCCTCCGCCATGGAATGCAAGAAGTCGCTTTCATCGAGGTACTTGAGGGAACCGCACCAGGCGGAGGTATAAGTATCGGCCACGAGGCATGCCCCATAGGAGGCAAACTTCTCGGAGAGCCACTTCATGCGATACCAGATGGGGATATTGTCCCAGAGTAATCGGTATTTTTCTGCCTTCACCACCCCGATACCCTGCGCGATACGACCCTTCATTTCATCGAGAAGCCCTGCATAATAATCCACAACCACCTGCGTACCCCGGAGGGTAACGATGAGGGCCATGTAAATGAAGGCATCGAAGGCGCTCATGGGTGAGGGATGATGCATGGCCGTATCCAGGACCGCCTGCCAGAGTTTCTGCCCTTCCACGGAAAGCCTGCCCACCTCCGAAAGATGGTCCATGTCCATTTTCTTTCCCGACACCTGTTCCAGGAAGGCAATGTATTCGTCAATCTGACTCCGCACGTATCGGGCCACCTCCGGCGTGTATGCTTGATGGCAGAAAGGCGTATCGAAGATGAAGAGGGGCACTTTGTAATACCGCGCCTGAATCTCGTACCACTTGAGTACCGTTCCGCAGATGTTATTGCAACAGACGAGCATATCCGGTGCCGGCAATCCCCCGATGGGGCCTCCGTTTACGACAGAACATGCAATATCCGATCTCGCATAGGCACACAAATCGCCAGAATAACCCATTTCTTCGGCCTTGGCACATAAATCGGCACCCATCTTCGACGCCCCGATCATGGCCCCGTGATTCTCCGGATAGACGGGGATGATATCCATGGCGATGAGGGGTTCTACCGGCCCTCCGCTCGTAATCCAGGCTACGAGGCGATGGTTTTCCCTCGCCGTTTTGGCCTCGATATAATAATTCGTCATGATTTCCCTTAATTTCGCTACCCCTGTCTTCACATTCATGGCTCACCCCTTGTCGATCATTTCTATGAAGGCTTCGCAGCGCGTCCTTATTTGCCCCTGAGACGGCAAGGGGTCCTCGATCTCGAGAAGAAGAACGGGGACACCCCTTTGCGCGAGATTTTTCTTCAAATCCGGGAAATCAAAGGCATGGGGGTCGCAAAACTTGTAAACGAGAATGATCACCCCCTGGGCATGAGTTTCCTCTACGCGGCGAGATATGTGGTCGAAGCGGTTCATGAGGCCTTGATGCTTAGCCGGACAGACAGGTCGAGCATGGATCCGCTTTACCAAGGCCTTCAGGGGATCTATGTCCGTCCGACAGGGGGTGGAAAAGTATCTCGTGCCCGAACACAGGTCATCGCCCACCACCGATCCCCCCGCCTCCTCTATGGCATCGAAAATTTCCGGTAGCTTGCACATCCCCCCCGCGATGAACAACCTCGGCTTTTTAGGCTTTTCTCTTTCCGTTTCTCGCAAATGGTCGTGCATTTCTCTTAGCATCTGCACGTATTCGTAGCGGTCCATCACCATGGCCGCCCTTAAAACGGTGTAGTAATCCCGTGTCGAAAGGCCAAGGACGCCTCTGGCCCGAAGATGGTCTATATGGGCGAGGATTTCCCTTATTTCGTTCATGAGGGCGATCGCTTCTTTCAAGCTATTTTGAGAGATCGGTACCCCGGCCAGGGAAGAGATTTCGTCTAAGAATCGCTTAAGGATGTGAGCGGTGTAAATTTCGGCGCTTTTCGTATTGAGTTTGACGGGAAGTACCAAGTCCAGATGATGGGGCCCCCTGATGTTCATGCGCCAGATGTCGGACAGACGCCTGATGGTATCACAAGCATCGGGAAAAACGACGGCGGCCATCTTTTCCGTACGCCCGGAGAGGGCCTCTTCGAGAATCCCCCTTACAAGGGAACAGGCATAGGTCTGCAAGTGGCTGGGCGCCTTGGTGCCATCGCCCCCCACCCCGAAAAGGCGCACAGGCGTGTAACCAGCGGCCAAGACGATTTCTTCCGGCAGGTAGGAACAAACGTATCCCACTGCCCTTTCCTCCGGAACAAAATCGAAAGGCGAGGCAATCGCTTTTTCCATCTTCTTCAGATGTATCACTCTTTCAGTCCTCCTTGGCGAGATAATTGACACCTTATATTTTTTTCCGACTTATGCAAGATTATTCCGCGGGGGAAGGCATGAAAAGACCTCTCTTGCCACCGACGATCGCCATCATGGCCGGTATAGTCCTCGCCGAATACTGGGAGGGGGCTTTCCCCATAGCTTTGGCCTTCCTTGCTTTGACCTTAACGGGGATTCTCATTGCCTCAAGGCGCATTTTAACCCTCGCCCTGGTCTTTGTTTGGGCTTCATTCTTCCTCTTGGGTTTCATCCATATGCGCCTCATCATTGAACCGCCACGGGACAGGAACCACATTTTCTATCAACTCGACGGAAACGAGAAAACCTTGGAAGGTGTCATCGTCGACCTATCGGAACAGTCGGAGACGGGCTCCCTGCTTACCGTCTCTCTTTATCGTCTGTACGAAAACTCTAGCCGGTATAAAAACATCCACGGCCAAATCCTCCTTTCCGTGAGGACGGACCAAGTGTTTTCTTACGGAGACGTAATCCGTTTCAAGACGCAACCAAGAGAACCAAAGAGTTTCCAAAATCCGGGCGTATTCGACTATAAGAAATATTTACAATACCGGGGTATTTGGGTACGGGGAAGCATCACCCGGCCGACCTCCATCTGCCTTCTCCGCTCCGGATACGGTAGCCCACTGATCAGGCCATTTATGGGCTTCCGACAGCACCTAAGCCGTTTCATCATGGAAAATGCCCCCTTTCCCGCCTCCACCATCATCCAGGCGTGCATTTTAGGCCTCCAGAGAAACATACCGGCCGAAATCTGGGAAAAGTTCAATCGTACCGGTACCTCTCACATCATTGCCATCTCCGGATTCAACATGGCCATCGTTGCGGGATTTGCCGCCTTGGCGACGCGAGCCGTCCTTTCCATCTATCCCCCCCTTCTTCTTCGCCTTAACCTCCAACTCCTTTCCACCGTCGTGGCCTCTCTTTTCGTTTTGTTCTATACCTTCGTGGCCGGGGCCGGTATTTCCGTCCTCCGCGCCACCATTACCATTTTGGTCTTCATGTTTGCCCTCATCTTGGGTCGGGTAAGGGAGGCGGAAAATACCCTCGCCCTGGCGGCCATTGTAATTCTCCTTTTCTCTCCCTACCTCCTCTTCGACCTCTCCTTCCAGCTTTCCTTCTCTGCCGTCTATGCCCTCATCTACATTACCCCACGCCTTATGGATCTCTTGCCACCCCTCGAAGAGATGCCTCCCCTAATGAGAAAGATCGTAAGGGCCGTATATGCCTTCCTTGCCGCCACGGCCGGTGCCACCCTCGGAACACTACCCGTCCTAATCTACCATTTTCATCGCCTATCTCCCCTGGTCCTCGTTTCGAATGCCTTGGTCGTGCCCATTTTAGGGTTTCTTGTGGTCCCCCTTTCCATGGTGATCATGATCACCTTCCCCCTTTCCGCCAAAATTACCGGCTTCATCGTTTATGTGACGGCGAAACTGGTGGATATATCCGTTGCCATTGTCGATTTCCTCTCTGCGCTTCCCTACTCCAGCCTTCTTCTGACCCCCATTGGTTATGGGCAGATCGCCCTTTACCTCATTGCTCTCATTTTTTTTATTTCTGCCCTGGGCGCCCAAAAGTATCGCCCCCTGAAATTCATCGCTTCCGGCACCGCCGCTTTTTTGTTGGCCTTGAGTTTGGCCTGGCCCATAAATGGCCACCTATCCGGCCAACTAAAATTAACTATCCTCGACGTAGGTCAGGGTCAGGCCATCTTCCTTCAATTGCCGGGCAGAAGGGCCGCCCTTATTGACGGGGGAGGTTCATTCGATAGCCATTTCGATATAGGGAAAAACGTCATTGCCCCTTTCCTCCTCCGGCAGGGAGTCTGTCGTCTTTCTCGAATCGTGGTCTCCCATCCCCATCCCGACCATGTAGGGGGACTTCTCTACATCGTAAAGAATTTCCCCGTCCAGGAGATCTGGGTAAATGAGGATTTCTTTGCCAACGAAAATACGGTCGATCTGCGGAAGGAGGCAAGGGCAAGGGCCATTCCCATCCGGGTCATTGCGGCGGCTTTTTCTCACGAGGCGGAAGATCACGTGAAATGGGAGATAATCCATCCTCCCTCGCCCCTTTCCCCACCTTGCTTGGGGGATGAAAACGACCGCTCCCTGGTGATCAGGATCACATACGGGACAACCTCCTTTCTCGTACCGGGAGATATCACCGAGGAGGCTGAGAAGTTCATCCTTCAACAAAAAAGACCTATAAAAAGCCAGGTGCTCATCGTCCCCCATCACGGCAGTCGCCATTCCAGTACCCCGGATTTCATCGAAAAAGTGGCGCCTCTATATGCCTGCGTTTCAGCGGGGGGCGGAAAAAGCCCCCACCTTCCCCACCCTGACACGATCGAGCGCTTCCGCGATAGGGCCATCCCCCTGTATCGCACGGATAAGCACGGGGCCGTCACGTTTTACTCCGACGGCGAAAGCATTTCCGTCCAAACCTTCGTCGTTGCTTACGACCGATAAGTATGTTATGGGTCAAAGCCCAGTACTTCGAGGTGGAAGTGGTGAAAAAGATAACGGCCATAAGAGGATTCAAAGACATCCTCCCCGACGAGACGACAAAATGGCAGTCCATGGAAGAGACCGCGCGCCGCATCTTTGCCAATTACGGCTTTCGTGAGATACGCATTCCCATCATGGAAAAAACGGACCTCTTTACCCGTGGCATCGGTGAAACAACGGATATTGTGGAAAAAGAAATGTACACCTTTGTGGATCGGGGCGAGGAGTCTCTAAGCCTCCGGCCGGAAGCCACTGCCTCCATCATCCGCGCCGTCCTGGAACATAACCTCCAGGCGGCGAACCCCATCCTCAAGCTCTACACCATGGGTCCCATGTTCCGAAGGGAAAGGCCGCAAAAGGGACGCTTTCGCCAGTTTCACCAAATCGATGCAGAAGTTTTGGGCTCCGAGGAACCCAGGGTTGATGCAGAGGTCATCTCCCTGCTTATGCATCTCATCCAGGCCCTGGGGATTGATCAGGTTTCCCTGGAGATCAACTCCCTGGGCTGTGCCGCCTGCCGCCCCCTCTTTCGGGACGCCATCCGGTCTTTTCTCCTGGTATCCGCCGAGAACCTTTGCCCGGACTGCCAAAGGCGCCTGAAGACCAATCCGCTCAGGGTGTTCGACTGCAAGGTGGAAACCTGCCGGCAGAGCCTGAAGAACGCCCCGGTCATAACAGATTATCTGTGCCCAGACTGTAAGGCCCATTTTGATAAGGTTGAGGAAAACCTAACGCGTCTTTCCCTACCTTTCACCGTGAATCCCCGCATGGTCCGGGGGCTCGATTACTACACGCGAACGGCATTCGAGGTAGTAACCGATCTGCTCGGCGCACAAAACGCCGTGGCCGGTGGGGGGAGATACGACGGCCTATCAGAGGACTTGGGAGGACCCCATCTACCCGGCATCGGATTTGCCATTGGCTGTGAAAGGTTGCTTTCTCTTCTCCCGGAGAAAGCCGACGGGACGGAACCTTACCTCGATGTTTTCATCGCCGCCCTGGGAGAAGAGGCAGAGAGGTTCGCGTTCCCCTTGTGCCAAAAATTCCGGGAAAGAAACATAAGAACGGACATGGGGCCGGGTGGCAAGGGTCTCAAATGGCTCCTTAGGCAGGCCGACCGAACCGGCGCCCGTTACACCCTCATTATCGGGGAGAACGAACTTGCCGGCGGCACTTTCATCCTCCGGGACATGAAAAAGGGAGAGCAAAGGACTATCCTATCGTCTCAGCTGGAAGAGACCATCATCAATAACTTAAGGAGTGAGAAACGTTCATGACAGCCTTCATCACCCAGAAAAAGCGTACCCATTACTGCGGCGAGCTGACCGTAGATCATATAGGCGAAGAGGTGTGCCTCATGGGCTGGACCCACCGCCGACGCGATCACGGAGGGGTCATCTTCATCGATCTCCGAGACCGAACCGGCCTCGTCCAGATCGTCTTTAACCCCGAGTACAACCGAGAAGCCCATACGGAAGCCCATCGGATCAGAAGCGAATACGTGCTTGCCATCCTAGGCACCGTCCAGCGCCGGCCGGAAGGCATGGAAAATCCAGATCTTAAAACAGGCGAAATAGAAGTCTTCGTCCACGCCTTCCAGATTTTGAGTGAGGCCAAAACACCCCCCTTCCCCATCGACAATCCTGGTGAACTCTCGGAATCGGTGAGGCTCCGCTATCGTTATCTCGATTTGCGACGTCCGGAGATGCAGAAAAACCTGTTTTTGAGAAGCCGCGCGGCAGCAGCGACGCGTCGTTTCTTCGAGGCCAATGGCTTCATCGAGGTGGAAACACCTTTCCTTACTAAGAGCACACCGGAAGGGGCAAGGGATTATCTCGTGCCGAGCCGGATCAACAAGGGCACCTTCTATGCCCTGCCTCAGTCCCCCCAGCTCTTCAAACAAATCCTTATGATTTCCGGCTTCGACCGCTACTTCCAAATCGTGCGCTGTTTTCGTGACGAGGACCTCCGGGCAGACCGGCAACCAGAGTTCACCCAGGTAGATATCGAGATGTCCTTCGTGGACGAAAACGACATTATGAGCATGATGGAACAGTACATGTGCCATCTGTTCCGGGAATGCCTGGCGATAGAGCTTCTAATTCCCTTTCCCCGCCTTACCTACCGAGATGCCATCTCTCGCTATGGAAGGGATAATCCGGATTTGCGTTACGGCCTCGAAATCAGGGAGCTTACCGATCTCTTGAGTAACGCGGAGTTTACCCTCTTTCGGGAGGTGGTACAAGCGGGCGGCATCATCGGGGCCATGAAGATAGAGGACGACCGCCGGCTCTCCCGCAAGGATTTGGACACGATGAGGGACTACGTGGCCAACTTCGGGGCCAAGGGCCTCGCTTGGGCACGCATCAATCCCGAAGGTTGGACTTCACCCATCGCCAAGTTCCTCTCCGAAGAGGAGAAAAAGGGCATTATCTCACGCTTAGAGGCAAAGGACGGCGATCTCATCGTCTTCGTTGCGGACACGCCGAAAATCGTGCGGGAATCATTGGGTAACTTACGTCCCTACGTGGCAAACAAATTAGGACTCATCACGCCGGGCAAGTTCGTCTTCACCTGGATTACGGAATTTCCCTTAATGGAGTACAGCGAGGCGGAAAAAAGATTCGTTTCTACCCATCATCCCTTCACCTCGCCCGTAAGGGAAGATGTGGACTATCTCCTTACGGATCCCGGCCAGGTCCGGGCCCGGGCCTACGATTTGGTGTTGAACGGCTCGGAAATAGGGGGGGGGAGCATCAGGATTCACGAACAGAACATTCAGGCCCTCATCTTTAAAGCCCTGGGTCTTTCGGAAGAAGAGGCGAAGTCGAAATTTGGCTTTTTCCTCGAAGCATTGGAATACGGAACCCCACCTCATGGCGGCATCGCCTTCGGGTTCGACCGCCTCATCATGATCATGGCCGGAGCGGAATCAATCCGAGATGTGATTGCCTTCCCCAAAACGCAGAAGGCCACCTGTCTCCTTACGGAGGCGCCTTCGCCGGTCAGTGTAGAGCAACTGCTCGAGCTCTCACTCAAGATCGTGAAGTGACGGCCTGAAGACTTCCCCAAAAGGCCTTATTTCAAGAATCTTCACCCACGTAGTAGTCGAAAGGCTCGATGAATTCCTTTCCGGCCCCGTTTTGAATTTCCCGGAGAAAACGGGAAGGAACGACGTACCCGTATCCCTCCGCCCGACTGTACTCGACGGCAGGGTAAGAGAGAAAGAGGTGATCCTTTGCCCTGGTTACGGCCACATAGAAAAGACGCCTTTCTTCCTCTTCCCCTTCCGGCTCATTCAAGGCGCGCGCCAGGGGTAGTTTACCCTCCGCCACCCAGATGAGAAACACCACCCGCCATTCCAAACCCTTGGCCTGATGGATGGTCGATAAGACCACCCGGTCCTGATCCGTGACGTAATCTTCCTCTCCCGGTCCCGTGAGGAGGGCCACTTCCCCCAAAAAATCTTCTAAGGAGTAAAAGCGCGCCGCAAAATCGGCCAGGTGAGTAAGGTCGTCCATTCGATCGCGGTAATCGGCGTAATTGAGGGTGAGGTACTGGGCGTAGCCGTGCTCTACCACGTAGGCAATGGCCCCGGCCGGGTTGGATACATATCCGCCTTTTGCAAGCCCGCCCAGAACTTCCTGAAGCCTCATCACTCCGGCTTGGGCAGGGCGCGATACACGCTCCAGGATTTCCGGCGCCAGAAAGGCCGAAAGTGGATCGGGCGCGGCACCTATCTCTTGCCACACCTTTCTTATCGTCGCCGGGCCCACCTGTTCCTGGTGATTGAGAACGCGCCTCCAGGCCATTTCATCACGACCGTTTACGAGTATTCTCAAGTAGGCGGCCACATCCTTGACATGCGCCTGTTCAAAAAACCTAATACCCGATCGCAGCTCGAACGGCACCCCCCGGCGTACGAGCTCCATCTGAAGCTCCATGGACTGATAGTGGGCCCGGTAGAGCACGGCTATACTCTTGAAATCGATACCTTCCCGGTACTTCAAATCTTCAATCTTCTGTGCCACGAATTCCGCCTGCTTTACGGCATTGCGCAGTTGAATGAGGACGGGTTTCTTCCCCCCTTTCCGCACGGACTTTAGGACCTTGGGAAATTGACGGGTGTTGTTCTTGATGGAGAGGTTCGCCATCCGAAGAATCTCGGGAGTGCTGCGGTAATTCGTTTCCAGCCGGAAGATACGGCAATCCTGGTATCGCTCCGGGAAGGTGAGGATATTTCTGAAATCGGCGCCGCGGAAGGAGTAGATGCTCTGGGAATCGTCTCCCACTACCATAATGTTGCGGTGGGCCATGGCCACGAGATCGGCGATTTCTCCCTGAAGGGTGTTGATGTCCTGGTACTCGTCGATTAGGACATGGAGAAAGTGGTCCGCATAGCGCCATTTCAAATCCTCGAACTCGAGAAAAAGTCGGCACCAGTTGATGAGGAGGTCGTCGAAATCCATGACGTTTAGGAGGCGCTTCCTTTCCCGGTAGCCCGCGATAACCGCCTTCATGTCATCCAGGTAGTCCAGTAGGTGGGGGAAACGGCTCTCTACGCATTCCTCCAGACTACTTCGGGTGTTTACGGAAAGGCTCCAAATTTCGCGAATCACGTCGCCCTTGGGAAAACGCTTACCTCTTTTCTCCACCTTTTCCGCGAGGCAGGTATTGATGATCTGGGTTGCATCTTCCGTATCGACGATGGTGAAGTCCCTTCCGTAGCCCAAAAGATCGGCATGCCTCCTTAAGATGCGATGGCCGATGCTATGGAAGGTACCCCCCCACGGCATCGGCAGATCGTTCCCTATGATTTGACTTACCCGTTCGAGCATGGAACGGGCTGCCTTGTTCGTAAAGGTGGCAAGCATTATTCGAGTGGGAGAGACACCCGTTTGCATGAGCCATGCGACACGGTAAGTAAGGGTGCGGGTTTTCCCACTGCCGGCCCCGGCAAGGACGAGAAGCGGTCCCCCCGGCTGGAAAACGACTTCTTTCTGCTCTTCGTTCAACTCCCAGTTCGGATGAGAGGTCATTTTGCCTTACTTAAGGCCTTTTTTATCTCCTCCACCGTGTCCTTCGAGCTCAAGGAGAGGAAGGTCCTAAGCAAACCTTCCTTTTCGTAATAAGAAATGAGGGGTGCCGTCTTCTCTATGTAAGTAGCCAGACGGAAATTGATCGCCTCCTCCGTTTCGTCGTCTCTCTGTACCGTGGGACTTCCGCATTTTTTGCACGTCCCATCCGGATTCGGTGGGTTACTCTTTACGTTGTATATCTCCTGGCAGGCCGGGTTGGAGCACGTCCGACGGGTGGTCAAGCGGTCCAATATCACCTCCCGAGGCACGTCTAAATTTACCACCATGTCCAGCTTAATGCCCAATTTATCGAGCAAAGCCTTCAGGGCTTCCGCCTGGGGAATGGTCCGGGGAAAGCCGTCCAAGATGAATCCTTTCGCGCAATCGGGCTGAGCGAGCCTTTCTTCCATAATCCGCATGATGAGAGCATCGGGCACCAGGTCTCCCCGCTCCATGTACGATTTGGCCTCTTTTCCCAAAGGCGTCCCCTCTTTCACCGCCTGCCGCAGGATATCGCCTGTGGAAATCTGGACGGACCCGTCGAATTCGGTAAGCAACTTGGCCACCGTTCCCTTGCCTGCCCCGGGCGCTCCTAAAAGTATGATCTTCATCGCAAAGCCTCCTTGTGATTTCATTTTGGTCGCGGACTATAGGGGAAAAGTCATTCGAGGTCAAGGGACGATGAACTTGACACCCGCCCTTTTACGTTATAAAGGCGCCCCATGAAAAAGTCCATCGAGGAATTCGGCCCCCTCTGGTTCATTTGGGGCAAGAATAAAGGCAAGTACCCTTACTGCCATTCCATTTTTCTACCCGAGGCGGGAATCCTCATCGATCCGGCAAGCGACCGGGAAACTCTAATCCGACTGCGTGAAACAGGATCGGTAAAGGCCGTATGGCTGAGCCACTGGCACGAAGATCATCTCAAAGATCTGGACCTCTTCGACGATCTGCCCCTGTTCATTAGCCGGGAAGACGCCGAGCCCCTCTCGAGCCTGGAAGCATTCCTCGCCGGATATGATTCAGAAGAGGACTTTCAGTACTGGCAGGAGGTGCTTCTCAAGGAGTTCCACTTTCGCCCCCGCTTCCCGGCGGGCTTTCTCAGGCCGGGCACCACCGTTAAGCTACCCGGTGTTACGGTGGAACTCATTCCCGCACCGGGGCACACCCCGGGGCACCTCGCCCTCTTCTTCCCGGAGGTGGAAATCCTGTTTCTCGCGGACTATGATCTTACCCCCTTCGGTCCCTGGTATGGGGATCACAATTCCAGCATCGAAGATACCATCTCCTCTCTCAAGCGCCTGAAAGAAATCCCCGCCCGCCTGTGGCTTGCCTCCCACGAAACGGGCGTTTTTATCTCTCCTCCCGATGAACTCTGGGACAGGTACGAACGGGTGATCTACGAAAGAGAGGAAAAGCTGTTTGAGGCCCTCAAGCGACCCCTTTCGTTGGAAGAAATCGTCGATCTTTGGATCATCTACGGCCGTCCACGAGAACCCCGGGCCTTTTTCGCCTTCGGCGAGCGCGCCCATATGAAGAAACACCTAAAGTCGCTCATCGCCAAAGGCCTCGTCGCAGAGGAAAAGGGCCGATTCTTCCGGACCGACCTGAGATGAGCCTCACCATCTTGAAAACTATTCCACCATCTCGACATTAGAGATCCGACCGCCCCTTACCTCTATCAGGCTTCCTCGCCCCTTGCCGCCCAGGCTGCAATTAACGACGGGGACGTCACTTAAGTAGGACCAACCGGCATCTTCATGAATGTGACCGCAGATGACGAGGATCGGTTTAAGACGCTCCACTATATGAACGAGTTCCCTCGAACCGGCGTGTCGACCGAAGAAGTCTCGATCCTGGATGCCCCAGGGCGGACGATGGCTCACCAAAACCGCCCCTAAAGACTCTTCCCCCTCCCATTCAACGGGCGGACGGATAAAGCGCTCCGCTCCTACCCCGACGAACGTAAGGCCTTTGAATTCCCTTGGTTCGGACACGATCCAAAACAGGTTTCGGGATTCATCAACCTGCCGCTTCAGGGAGGGGTCATCCATGTTCCCCGGGACGATGAAGGCGGGCACGCCTAACTCATCGAGGGCGCCTATGGTGGCCTCGTCTCCCGGATGCCCTAAAATATCACCCGCGATAACAAGCAAATGAGGGTCCTTGCGTGTGAGTATCTCCTTGATCGCTTGCAGCCGATCGGTCGCACCGTGAATGTCTGCGACGGCATAAAGGGAAAGGACTTCTTTTTCCTGTTGCATGGCCTTCCTTTTTCCTATAATTCTGCCTCGTCCTTAGCGAAGATGTCTTCTTATTGCAATACGCCGTGCAAGGGTTAAAAAAGATGGAAGATTTCATGCACCACTTCCTATACGGAGACGGGGAACCGGAGGTCACCGCCGAGGGATACCGGTTTTCCTGCGTCATGACGAAGAAGATGGAAGGCTGGATCGGCGTCCCACACGGTGGTTTTTCCATGGGGCTTATTACCGATCTTGCCCTCCGCGGCCTTTCTTCGCCATCCCCCTATCCCCTTACCCTATCTTTCCGCCTGGGTGGAAGCAGCTTGCGTATTGGGGATGCTGTAAATTTCAAGCTATCCTTTACCGGAACCCAGATCGAGGGCATAGGGACCGTTCATGGTCAGCCTTTCCCTTACATAGAATTCACGGGCCTTCCGGGCACGGGCGAACCCTTCGATTTTACTGTACCCCCATTTATTCCGATAGAAAAGGCTATCCCCCTTCCCACCTACCGGGATTGCCTCGTTTGCGGGACGGAGCGAAAATACCCCGGTCTCAGGCGAAAGTTTTTCTTTATCGAGGAAATCTCGGGCAAACCGGTGATATCGCCCGTCTCTCGCCAAGACGAAGCGTTTTTCCTTTTCTCCCAGGAGGGGAAAGCCCACCCCCTGGCCATCCTCGCCCTGCTCGACGAAATCCTGGGGTGGGCCGGATTCATGCTTACCGCCTCCGGTGCCGTAACCGTTTCCCTTAGAGTCGTCTTATACCGACCCATCAAAGTGGGGGAAGAACTATTGTTTTTCGGGCAGGGCGGCCGCGTCCGAGGAAAGGCTGGCCGACGTCTCATGTTTTGGGCGAAAGGGGCAGCTTTGGCCGATAGAGAACCCGTCGCCGTTGCAGAAGGTCAGTACTTCGGGCTCGATAGCCTCACGCAGCAGATGAAGGAAAACCTCCTTCCCCGTGAACTTACCATCAGGGCCTTTCAAAGTGCGGGAGGCGTCTTCCCATGACGGCCGTTTCCTCTCCCAACGGCATTCACGACTGCGGCGATGGGCTTTTCCTCATCGATCTCGACCTGCCCCGAGAGGGCTTCCGAAATTTCATCTCCGCCTGGCTTTATATCGAGGAAGGGACGGTCCTCTTGGTGGATTGCGGTCCCTCAGCCACCTACGAAAAGCTCCGGGCTTCCCTGCGGAAACTGTCCATAGAAAAGCTCGATGCCCTCCTTCTCACCCATATCCATTTGGATCATGCGGGGGCGGCAGGTCTGGTGGTCAAAGACTTCTCCCCCTGCGTTATCTGCCACCCCAAAGGGATTCCCCATCTGGTGGCGCCGAAGAAGTTAGAACAGGCAGCGCAAAAAGTCTTAGGTGACCTCGCTTGTGCCTACGGACCCGTTTCCCCCGTTTTCCCCCACATGCTCACCTTTCAGGCAGAAATGAACATCGGTGGCATTTATATAAGGGCGCTGGATACGCCCGGTCATGCCCCGCATCACCTCTGTTTTCTCGTAAACGATCTCCTCTTTGCCGGCGAAATGTGCGGCGTATCGTATCCCATCGAAGGTGGATATCTCAGGCCGGCTACCCCGCCGCCCTTTCGATACGAAGAGTACCGCTCATCCCTAAGCCGGGTAAGTGATACCCCCGCCCGCCTCATCTGTCTTGGCCATTACGGATGCTATCCCGAACCCAAAGCCATGTTAAAGGCGGCCTTACGGCAACTCGATCTCTGGGTGGAAACGATTAGGAAAGACGGAGGGAAAGGGGACTGGCAAAGTTACTTCGATGCACTTATCATTCGGGACCCCCTCCTTAGTCGTTTTTCCGCCCTCCCCCCCGACATCCAAAAGAGAGAACTTTTCTTCATCGCGAACAGCATCAAGGGAATTAGCGCTTTAGCCTGAAATGAGTTTACAAAAAAGCGCCTCCGAGTGTCGAAACACTTCTTCATGCAGGCTTTCGCCCTGGGCATCCATGGTGACGATGGCCGGAAAATCTTCCACCTCGAACACCCACATGGCCTCCGGCATACCGAAATTGAGCTTGAACACTTCGAGAACGCGCTTTACCTTCTTCGCCGCTACCACGGCCGCCCCACCCACGGCATGGAGGTAAACGGCCGGCACTTCCTGACAAGCCCTCAACGTTCCTTTCCCCATCCCCCCTTTCCCGATAACGGCCCGGACGGAGAAATGCTGCATAATAGGTGCTTCGTAAGGCTCTTCCCTTTCGCTCGTGGTCGGCCCTGCCGCTATGACCTCCCAACCGTCTTTCGATTCTTTCACGATGGGGCCACAGTGGTAAATGGCCCCCCCGGCCAAGCACATCTTTATCCTCTCATAGGCGACAAGATCCTCCGGCGAAGGCGGGGTCTTTTTTCCAATGAACGTTTCGTAAAGCCACTTGTGAGCCCGGTCGCGGGCCGTAACGATCTTTCCCTGCAGCAGGACGACCTCCCCCACCTTCAGCGCTTTAACTGCGGCTTCATTCAGGGGTAAGACGATGGTTTTCATAGATCCACCTTCATTAAACGAAGGCCCCTCTTTCCCCTTCCCAGATGAGCCTTCGCCGGCGGCACGCCCAGCACATGTAAGATACGCTCACAAAGAAACTGGCCGGATGGCGATGAAGAAAATCGAGGTGCACGCCAAGGAGCGTAGTCCGCCCCCCGAATCCCATGGGGCCGATGCCGAGGCGGTTGGCTTCTTTCCTTATTTCCTCTTCCCAGATGGCTACCTCTTCTTTTTCGGGCTTCTCCCCGATTTTCCTCAGGAGGGCCTTCTTCGCTGCCCCATAACCCTTCGCCCTATCTCCTCCCACGGCCACCCCAACTATGCCGGGCGGGCAACCGTTGCCTTGGGCCCGAAAAACGGCGTGAAGGATGCTTTTCTTTACCCCTTCCATATCCCTTTCGGCTTTAAGGCTCATGTCCGGGAGGGTATACTGGGCACTCACGTTTTCACAACCCCCACCCTTGAGGAGGAGGTCCACCACGATCGAGGGCTTTTCATGGTAAGCAAACTCGAGGACGGGAAAGGTTTCTCCCCCCACGTTATCGCTTGTATTGACCTCGGTCAGGGAATCCACCGCATTGGGGCGAAGGTAGGAAAGCCGCGTCGCTTCGCGAACGGCCTTTCTGATAAGATCCACCACCGGCCCGGAAGGAAGCCGATGAGGCAGGGTCACGTAAAAGGTGGCCACACCCGTATCCTGGCAAAGGGGTAGTGAATCCTTCCTCGCCATTTTCACGTTCTCCAGGATTGTCATGAGGGCGCTTTTTGCCGGTGACCCCTCCTCTTCTCTCTCCCAGGCCTGCCTTAGCGCCTCCTCCACATCGCCGGGCAAATCCGTCGCCGTGAGGCGAATGAGCTCCACCAGGTGGGATAGGAAATCTTTATTTTTTACCACGGGTCGACGAAAACGGGCCTTCGGCCCGGCTTTAGCCTCTCGGGAGGGATAGAATCAAGTCCCCGGATCAACCACTTTCTCGTTTCTGCCGGGTCTATGACGGCATCGATTTCGAGGTAAGAAGCCATGTTCATCGCCCGACCTCGTTCGTAAAGCTCGGCCACCATTTTCTCGTAAAATGCCTGCCTCTCCTGGGGATCGGCAATGGCCTCGAGCTCCCTTCTGAACCCGGCCTTCACTGCCCCCTCAAGCCCCATGGCGCCGAATTCTCCGGTCGGCCAAGCTACGGTGAAGACCGACTCGTGAAAGCCACCCGCCGCCATGGCCATGGCACCCAAGCCATACCCACGCCGAAGAACGACGGAAAAATAAGGTACCGTTACATGGGAGCCCACGACGAACATGCGACACACGTGCCTAACCTGGGCCCTCTTCTCTATTTCCGGCCCTACCATGAACCCCGGCGTGTCAATGAGGGCAAGGATAGGAAGCCCGTGGGTATCGCAAATCCTTATGAGCCTCACGGCTTTGTCGGCCGCTTCCGCCTCTATGGCGCCCCCCATGTGGCGGCAGTCGTTGGCTATGACCCCAAAGGGACGCCCTTCGATGCGGATCAAGCCGGTAACTATCCCCGGGCCGAATTTGGGGCGCATTTCCAGGAAAGAGTTTTGATCGGCCAGGGCATGGATTACGGCCCGCACGTCATACACCCGCCTTCTGTTTTCGGGGATGAGGTTTCTCAAGACCTTTTGGTCACCTGCCTCCCACTTGGGCAGTGGGCCTTGAAAATAAGACAGATACTTTCTCGCGGCTGCCACCATTTCCACATCGTCGGCCACCTCGATATCTACCACGCCGTTTTTCGTTTGCACATCAATGGGGCCGATCTCCTCCGGGCGGAACGTGCCGAGCCCGCCTCCCTCTATCATTACCGGCCCTCCCATGCCGATGTTGGCGTTCTTGGCCGCAATTATCACATCGCAACACCCGAGAAGGGCCGCGTTTCCGGCAAAACAGGGACCCGAAACCACACCGATTAGCGGCACATGGCCACTCAAACGGGCAAAAGAATAAAAAGTGGACAAATCGAGGCCCGCAATCATCACGCCTATGGCATCCACATCGCCAGGCCTCCCGCCCCCTCCTTCTCCGAAGAGCACGAGGGGGATCTTCTGCTCATAGGCAACCTTGAGCATGCGGTCCATCTTCTTGTGATTAAAAAACCCCTGCGTGCCGGCCAACACAGTATAATCGTAGGCGAGAACCATGCAACGCGATTTTTCGGGTGGGAAAATATCTCCATTGACCGAACCAATACCCGCGATCAGGCCATCGGCAGGCGTCCGCATGATCAGTTCCTCGATTGGACGGCGACCCCTCTGGGCCGCCACGGCGAGGGCACCGTATTCTATATACTCCCCGCGATCGAAGAATTCACCCACATTGGCCCGAGCCGTTCTTTGGTTTTTGGCCTTTCTCTTCTCCACCGCCTCCGGTCTGTTTTCGTCCAGGCCAAAACTATGCCTTTCTATGACCGCCTTCAGGTCGGGCCTTATTTCTTCCGTCTTTTCACTCATGACCTGACATCCCTCCCAAAGCAGATTTATAGAAAGCCAATACGTTTACTTTTTTTCTCTGTCAAGACCCGTCTGCTTCTAAAGAAGGCCAAAAACGATAGATGCATTCATTCCCCCAAACCCGAAAGTATTTATTAAGCCATATCGGGGATTAAACGACCGTTCAGAGGAATAGTAACAATTTATCAAACCTTCGATTTCCGGATCCGCTTCAACGATATGGGCATTGGCCGGGCAGAATTGGTGCTGGAAAATAAGGTAAGAATGAATGAGATTGATTATCCCGGCGGCGCCGTGGGCGTTGCCGTACAGGCTCTTGGAAGTATAGACGTTAATCTTGTTTCCCAAAACGCTGTTTATCGCCTTGGCCTCGTCGAGATCGCCCGGCCGCGAGCCGTTGGCATTGGCGTGAATGAATCCGATTTCCTCTTTCCCTACGCCGGCTTCCTTCAGGGCACCGGACATGGTGCGGGCCATGTCGCTCACCTCGAGGGAGATGAGCACTCCCGGGCTTGCGTTAAAATCGTACCCCAAGATGGCTATCTTTCCCTCCTCCCCCCTTCTCCTCAAAACTACGCAACCGGCTCCTTCCGCATAGACGAACCCTCGACGGGTGCGGCAGAAAGGCCGGGCCGCCGTTTCAAAGGGGGAAAGGCGGGATAGAATTCGCGCCGACATCCACGTGTCGAACATGGGTTTCGTCATGGCAGAATCCACGCCCACGACGATGGCCTCGTCTACTTTCCCCGACATCAAATCCTGGGTTGCGTAAGCGATGGCCTGAATGGAGGAAGCGCAGGAGGAGGAAATGGTAACCACGGGTCCCGAAATGCCGAACGCCTGAGAAATGCAGGCGGCAAAATAGCAATTGGCCCCTTCTATGATGCTACTGGCGGGATTTCTGCCGCCGGAGAAATAGACACCGTAACGCGCTGAAAGTATCTCGTTCGTCGTCAAGCTGCTTCCTACGTAAAGCGCCCGCTTTTGTCCCTTCTTTAAGGGAGGGCTCTGGCTCAAGGCCCGATGTACCACGTAAAGGGCGAGGGTAATCGCCCTCTGCTCGGGGGTGGGTATCTCTACGCCATGGGCTGCGAGATACTCTTTTATCCTCGCCAAATCGCAGGCGCCGACGGGGATGCCACTTCCCCGGTACTCGTAGCCGGGCCACTCCCTGATCCCGGATTTGCCATCCTTGAGCGCCTCCCAGACCTCGTCTTCCTCCAATCCAATGGCAGATGCCATACCCATCCCCGTTACCACCGCTTTTAATTCTCCCATCAGCCTTAAATTACCTCCTTTCTTTCGGCGAAGTCGAAAAATCGCGCCACCTATCCTTCAACCAAGTGATCCATGCCTCGATCCCCTCGCCCGTTCGGCAGGATACAGTGAAGATTTTTATATGGGGGTTCAATGCCTTGGCCCGCGCTTTTACGGCCTCGGGGTCAAAATCGCTCAAGGGCAGGTAGTCGATTTTATTGATTACCAAGGCATCGCTTATGGAAAACATGAGGGGATATTTGAGGGGTTTGTCGTCTCCTTCCGGGACACTGAGGATCATTATCTTCAGATGTGCTCCCGTGTCGAACTCAGCGGGGCAGACTAGGTTACCCACGTTTTCGACGAGCACCATATTTAGTCCGACTGCATCCAAAGCCTCCAAACCATACTGAACCATTGCCGCCTCGAGATGACATGCCCCACCCGTCCTTACCTGTACTACCGGGATACCCTGGGCAGCTATCTTTTCGCTATCGACGGTGGATTCTATATCCGCTTCCAGCACCCCTACTTTCAATTCCCCTTTCAGGGCCGAGAGGGTATGCAGGATAAGACTCGTCTTCCCTGCGCCGGGTGAGGACATGATATTTACCAGCATGGTGCCTTCTTTTGTCAATTTTGCCCGCAAAGCATCTGCCAACTCTTGGTTATCGGAGAGAATTTCCTCCTTTATCTCCACCAGCTTAATCTCCCCCATCAGTAAACCTCCATTTCGGAAACCACGTACTCCCGTCCTGACGATACTTCCACCTCTTTGGCCCCGCAATGGGGGCAGCCTATCGTAATGGGCTCGTCCGCCCCGATTTCGTATTTCTCCCCGCAGTTTTGACACACAAAAACGGCCGGAAGGCGCTCTATTTCTATTTTCGCACCTTCCGCTACGGTGCCCCGGCTAAGGTAGGTGAAATAGTTCTGTATCCACACTGCCTCCAAGTCGCAGAGCCTCCCCACCTTTAGACGCACACAGGCTACTTTTACGGCGTTGTTTTTGGCCGCATGTTTAAGCACGATCTTTAAGATAGCTTCCGTGACGGGTAATTCATGCATGAACTTTTTTCACCCCGCCTCTGCCATATATCCTTGACACAAAAAAATCAATTTTGCTACCAAGGAGAAAAAACAAGGGGGAAAAATCATGTCGGAAAAGAATCTTTACCAGGAACTGGCCGCCCAAGTAGGAGCCCCTAACTCGCCAGTCATGCCCAAGATCTTTGCGGCCCTCATCAACGATACGGAAGCCCGGGTACTCCTGGCCGCCTCTCCCCCTGCCACCGTTAAGGAGCTGGCAGAAAAGACAGGTCTCTCCGAGAGCGAAATCAGCCAAATGATGGAAAGCCTCTTCCACCGAGGGCTAATATTCAAATCCTTAAAAGGAGATACCATGAGGTACTACCGGGTGAAAAGCGTCCCCCAGATGCACGACTCCACCGCTCTGATTCCCGGCCTTTCCCGCGAAGTGCTTGATCTATGGAAAGAGTATATGGACAAGGAATGGAGTGAGATGGGGCATATGATCATGAACATCGTGCCGGGGTCGATCATGCGGGTGGTACCTGTAAACGAGGGCATCGTCCCTGAGTCCCGCATTCTGCCTTACGACGACGTGCTCAAGATCATCGAGGGGGCTCGCACCCTCTCCGTCACCAAGTGCTCTTGCCGGGTGATAAGCGGGGCCCCCTGCAACAAGCCGGTGGAAGTCTGCATGCAGGTCGACCGGGCCGCAGAGTACAACATCGAACGGGGAACGGGCCGCCCCCTTACCAAGGAAGAGGCGAAAAAGATTCTCAAGCTCTGCGAGGAGGAAGGTCTCGTTCATACGGTAGACAACCGCCAGGTCGTGGGACACGTGATCTGCAATTGCTGTAAGGACTGCTGCCTCAACTGGGCCGTGATGAAGGGACCGAAAAAGTGGGTGGCCCCCAGCCGTTTCACCGCCCGTGTGGACGCCGATACCTGCGTAGGGTGTGGTACCTGCGCGGAAAGATGCTTCTTCGATGCCATCGTCATCGAGGACACGGCTACCGTAGTGGAGGAAAAGTGCATGGGCTGTGGCGTATGTACCGTCACCTGTCCCACGGAGTCCATTCGCCTCTTTGAAGTGAGACCGGGAGATTTCGTCCCCGCCTGATTCCAGGGGTACCAGAGTTTTTGACCCTTTTTTAGGCGCGATATGAAATCATTCTGGATGTGTTTTGTTCCCCTCTTTGTGGCCGTAGATGCCGTCGGCCTGCTCCCCTTCTTTCTTCAGCTCACTGAAGGGATGGAAGCGGCGAAGGTAAGGCGGGTGATTTTGCAATCCATGTCTACAGCCCTCATCGTAGCTTTGATTTTTCTTGCCGTCGGGACGGCCATCTTCGACCTCCTTAAAATAAGTGTGGCCGATTTTATGGTGGCCGGGGGGACGCTGCTTTTCGCCTTGTCCATTCGGGATCTCCTTGCCGCCGAAAAAAAGGACGTGGCAGCGGATCCGGAAAGCGTGGGGGCCGTGCCCATCGGCGTACCCTTCATCACGGGGCCCGCCGTACTTACCACCTCCCTTGTCCTGGTGAGGGAATACTCGACCTTAGTTACGGCTCTCGCCATCGGGGCAAACATCCTGATAGCCGGGGTGGTATTTTCCCTGGCACCTGCCATTCATGCCCTCTTGGGCAAGACGGGCTCGAAGGTCATCTCCAAGATTACGAGTCTGCTCCTTGCCGCCATCGCCGTGATGTTTGTTCGGCGGGGCCTCGCCCTGTTCCTCGCGGAGGGGATAAGGTTTTAGAGGGGTTCCAGATCTTCGTATGCCTCCGGGGTAAAGCGAGGGGAGCAAATGGCAAGGAAAATCAGGTCCTCACTTCCCGTATTGGTAATGCGCTGGCGGCTAAGAGGTGGGATAAAAATGAAATCCCCCCTTTTTACCTCTGCCGGCGGAAGGTCACCTACCTCCACCACACCCTGACCGCTTACGATATAGTAACGTTCTGAAATACCTCGCAAACGGTGCCAGCGTGTCGTGACGCCCGGCTCTACCCTCGCCTGAGCGACGGATAGCGCCGGGTCTTCAGGTGTGTTGTGTATTTCTTTGATGTAGCAGTTCTCCGCCGCAAAAAACTCCTCATGTTGCTTACGCTTCTTTACCACTTCTTTCATTTTGTCCTACCGCCGTTTATAAATACAAAAAAGGGTTAGATTTTCTAACCCTTTCAATTTCTGGTAGCGGGGGGAGGATTTGAACCTCCGACCTTTGGGTTATGAGCCCAACGAGCTACCGGACTGCTCCACCCCGCGATACAATTGGAAAATTTTATATTTGATTTTGCCTTAACTGTCAAGGCAAATAAATTTCCCATTTATCCCCCAAAATATTCGTGGAGATAGAAAAACACCCGAGGCGGGAAGGCAACCCCGGGTGTTTGGGTAAAGAAAAAATTTTCTCTTGATAAATTACATGGAGCCTTCGTAGGTAACGGCGTAGCGGATCATCCTTCCGTCACTGCATTTAACCGGCTCCACCAACATCGTTCTGGATTCGACCTTTTTTGTTTGGGGGTCCATCCATTTGTAATGCACGACCGCTTTCCCTTTCTTTTCTATTTGTTCCCTGGCTTCGCGAATAAAGTATTTCCCGGTGGCATCTTTTAAGTCAATGAGCTTCTTCCCGGCCAGATAGGGATACTTGGCATTGAATAGATTTACCCCTTCTTCATCGCTAACCGAGGGATAGGCGTTCTTGTAGATGTAGAATTTTCCCTTCTTGAGTTCCTCTATGGCCTGCTCGCAACCGACTGATTTGACGTATTTGATGATTTGAGCGTATAGTTCCTTCGCCTGCTCGGGGGTAGCCATCTTCTCCTGCGCCAGGAGGGGAAGAGAGAAGGCAAGAGAAAATAGTACGCTTAGCACCAAAACCCAAAATACTCTTGTTTTCATTTAAACCTCCCAATCTACTTTTTTCCGTATCCTTTACCTTCCCTGAAATAAGGACACTTGCATTCTACTTTAAGACTCCAGGGCCGGTCTTTCGCCTGAAGCTTCTTCATCCTCGAAGCCGATTTCAGTCGCCGCTTCCTTTGTCACCTTGAACATGGACATCACCTGGGCCAGCCTCTCGGCGTTTCCGGCATTTCTCTGGGTGGTAATGCTCATCTGGGCAATGGCCGTGTTGACCTGATCTATACCCTGACTTTGTTCCTTGGAGGCCGCCGCCACCTCGCTCATCAGTTCCACTACCTTATTGGAGCTCGTGGTCACTTGGGCAAAGGCCTGGCTGGTGGCATTCACCAACTTCTCTCCGTTTTTCACCTTGTTTACGATGTCCAGGATGAGATCGGAGGAACCCCGGGCAAATTCCGTTGCCCGCATGGCAAGATTTCTCACCTCGTCGGCTACGACGGCAAACCCGGCTCCCGCTTCACCCGCCCGGGCTGCTTCCACCGACGCGTTCAAGGCAAGAAGGTTCGTCTGAAAGGCAATTTCATCTATGCTTTTCACTATTTTCTGCGTCTGTTCGCTTGCCTGGGCAATATCCTTCATGGAACCGGTAAGGGCTTCCATTGATGAGTTGGCTTTCGTAATTTCGTCTCGGACGACAATCATGAGCTGGTTTGCCTCATGGGTATGGCTTGCGTTCTGCTTCGTCATTGAGGCGATTTCATCGAGAGAGGCCGAAGTCTCCTCGACTGCCGCTGCCTCTTCCGAGGCTGATTCGGAAAGGACCGATGCAATCTCCAGGGCACTGCCCACCGCCCTGTTCATCTTTTTTCTCATGGTATCCACCGCTTCCACCAACGCGCCCACCTCATCTTTATTTTCTGCTGTGAGACTCTGCGTCAGGTCTCCCTCAGCCAGGCGATTTAACGCCCCAATCGTTTCATGGACGGGCTTCAAAATGAGCCGGGTAATGATAATGCTGACGAAAAATGAAAGGACAATGGCCGCTGCGGTCAAAATGAGAAACCCCACGATCGTCACATCAAACGTCGTCATGGCATTCTTATACCGTTCCTTGCTCAGCTTGTCTTCCAAGGCAAGCAAGCTTTTAAGAAAATCGTTCATGGCGAGATACTTGTCATCGGTCATGGTCATGAGCTGAATGGCCATGTCCGGCCCCCCCTGCTCGGCGGCATCCAGCACACCGTGGACACCCTTCTGATACTCCATGAGATTTTCCAGGGCCGACTGGAAATGCTTCTTCTCTTCCGCCGTAATTTTCTTAGAGGAGAGCACCGTATTGATGAGGGAAATATCCTCGGCGATGAGCTTCTTGGTATTATCTATGGCTTCTTTTACCTTGGCCTGATCGAAACCCACTCTCATCCAGTTAAGGATGCGGGAAAGATTGCCATGGACGTTGGCCATATCGTTCAATGTTTTGGCGCTTACCTGATATTGGGCGAAACGATTCTCGTATATGTCTCTCAAGGCATCCCGCTGGATGGATAGGCTCACGTAAGTGCCTGCCGCGAGCAGAAGGAGAAACACCAAAATCACCATGGGGGCAATGAGCATCTTTTTCCCCAACTTTAAATTTCTGAATAGGCCTTTCATGAGGTAACCTCCAAACATCCGTTTGCCTTTAATTTACGCAAATTAAATACCAAGGGGGCACCGTAATTTTGCTTAAGAGAATATTCTACTTCGGCCTTTCAGCCGTCCAAAAATAACAATACCTTGACGGGCAGGTGTCAATATTTAGACTATCTGGCTTATGGGCGGGTGGTAAGGAAAGGCGTATCTATGGTACCCTGGATCACATTTACGGTCTTTCCCGTATGGGGGCTTTCCAACTCCCAGGTGAGATCGAGACGGGAGTTCTCTAATGCCTGCCAACAGGGAGTTATGACTCCTTTTAACCTCCCCCTTAAGGAGGGATTCAAAACCTCAACTTTTTCGATAAGAAGGAGGCTCTTTTCGAAGGATACTTTCCCCTCCGCATCATTTATTTCCAAACCGGAAAAGCCCGGAAGAAATAATTGATAAAAGCCGTGATTAAGGCTGAAGGACATCTGAGCCAGGCCGTTTCCTTGCAAAATCAATTTCCCTTTCACCTTGCCCCGCACTTCGCGCCTGAAGATGGATCTCAAAACCTGATTGTCTAAATTGAGGCCATCGAACCTTACCTCACCTGTCATCTGCCCCGTACCTCGCGCAATACCATCCAGTCTTCCGCCCAGGAATGAAGCAAACCACCTAAAGGCAGGCCTTCCCCAGACAAATGAAATCATAGGCTTTAAGACGAGTTCTTGGACCTCCACTTCCGCACCGGACATGGCCAAAGGCAATGGGAAAACAAGATGAGTCAACCTAACGCCCAGGGGGAAAACCGGTCGACAGCTTCCTACGGAAACTTGAGGAATAGAATACCGGGTGGAAATAGTATAAGTGACGATACGACGGCATAAATCTTCAGGAAATCTGGCGTAAAAAGAAGCGCCGAGAAAAATTACGCCCAATAACAAAAAAACCCAAACCATTTTCCATTTTTTCATGAGTTATAACTACCGAGGAAATAATTTATGCCCACGTCTTCAGGAGAAATCTTCACCTTTTGCAACAAAGGCTCCAGAAAAATGGTTAGTACCTTTCCTTTCTCCGTTAAGTGAATTATAGTAGGCTGCGTATAGCCTGACGCACTAAATGCAATGTGAACTTCTCCGTCCACGAATTCTCCTTTTCCTAAGATGTAGATATCCCTGATCGTGACGCCACCAGGGAGGTATTGGGCCATTTTTTTACGCTCATCCCTCTTTTCCGTTGTCATATCCTCGCTATAAGTAAAAATGGCCTTTCTTTTTAAATCACACCCGAGAATATAGTCTACTGACTCTCTGCTCGCATCCCTTTTTAAAACCATGTAGGTATCAGAGATAATACTTGCCGCCCGGTTCAGGTTGTCATAGTAAAATGCATCCCGGATAGAGGGAACGGCAATGAACACCACAATGCTCGCGATAGAAACAACCACGAGGAGCTCAATTAAAGTATATCCCCGCGCCTTCAATCTTCTGGCTCCCAGTTGTTGATATCCCTGTTTACCCCTTCTCCGCCTTCTTTTCCATCAGCGCCATAAGAACTTAAGTCAAACTCACCGTGAGCACCCGGGCATTTGTAAACGTATTCATTTCCCCACGGGTCTTTCGGCACCCTTCCCCCCTCCAGGTACCCCCCTGACCGCCATCGTCGGGGTTCAGGCGGTATTGTAGGTGGCTCAATTAGGGCTCTTAATCCTTGCTCGGTGGAAGGATAAAAGCCGTTATCCAGCCGATAAAGCTTGAGGGCCGTCTCTATGCCTTCCATTTGAATCCTCGCCTTGGCCCTTCTCGCCTCATCGGGCCGGCCCATAATGCGGGGGATGATGAGCCCGGCCAGGATACCGAGAATCACGATGACCACCATAAGCTCGATTAGGGTAAAGCCCTTTTGCCTTTCCATAATCACCTCTTGCTTACCGTATTAATCGATTCATTTCAAAAATGGGTAGAAGAATGGAAATGACGATAAAACCTACCAGTACACCCATAATCAGTATCATGATCGGTTCCAGAAGGGATGTAAAGACGCCAATCTTCATTTCCACTTCCCTTTCGAAAGCATCGGCGATGCGAAAGAGCATCTTTTCCATGCTCCCACTCTGTTCTCCTACGGCTACCATCTCCATCACCAGCGGGGGGAATTTATCACTCTGCGAAAGCGATTGCGCCAATCCCCGCCCTTCCTCCACATCACTGATGGCCTTTTTGATTTCTTCCGAAAAGATTTCATTGTTAATCACATGGCGGACAATCTCCAATGCCTGAATCAGGGGCACATCGCTTTGCAGAAGTGTGCCCAAAGTCCGACCAAAACGGGCCAGGTAAATATGAAGAATAATCTGGCCGACGACAGGAATTTTCATCTTCCAATCGTCCCAGAGGCGCCGGCCCAGACGAGTCGCGAGGAAATTCCGAATAAAGACCAGGGTTCCGATGGCAGCTGCCAATAGCATCCACCAGTAGTTTTTGAGAAAACTACTGGTGGCAATCAAAATCACGGTAAACATGGGCAGTCTCTGGTGCATATCCTGAAAAATCTTGGTGATATTGGGCACCACAAAAGATACGAGGAAAAACAGCACCACCGAACCGATAAAAAACATGAGGACCGGATATGCAAGGGCGGAACGGATTTTGCTCTTTAGCGCCTCCTGTCGTTCCAAATATTCCGCAAGCCGATCCAAGACCAGATCGAGGGTGCCGGACATCTCACCTGCCCTCACCATGTTGATATAAAAAGGATTAAAAACGTGCGGGAATTGACTTATACTATTGGTCAGACTGTTTCCCTCATTGATGGCATCTTTGATCTGGATCAGGACTTTCCGGAGGGGACCATCAGTTATTTGGGATGCGAGGACGTTAAGAGACGTTACCAACGGAAGACCGGCACCGATCAGGGTTGAAAGCTGCCGGGTTACAGCGGCGAGCTCCTGCGGCCTTACCCGGGTAAAGGCATTCCTCAAAATTTCCCTGTAAGAGGCCTTCCCTTTCTTTTCTTTCAACTCCTCTATTTTTATGGGATAAATTTGATTGGCCCTCAGCTTATGGCGGGCATGAGAGGCCGTTTCCGCCTCCACCACGCCTTTTTTCCTCTGGCCCCGGACATCCAGGGCTATGTATTCGTAGACGGGCATATGGAATGATAATTTTTAGAGTAATGATCGATAGATATCACACCTATTCCCTATTTTCAATGCAAAATCCCTTCAGAACAAACAGATGAAAAGGGTTAGGTCTTAAAAAGAGAAGGTTTCTTTAAGCGAAAGAATAAATCGGTGAGGGCTCTCTTCGTGCGCTCTATATTCTTTTCGTAGTAAGAGGTACTGCGCCTTACGTAGAAGTTAAGTCTCGCTTCGTCCAATAGATCCACCTTTTCTTTCAGAAAAGATTGGAAGGACGCAACATCTCGAAAATGCTCGCAGAACATCTCACCCCATTGATTCTTGTATAACAGACTAAAATCTCCCATTTTCAAGGTACTTAATTCGCTTTCGAAATTGAGTACCATGAGCATGTCCGTGATGCGCTCTTTTTCAAAGAAGTTTTCGAATGTGACGCTGCTGATATTGAAGAAACCAAAAATTTCCTTGATCTTCTTCGCCAGGTTTCTGATTTCCTGAATCGTCATCGAGGTGGGATTGGGAACCATGCGGATTGAAAGCTCGGAATACAAGTCATTCCATACCAGCCAGGCGACAAGATAGACTATATTGACGTGAGATATGATGGGTTTTTCGCCATCGGCGCCGGCGTAAAGATGCCATCCCCTTTTATCTTTTACGAACTTAAAGTCGAAGATGTTATTGAACGACACGGGCTTGTGGATGACGGGGACCTTGCCTGGTTTCTTTTCCAGGCAGACGGCCAGCTTCTTGCCCACCCCCGTCAGGTCCCTTTGCGTCAACTTGGCCGATACTTCCTTTCCTTCCGGTTTGATCTGACGGAAGATGCGCACCAGCAGCTTGAAGGCTTCTTCACCGAATTTTATATGCTTCTCGATGGGCCAATTCCCAAAGCCGTCGAGGGCCGCCTTCTCCTCCTGGGAAAGGGAGAGGTAATTTCTCACCTCCCTGGCCAGGATGCCCTTTTGAGTAGCCTCGCGGGTGATGAGGTAAAGACATTGGTGGATGAACCTCTTCGTTTCCTCCTCTTCATCCCGGTAGTGGGCGATGATCTTTTGCATAGTAAAAAAAGCGGGGTCTATAAACGCCCCCTCTTGACCCGCCGAAAGGGTAAAGGATCGAAACTCATGGCTTATCAGCTCCCTTCCCTGGTTCCTGAGAAACATGGCGAGTATGAGCATTTTTATCACCGACTTGAGGGGATGCGTGAGGGCCTTGTTGAACTGCCACAGGGCGGCACCGAAAAACTCCTCCCGCTGTATACCCTCTAAGTTACCCAAATCTATGCAATCGAAATCATCAAATTTTCCCCTTGCGTAATCCGAGGCCAATTTGGGATAGTCAACTGGGCCTCCCGGCGTGAAACTAACCCACCACAGAGGGATCTTTCCGCCTACGAGCATCATCGTCCGGTAAAACTCCTCCAAAAGCACCTTTCCCTGGGCGCTACCGGAGCTCTCATCGTCCATGACACCGAAATGGGCATGAGCTATATCCCGCACATCGCAGATGAAAAAATAAACGGGCATCTTGATGGTCTCATCCAGCCAGTCTTTGATTAGATTGACCTTCTGGGCAAGATACTCTCTGGTGCGACGGTCGAAGTTATCGTTATTGATGCACAGCCAGATATCGCAGTCGCTCGCGGCATTTTGATTTACCGTGCCAACAGAACCGATGGTATAAATCCCCTGGATCACGACGGAATGAAAGGGCGGGCTCAACACAGACCCCGGGGTCTTGATGTCGAAGAGGCGCTTAAAATCCTTCTCCCGGACAGCTATCTCCCGGTCATTCTGAATGCCGTATACGGTAATTCCCTTTTTCAACGGCCCTACGTAGCCCGGTACCCCCGGATGATTGACCGAAAGGAGCCAGGGGAGGAGGTAAAGGATGGTCTCTGCCTCCCGGGGTGCCAATTCTTGGAAGATCTTCTTTCGGAATTGATTGTACTTAAGGAAGGTCTTCTTGTTTTTTAAAAACGTCCGTACATCCACTATTTGAACCCATTCCGACTGGTGCCTGGGGCGGGACTCGAACCCGCATGCAGACAAGCTGCGAGGGATTTTAAGTCCCTTGCGTCTACCAGTTCCGCCACCCAGGCTTCCATGTGAAGGTGCTATATTACCAAATGGGCGCCCTGTCAAGAAAACGAACACCTTTTCCAAAATGGGGATAGAAAAAACTCGCTCTTTGTAATAAGGAAAACCAAGTTTTGGCCAAGGAGCATCTTGCATGAAAGAAAGGGTAGATATTATTATCACCGGGGGCACCGTGCTTACCATGGATGCGCTTGAAACCCGCCTTCCTGAGGGAGGCATTGCTATTGTCGGAAACCGTATCGTAGCCCTCGGGAAAGGAGATGACATAACCAACCGCTATTCGGCGAAAAAACATATTCATTCACCCGATTCCATCATCATGCCGGGACTTATCAATGCCCACACCCATGCCGCCATGACTTGCTTTCGTGGTATAGCCGACGACATGGAACTCATGGACTGGCTGAACAACTACATTTTCCCCGCCGAGGCGAAAAACGTAAATCCCCATCTCGTTTACTGGGGCAGTTTGCTTGCCTGCGTGGAGATGATTAAATCCGGCACTACGACCTTTTCCGATATGTACATTTTTGAAGACGAAACGGCCAAAGCGGCCAAAGAAGCGGGCATGAGGTGTATGGTGGGAGAAGTGCTCTACGACTTTCCCTCCCCCAATGCGAAATCCCCCGAGGAAGGCCTCGCCTATACGGAATACTTGCTCGAAAAATGGCAGGGTGATGACCTCGTAAAGGTCATGGTGGAACCTCACGCCCTTTACACGTGTTCCGCCACGCTTCTCACCCGGGCAAAAGCCTTGGCCGATCGCTACGGCGTGCCCCTGGCCACCCACCTGCTCGAAAGCAAAAAAGAAAAAAAAGCCCTCGCCCGCCGGTTGAAAAAAAGGGCCACGGAGTATCTCGATGAACTCGGGCTTTTGGACGAACGCTTCATTGCCTTCCATGGCGTCATGATGGACGATCGAGACATAGAAATTTTTGCCGAAAGGAACTGCAAGGTCGTGCACAATCCGGAAAGCAACATGAAGCTCGCCTGTGGCGTGGCCCCCATATCCGCCATGATCAAGAAAGGCATAACGGTAGGGCTAGGTACCGATGGTTGCGCCAGCAACAACAATCTCGATCTTCTGCAGGAAATGGATACGGCCGCCAAATTAGAGAAATCCGCGCGGCTCGATCCCACCGTCATGGATGCCAAAACGGTGGTTAAAATGGCCACCTCACACGGGGCAAAGGTACTGGGAATGGAAGACCAAATAGGCACCTTAGAGGTGGGCAAAAAGGCGGACCTCATAATCATCGATTGCCACCAACCCCATCTTACGCCCATGTACAGCGAATATTCCCACCTGGCCTACTGCGTCATGGGATCGGACGTGGACACAGTGATCATCAACGGCCGCCTGGTCATGGAAAAGAGAAAAATCCTTACCCTGGACGAGGAGGAAATTATGAACCGGGTAAACGAAACGGCCCGGAGGATTTCCCTCTCCCTAAAGGAGAAACCGTGAAGGAAGTGGACATTCTCATCTCCGGCGGTTTGCTTCTCACCATGGACGGTGATTTTACCGTCATCGAAAATCCCATCATCGCCGTTGAGCAGGACAGGATCACCTATGTAGGCAAAGCCTCGCCGTCAAATAAAACCATGTTTACGGCGAAGAAGGAGATCGATGCCACGGGCTCAATCATTCTCCCCGGCCTCATCAACACCCATACCCACGTACCCATGGTCTGTTTCCGGGGCATTGCCGACGACCTCCCCTTGATGGAATGGCTGAACAATCACATCTTTCCCCTCGAGATGAAGTACGTGAACAAGGACATGGTTTACTGGGGAGCCCGCCTCGCCTGTGCGGAAATGATCCTCTCGGGCACCACAACCTTTTGCGACGGCTACTTTTATCCCGGGCGCATTGCCCGGGCGGCCATGGAATCCGGCTTGAGAGTCGTGTTAGGTCTCGGTTTTTTTGACCTTGACGAGGATCCAAAGATGGCAGCGGAAAAAAACGCCGCCAACGCCCGGCGCTTTTTAGAAAAATGGTGCTCCATTTCCCCCCTCGTCACCCCTGCCCTGTTTCCCCATGCCCCCTATACCTGCCGGCCGGAAACCATGAGGGCGGTAAAAGACGTGGCCGAAGAATACGGCGCCTTGTTCATCACCCATCTGGCGGAAACGAAAGACGAGGTGGAAACCATCAGGGGAAAATACGGCCTTTCCCCCGTGCGGCTCCTTTATGCCCACCGCCTCTTAAACGAAAGGACCGTCGCCGTTCACTGTAACTGGCTCGACGATGAAGAAATCGAACTGCTTGAGATAACCGGCACCAAGGTCTCACACAATGCGGAAAGCGGCATGAAACTCGCCTCCGGTCTTTGTCCCGTCCCGGCGCTTCTGAAGCGGGGTATCACCGTCGGGTTGGGTACCGACGGTTGCGCTTCCAATAACGACCATGACCTGATTCGGGAAATGGGGACGGTAGCTTTAGTGCACAAACTCTTAACGGGCGATCCCACGGTTCTGAATGCTAAAACCGTCCTCGAGCTGGCAACGACCAAAGGCGCCCGCGTCTTGGGGATGGAAAAAGAAATAGGCTCCATCGAAGTGGGGAAGCAGGCTGACCTTATCCTCGTAGACACCCGACATCCACGCCTAAAACCCCTGTACAACCCCTATTCCCAGATTGTCTATGCGGCCAGCGGCGACAATGTAACTACCACCATCTGCCACGGTCGCCTCCTGATGGAAAACCGTCGCCTTCTTACCCTCGACCTTTCGGAAACCCTCTTTCAGGTAGAAAAGATTGCCCAGACGATTAGAGAGGGGGAAAACCTCTCCTCAAGATTTTATTGAAAAGGGGACGCGAACCGCCCATTCTTCCTTCTTTCCCAAATTCCACTGGTGAACGGGACGCATGTATCCCACGATGCGGCTGTAAACCTCACAGGGCTGATAATCCGTAAGCACAGGAGATTTCTTAAAGCAAGACTCGCACTTGGCAAAGACCTTGAATGTGTACCACAGGGCACCTCCCGAGACGTTTAGCGTGCCCTCTTCATCCAAACTAACCACGATGGACACCTCCCGTCCGCAATCGTGGCACTTCCCCCGAAATTCGATTTCTCTCGTCTTCTCCCGGGCAAACAGCTCTTCCAGAAACTCCTTCGTCCTCCCCATAACGGCACCCCCTCCCTACTAAATCTTGAAATGTGATTACGTGCTACCACAACATATTGTGGTTTTCAAGAAAAATTTGACAG
>ERZ795045.48-NODE-48-length-146876-cov-9.964099_pt1 | contig 146876 bp, 135 predicted proteins | sample MGYA00375129_ERZ795045 | MGnify/ENA primary metagenome ERZ795045 (study PRJEB30174, sample SAMN05720166) | activated sludge metagenome | isolation source: anaerobic digester from wastewater treatment plant | place: Japan | collected 2015-05-15 ...
TTTTCAGACAAAATCAACGATCCAGGTTACGAAAAATACAGAAAGGCATCCAAAAAATGGTCCTATATCTTTTCGCTCATCTTAGCGACAGTTGCCGTAATTGGTTTTCCCATATATGGTGCTGTCTCTGGAGATATCAGTTTTCCGTATTCACTCTACTATGGACTTGGAATTGGTGGAATGTTCGTAGCCATCGCAGCTTTACAAGATCTCAAGAGAAGAAAGGACACTACATGGGAAGGGAAAATCATAGACAAGAAGATCTACAAGAAAACAAAACTACAACGCGTTGGCAACAGAAACTTTCGTGTGAATTACACGCTATATGTTCTCAAAATCATGCGAGAAGACGGTAAGGTTTACAGTCAGACTTACAAAGATAACCCATCGATTTTCGATTACTACCAAATAGGCGATCGCGTCAAGCATCACAAAGCTTTCAATATCTATGAAAAGTACGACAAGTCGAAAGATTCACAGATTCTGTGTATAGCCTGCGGAACTTTCAATGACATAAAGGAAAATCATTGTCAAAGATGCAGACTCCCACTTCTAAAGTAGGTGAATCTATGGAAAAGAAAACTTCAACCCTTGGTTCCATTTTACCAATGATGTTCAATCCTGGTGCGTTTCTTCAAAACTATATTCAAAAGACCCCTCTGATTTTTTCAATCCTTGTCAGCGGCCTTGCCTTTGGCCTGTTTTTCCTGCAGACAGGTCTTGATCTTCAAAGGACAGACCAGAAGACGATGGATTTTGTCTACACAATAGGTGGCGTGGGATTTCTATACGGTGGTTTGATAATACCCTTGTTCGGAATAATGCTGTGGTTGTTTTTGAAAATCGCAAGGTCAAAGTCCACATTCAAACAAACACTTTCTGCCACGTGTCTTTCCTATAGTGGTCTTCTTGTCTATTCCATTTTTGGGCTGGTCTTTTTGCTTTTTTTCAACTGGCGGACATCGGTAGCATTCGGCGCAACCGGCGCAGTATGGTCGATAGGTGCGCTCATTGGAACCGTAAGACAACTGAGCAACGGTAAAACAGCTTTAGCTATCTTTCTTGCCACGCTCTTTGGAACAGTTGTTTTGTTCAGTTGGTACTATGTCGCTAATATTTGAGGGGTGGTTTCCTTGAGAAAAATCGTCATTTTTCTCATCTGCCTTGTGGTTGTCAATCTTTTTGCTTCCGAGGCATATGAAAGGGTTATCTACAAAAGTGGGAACTGGTTGATAGAACAGCAAAATTCAGATGGCAGGCAGATAATGATTATAAGATATGAAGGGAGCTTCGAGCTCTTGAGAACAATTGTTCCCATCGAGCGGAAAGACACAATTGGTTTCAGAGTCAATTCAGATACGGTGCTCAAATCCATCTTCCTTGCGTGTGAAACAGCGAAAGAACAAAGAATAACGATAGAAAGCCAAGGGAAAACCTTTGGACCATACCAGGCAAAACCGACAGAGACAGGTGAATACGTTTTTGAGCCCGCGACAGAGATCGTTTTGAAAAAGGGTGAGTATACACTGAAGTTCTCTGATCCGTCAACTTTAATCCATGATCCACTGACAGGACCCGCAGTGGTCATAACGGGCGTAGATGTGGACCTGTACAAAAACGCGCTGAAAGAAAAAGTCACTGATCTTTCCCAGGAAGGCGATCGAGGAGCAGCGACAGATGAAGCAGTGACTCCCAGTTTATCAGGCAGGGGCACACTGTTTGAAAATTCACCCGCTCAGAAACTCAGTACTAACACGCAAATCCAGAAAAAACCACTTTCCTTTTCTCTTGAAGAATCAACTTTTCTCGATGAGGTCGCGATAGATTTGTTGATGGAGCCAGTCGATTTACCACAAACACACATCTTGATCTACGATAAGAACAACAACCCCTATGGTCCATACTATTTCAGTGAGCTCGATACAAAAAACGGCATCATCTTCTTTGCTCCGAAGGTAGTTCTGCCATCAGGTACTTACACCATAAAGGTCTCCGATCAATCAGCAGTCAATTATGAGAAAGATGGAAAGCCGATATTTGCGCTGAAATCTTTTCCGTACGATCCTCCGTTTGATTTCACAGGAACGTACAAAACAAACTTCAAAGTTACAAGAGTCAAGACTTTGAAAGGCGCTTCTGAGAAGACAACCCTTGACATAAAGTTATTTGAAGTGGGGTTGATAGATCATGGAGACTTTCTTGAATTGGTCGGGAAGATAGATCTCAGCCAAGTTGTTCAGCTCTTAGAAGAACAAACTGGCAGAAAGGTCGAAGCAAGTTACGAAGGCGAGGTTTTCCCATTTTCTCAGGCGTGCGAAATAGTCGAAAGATCAAAAGAGTCTGTACAATGCAAATTTCTCCTGGGACTGAACTTCACAAACCTTCCGATTGTCAACAAATTCATCGTTGGTCAGACGAGCGCCGTTGTCTTACTCACCTTCAAAACTCGTTGGGGATTGACCCCTGGTGTCACGATCTCAGGAAATGCCAAATATGTGAGAATCAACGACCCACATTTGGGCACCGATATGAACGACTACATAATTACTGGTGATGGGTACAGAACCAGTGAGAAACTACCCGCTTTCGTTATGAGCGCACTGACTCAGAAATTCGGCAGTGCGGGTAACGTACCAGGTCCAAGTTCACCACAACAGGCGTTGACAGGTCTATTGTTCCCACCTTTGGCTGCCGCGATCGGCTATGCGCTGCAGGAACTTCTAAAACCAAAACCAGGCGGAGTTTCCGAGGTCTTTTCAGACTACACGCGATCGGCTCGAGGAGCAGCACGCAAAGCCGCGGCTGCAGAGGCTGCACGGGACGAATTAGGGTCAACGGCTTCCTCAAGTTCCGAGAGTGAATCTATCAATGATGAGTACGAAGCATCGGAAGAATCATATCAAGAATCTTACGAAGAAACCACAACTGAACCTGAAACACCATACACCGAGCAATCACAAACACCGCAAACTGAGACTCAACCAACTGAACAGCCTGCTCAAGAACAGGGGCCTGTTCCCACAACAATGACTGTAATTGCGGACCACACTGGAAGAACCAAAGAAGTTACCTATGATCCTGAAACAGGTGAGTGGATCACCGAAGATGGTAATTTGTTCAACTGGGAGGTCTACGAGAAGATATTTCTTCCGAACCTTCCAAAAGAAAAGGCATGGATCGAAGATCAACGTGACAAGATGATGCAGCCAACAGAACTCGAACCATCCAAAGATGACGCTCGAGAAAAATACATCCAGCAGCTCGAGAAAAAATATGGTGTGAGCTCAGACAAGCTCAAAGATGCAATAGCTCAAAACATGGATAAGAACTTAGCAGATTTTGAAAAATCCAAAAGCGATGCAGATTGGTACGACAATGCCTATAAAGCGGCGAAAGTCACCCAGATATTTGCAGACAATGCGATAGATGGTCTTGCGGCTTGCACAGGTGCACCTGGCAAGTTCGTCAGGGCGGTGTACAAAGGGACGAAGGCTTTTGTACCAGACGAAGAAGGCGAAGGAATTACATGGGGCAAGGCAATAGGAGTAGGTACAGATATTGCAAGTGATTTCATCACTTTTTCCTCACCGTGGAAAGAGGCTGCCTTCAAAACAGCCGGCTCGACGATTGGCGGTGCGGTTGATAAAGGGATCGATGGAGCCGTTGAGAACTTTGTCGATTCAGCAATAAGTAATAGCTTCGAAGCCTTTGCCAAGAACATCGGTGGAAAAGGATATGGTGATGATGTTGGTAAATACAAAAACAAATGGTGGAACCCAGAGATGTCAAACATAGTGTTCCCAACAACAACCAAGAATGCCGAACTCTTGACATCATCTACGGGAAAAGATATATCCCGACTCGTTTCAGGAAAACTTATCAGGGAAATGAAATTGCAGGGCACAAAGACAGCAGCAGCTTGCACAAGTGAGATGCTTGTAAAGCCTATGATTAAAGGCGACTGAGGGAGGATTGAAGATGGAGTTGACCTTAGAAGAAATCACATATCTTGGTAATATGATGGGTCAGAAAAACGACTTAGGGATCTTCTCAAACATCGTAGTACCACTGAAAGGAGACGAAAAGGAATCGCTTGTCAAAAAAGGCGTCATATTTGATAATAACTTTGTACCCGGAATGGATATTTTTCTTGGCATACTCTCCAGTCCACAAAGGTGTTGCCGATTCGTGGCTCAGGTTGGATATCTTACCATAGAGAAGTACAGCTATTATAAAGAGAACATGTTAGTACTCGCGCAAAACAACAGGAGCAAATTCATCTTTTCGGTAGACAGTGATTTGAAAAACGTTAAATGGCAGTTTATCGATTTATATGGTTCATCCAATTTGAAAACCACATCCTTCTCTTCGATCATGAGCTTGGATGAAACAATGATCTTCGCAGCACTTGTAGACCTTTACAGAAAGGAAGAGTTACTGTCCTATATTTGTGCAGACAAATCAAAGAATAGTTTTTCTTTGGAACACCTTGAAACGTATATTGCAGAACCGATGAAAAATGGTCTTGTGAATTTCTTTTTGAACAACTTCAAAAACTTTTCTATACCTTCTGATCTGAAAGCTCCGCTATCTGAACTGAACAAAAAATCGATTGTGGAAAACAATAATGCTTTGAGATTCAATGAACAAATTCAGTTTCTTGCAAAGAATCTCCTGCTGTTCCATTCCGTTTCACTGTTAGAAATATTGAACCTGAAAGACGGGAAGATAGTCGTTTCCACAACAGTCTTTTTGAACGCGGGTGTTCATGATGTACTGCGAATTCAGTTGCTGGACAAAGGAACCGATCTATCAACGGTTACTTCAAAAGAGCAGATAGATGAAATCATCTGGGCTTTAGAATGTCCGCAGTTGGAGGTTCAATAGACAAATTCGAACCTTTCAAACTGCGATCTTGTTGTGTGGCAGGTGATGGCTTTGAACGAAAGTATTCTCAGATCTTCTGGCATCAAGGCACTTTTTAGAACAATAGGCTTTGGTATCATAGGCTTTGTAGCCTTCTCAAAGCCTGCAAAAGATTTGAACCTTCTGAACCTTGTTTTCAGTATCATGATAGGTCTTTTCTTCGGAGGACTTTACAAATCTTTCTTGATTCTGTTCCTTAAACCCTTCAACAGAGACCTCAAAGAAAAATATGGAAGAAAAGTTGTAAAAAAGGTTTCAGAAAATGGTCTGGTGTTTATCTTTCCCTTCGCTGTTATTGTGTTCTTTTCGAGGTTTTTCTTTGGAATCTCGCTTTTGACACCCTTGCTTTCAAGCGCGCTAATAATAAGTGCTTTTGCCGCTGCAAACTCTTTAAACTCTTTGAAAGAAAAGCCTCGTGTGGCAAATACAATTGTCGCGTTTGCAATCAGTTCAATCTTTGTAACATTGTGGATATACTACTACTCCTTTGCTGCGAGGCTACCTCTGTATGCAGAAAGCGCCATCAAATTGCTACAGATGTTTTTCACAGGTGCCTTCAGAACATAGGTCTGTGTGTTCGTTTTTTTTGAAATATGATGTATAATTTTTTCAACTTGGCAGGGGGTGAGAAAAGATAGTGATTGAAAGTTGAACGGTCGCTGATTGCGGATTTTTCCCTTCCTCTTTCAGGTTTCCTTCCGTTCAATCTCGCTTGTACCACCTTTATAAGCTTTTCAAGAAATCTTTTGGCATCTTCAAAGGAGGTTATTTGATGAAAAAATGGCTACCTTTACTGGTAATGCCTGTGGTTTTCTTTTTGTTCAACTGCGCCGCGCCAATTCCAGTAGAATACAGCATTGAAGGCACTGTGAAAATGTGGGATGGTAGTCCTCTACCGAACGTGACTGTCAAAGCAGGTACAAAACAGACAGAAACCGATGCAGACGGAAAATGGTCAATCACCGGTCTAACAGGTACTGTTACAGTGTCCGCCGAGCTGCAAGATTACTACATAGTGGTGACAGGAACTGTCAATCCAAACAAACAGGTTTCTTCTGCGGCAACGATAGATTTCACAACCTACTCTGAAACTGATGACTTTGGCGGTGGCACGGGAACAGAAAACGATCCATACATAATAGTCACTGCACAGCAACTGAACAACATCAGAGATAACCTTGACAAACATTTCAAGCAGATCAAAAACATCGATTTGAATGATTTAAAGAGCAAATTAGGTACACCTGTTGCAAACTGGGAACCAGTGGGACGTGACTTTCCAGTCTCTCCGGTTCCATTCACGGGTAGTTACAATGGTATGGGATTTGAGATTCAAAACATGGTCGTATTGAGTGAAGTAGATGGCTATACAGGATTTTTCGGTCTTGTGTCTGAAGCGAGCATAACCAATATCGTCTTTAAGAATGCGACGGTAGACTGCGATGCATCATATTCGGGCATATTCGCTGGAGGTCTAAATGATAGTGTTATCGATCGAATAATCATTGAAAATTCATCAGTATCACAATCCAGTTGCATAGGTGGTTTTGCGGGCTACACCAGCGGATCTACTATCACAAACTGTGAAATGGAAGATGTAACAGTGATGGCTAATCCTGACAGTGGTGGCTATCGGGTAGGTGGGTTTGTCCAAGATGCAAGTGGCAGTTGGTTTGAAAGTTGTTCATTGAAAGGTGTAGAAGTTCATAGTTCAAATTCCTCATCAGAATATGTAGGTGGATTTGTCGCAAACTCTGGTATCAGCGGTTTCAAAGATTGTTCCTTTGAAGGAACTATAAACGCCACCGCCACATACATAGGTGGCTTTGTTGGTTATGCCTCTTGGCATGAAGAAGAACCAGAAAAAATGAGTTTTGATTCTTTTGAAAACTGTTCAGTATCTGGTCAAATGTCTGCAGGAAGAAACCCATCATATATGGATGGTTATGTAGGCGGATTTGTCGGCTGGATAAAAGACGTACCAAACTTTGTATATTGCACCGTTCAAATGGACATCACGGTAGATCTCAATGCCACAACAGTTGCAGGGTTTGCTGGCTCAATCGATGGGTCTAAAGAAGTTGGTATTTTCAGATGTTCCTTTGAAGGCTCCATCAACGCACCTGATGATTTCATTCATGTCTCAGGTTTTGCTTTCACATACTCAAATGTATCTTTTGATCAGTGCTACGCGGATTTTGCAATTCAAACAGATGATAAAGCCGAGATATCTGGCTTTCTCACAATGATCGGCGATGTCTCTGGTGTGTCGGTCACAAACAGTTATGCAAAAGGTACGCTCAATTCTGGAACAGGTTCAACAAGCGCTGGGTTTATCATCATGTCTTCAGATGTTCACCCAACTGTTGAAAAGTGTTACTCTGCTGTGAAAGATGTTGGCTGTGCTTTTCTATACAACTATTATGGAGAAGTAACCACACCAGACTGCTACTACGACAGTGAAATTTGTAATTCCGTAGACGACTTCTCAACCGCTATAGGTAAAACAACAACTGAAATGAAAACTCAGTCCACATACACAGGCTGGGACTTCGATGAGATCTGGGATATCAATCCCAGTATTAACGAAGGTTACCCATACCTGATATGGGAAGTCTGGTAAGATCAACATACAGGGTGGTGCTTCAGCACCGCCCTTTTGTTTTGTGATATGATAACTCAAAGGTGATTTGATGTCAGAGTTTAGAGAGCTTCGACGCAAAGATAGAGCGATCAATTCATCGGAAGCGACAGAAATATTGCAGAGATCTGACTTTGGTGTTCTTTGCACCTGTGATGGCATTTACCCTTACGCTGTCCCGGTGAACTACGTCTACAAAAACGGCGTTATATATGTACACTCTGCGAGCCAGGGACATAAAATAGAAAACATAAAGAAAAACAGTAGGGTATCTTTTGTCGTTGTTGGTGGATGTGAAATCCTGCCTCAAGAACTCTCCACAAGATACGAAAGCGTTGTTGTATTTGGAAAGGCAAAGATTCTCGAAGGCAAAGATGTTGTGGAACCGCTCAGAGAGATTGCACAAAAATATAGCCCCCAGAACACAGAAAAAGCAGAAAAGGTCATAGAACAGTACCTAAGGGACGTGTGTGTAATCAAGATAGAGATAGAGCACCTTCAAGGTAAAGCCCGACGTTAGCCCAAGAGTGCCTTTTGAATCGAATCACTTATACCATGTATTTTTCCATCTTCGTACTTAATCTCCAAGAAACCACATTTTGATTTTCTCAACGGATGGTTCTATACCAACCTGTCTAAAACCTCTGTTAGAAACTCTATCGACTCAGATCTTTAAAACCTTTCAAGCAGTACCTCTTGGACAGATCTTCCAAAGAGCGGCGAAGTTGCGTCTTCTAAGTTTAGAAGATCTTGCAGTACACGAACTTCTAACCAGTCAACACAACAACTGTGCTTTACGGTTATATAGATTTTCATTGAAGCTTTTTGGAGTGAATGAAAAATACATAACTCAACCCCATTTGAGCAATTGTGTGTTACATCTAACAACTACACCAGCTATCTTAGGAGTACCAACCAGAAATGAAGAAGAATTTTCTAAGGAGGGTACTCCTTGGCAGAAAAAGGAAAAAGGAAGGGCAGACTAAAAACCTTCATAAAAATCATTGTTATAGCTCTTTTTGTGAGCTTCACTGTGCTCGTATATGGTTATTTCATTTTCGAGTACAACAGGATCAAAGGTTACACAATGAATCCAATAGAGGATTGGAAGAGTTATTTTGCCTTTCTTCTTTCCAAGATTCCTTATGTAAATAAATTTGTCAAATACGAACCGCTCCAGATATTCTCCGTTGCAGAATACTTCCAAGATATTTCAAAAGCGGCATCCCAGAGAGCCCAGCAGATACTCGAAGAGGCAAGAAAGACAAAATCTCAAGCCGATGAACAACTGAGAGTTGTGGAACAGCAAAGAAAGATCGTTCTCGAAATGCAAAAACAATGGGAAGACAAACTGCTGCAGGTCGAAGCTGCCATGAAAAAACTTCAAACTCCTGAGGACATCAAGAAGATCACTGAAACCATCTCAAGTGCTGACCCAGTAGCTATTGCACCAGTCCTTGCGAGCGATGTTTATACAGTTGATTCCGTTGCGGCAGCCATTGCAAGTCTATCGTCCGACCTGAGGGCAGACGTGCTCACCGAACTTGGCAAACTCAATCCCGTAAAGGCTGCCCAGGTGATGAATAGGATAGCATCGATCGAGAATATACTCCAGGATTTGCAGCGAAGGCAAAGTGAACTTGCCGAAAGGCAAAAACAGATTACAAATGAACTATCTCTCTTGATTGATGCCAAAATAGTCCGAGACCTTTCAATACAGTCTTTGAACCAGTTCACCGACGAACAGATACTTCAGATGATCGACTCTCTCTCCTTAGATGAGAATTCGGTAATGGTAATACTCTCCATCTTGAAAAATGAACGATCAAAGGAAATACTCAAAAAACTGAAAGATCAAAAGCCGCAGTTGTTCCAAAAACTGGTGATCAAGGGGGTGAATTTATAACAACCCAACCAGTTTCAAACAGCGAGTTCTCAGAGCAAAAACCCGTAAAATCCTCAACCTCTGTGTCCTTTGCTGCTATCTTGCAATTGGTGAAAGTCAAGATGCAGCAGGGTCAGATTGATGCACCTCAGTTTGTGAACCTTGCCAGTACACAAGATCAGAAAAAAACCGATGCGAATAACACAGGAGCCAAAGATTCCAAGTCCTCTGCTCAGATAACTACTACTGCAAAACAAACTGAATCCATCAAAAATATCTCTTCAGAAAACTTGCCTCAGCCGGCGGTTGTGTCAGTTCAAAAAGATAATGCTGAATCAGAGCAGATTCAGAAGGAAAAAGTGCTAACTGATCTCAAAGCAAAGCCTGTGAACAATCAGAAAACCGAACAAAAACAAGATGAGGGGGAATTCTTAAAGGTTCAGTCAACAGACCATGAAAAACCAAAAACTGAAACCATAAAATCGACATCGATCAAAACAGACACACAGAACTTCAAGAATTTGGCAAATGTACGAGATTCGCAGATACAAGATCAAGAGCAAGCAACAGTCCAATCTTCTGGCAAACAGGAGAAGTTGGCAAACCAACAAATTGCTCAGACCATTCAGAAACCACTCGTTCAACACAAAAACACCAATGATAATCAAGCCGTTGATAGCTCGAGCAAAGTTGCCACAAGATCAAATGAAGAGAATCAATCATTAGATAGATCTTCTCAAACAATGAATATGAAAAAAGCAAAAGATGGTTTTTCAGCATCAGATCAAATGAGTCAGACTGTGCAGAAACAAAACACTTGGCAGATTACTCAGAACAACAAGAGTTCACAAAACATTGAAAAAACAAATGTCCAAAATAGCTCCACGGAACAACCAAGAACGCAAACCTCATCAATTCAAGATAAATACGCCATGAATCCAGATCAAACAGTCATAACGCAGATGAATCAGATCAAGCAGGGTGCTCCAACGATTCAGCAAACTGTGCAGCACCCTTCACATAAGAGAGCGCCAGTGCAGCAAAACTTGCAAGAGCAGAACATAACAGCGGATAAACCAACCAGAACTGTTTTAAGCGATGACGCAAAAACCCAGTTTCAGACTAATGATTTAAAACCGCAGGTCTCTTACAAGATCGTTCAGGAGCAAAACATTGAATCTTCAAAGACACTGAAAAATATTCAAACATTGAGGGATTCTGAGTCAAAGTCGACCAAAGCCAATCTCAGATCATCGCAGCAATCGATAACAAATGAGTCCCAAGACCAACAGAAAATAGTGCTTTCAAGAAACACTCTTGAATCTCTCGTCTCTCAATCCCAGTCAAATCTTCAAAGTACGACGGAGAATAATCAAAAAACTAAAGAGAGATCACAGAAAAGCACTCAGCAAAGTGGTGTAATTGTTGAAAATCTTATTGCAAGCAAGAATTCTGTTGCGCCAACAACTTCTCAAACACCTTCTATCACGGTCAGACAGGCTCAGGTGATCATCAGAAATGCCATCATCTAGATTCAAGACAGCACAAGTGAATTCACACAATTCAAGCAGATCAAGAGGGAGTTACCGGATCAGTTAAAAACATCTCAACCGATAAAGATAGAGAACTTCAAGCTTGAGATAGCAAGAGATCTGAAGAAGGACTCACCTCAGATCATTCAGCAGCCACAACCGGAAAAACTACACCAAACAGAACAGATTAGAGAATTGATGAACACTAAACTTGCCCGCAAGACTTATGAAAATGAGCAAACGGTCCAGAATCGTCAGCAACTCCAGCAGACCATCGAAACGGTAATGGTTCGCGTAGAACAACAGGAAAAAAGCTCAAACATCCAGACAATCGCCGAAACAATAAGGCAAATGCAAAACAGCTCGATCGAAAAAGCCACCGTTGACCTTTCGCCACCAAATCTTGGGAAATTGGAGATCGAGATCCTCAAGCAGCAGGATCGACTGATGATTACCCTAAAGGTTGCAACCGATGAAACTAAAGAAATGATCGAGAAAAGTTCGAAGGATCTCATGTCAAGATTGAACGCACTCGGGTTCAAGGTAGAACAAATCGATGTGAAAACAACTCAGAAGGCACAGGAAGATCAACTGTACAAAGATCAAGACCATGAACAAAATCAACATCAAAACGAAAGAAGGCACAAAAGATATCAACAAGAGGAGGTGAATGAAGATGATAAACGCGATTGACTATTCTTACTCCACCTACACAACTTCTCAAAGAAAAGCAAGTAATACACTTGATAAAGAAGCATTTCTTTTGTTGCTGATCACTGAATTGAAGAATCAAAACCCGCTCGACCCCATGGACAACAAAGAGTTCATTGCTCAGCTCACGCAGTTTTCAACCTTAGAACAGATCACAAATATGACCAAATCGATTCAGGATTTCTTGTCGCTCCAAGAAGGTGCACTTCAAGCACAAGCTGCTTCATTGATAGGAAAATACGCCGCCGTTCAAACAAACCAAATAGCAGTTAAGGATGGTACGGCGGAGAGTATAGTTTTTGACTTAGATATAGCCGCACCAGTTGTAGTGAGAATCTACGACTCAAATGGGAATTTAATAAGGGAAGCCACCTCGAGCACCCTCGATGCGGGGACTCACGCGTACGTATGGGATGCGAGAGATAGCAGCGGTCTGCAGGTAAAGGATGGAGTTTACACCTACGTTGTTTCAAAGATCAACTCAGATGGAACTGAAACAGAAATCGGTGGCATTGAAGGTGGCAAAATCGAGTCGGTCAAATTCAGAAACAACCAGATCTACGTTTATATCGGTGGCAGAGAATATCCTCTTGCTTCAATTGTGGAGATTACTGAGGAGGGTGATAATACATGATGCGCTCAATGTTCAGCGGTGTTGCAGGAATGAAGAATTTCCAGTATGCAATCGATGTTGTTGGCAACAACATAGCGAACGTCAACACTGTCGGCTTCAAAGGCTCTCGCGTGACTTTTCAAACAGCACTCTTGCAAACGATGAAAGCAGCGCGAAGCCCGCAAAACAACATGGGTGGGACCAATCCAATTCAGATCGGCTTAGGTTCACAACTTGCGACAATAGACAAGATAATGACGCAGGGTTCCTTCGAAAACACTGGTAGAAAAACCGACGTTGCGATCGAAGGTGACGGCTTTTTTGTGCTCAGCAATGGAACACAGTATTACTACACACGCGCTGGTTCACTTGATGTGGACATGAACGGAACTTTTATCCAGAGTTCCACAGGTTTGAAGGTTCAAGGATGGCGCGCGATCCAAGACCCAACGACCGGCACAAGATATGTCGACACGAACCAACCCATAGGCGACATAGTAATAAGTGCTGGAATGACTATGCCTGCAAATGCAACCACAGCCGCCACGATTGGAGGAAACCTTAATTCAAGGGTTGGACCAATACCATTTTCAATGACCGTTGCTGATACACAGAGTAATACTGACTACACCGTAAGATTTGTCTTCTCAAGAACAAGTGCCGATTTCATCAGACAGACTGACCCATTTACCACCTCGCAGAGCTACACCTGGGATCTCTATGGAGAGGATGGCAAAGTCAAAGCTGTTGGTTTCATGGTACTGAATGAATTCGGCAGAGTTGTCAATTCTGGCACAGCCTTTCAGGCAGATGCAACTGCAAATGGTCAACTCACGCAGAATGATTTTGGAGGAAACGTGCCAGCTGATGGAACGTACTACACAATAGTTAAAGATGAAAATGGACAAGTGATCTTTAAAGACAATGTGCCTGTGGCCGGTGGGAACTTTACCATTAGTGCCACAGGGATAGCAACCGGACAGAAATACTTTGTAATCTTTGGAAGCCAGAGTGCTGGAGATGAAGTTGCGCTCGGAGGAGATGCAAACATATCAATTCCTACCGCTGGTGAAGCAAGATTCTACGAGTCAGATAACCCGTCCAATTTCTCCTCACTTGAATACCAAAGTCCAAAATATATCACAGCAATTCAGATGTATGATTCACTTGGAAATCCATACTCTGTTTATTTTGAATTCACAAGAATAGGACAATTTGAGGATATGCAGAATGCTTGGTTGTGGAGGGCCTACACAGCAAGTGGTGAACCCATAAGCTATGTTGATGCCAACGGCCAGAGTGGTGATGGAACGAATGACTATGTTGGTGGAGTTATCAATTTCAACGAATCTGGAAGAATCAGCGGTATGTACGGAATCACCTGGAATGGCAGTACACTTGATGTTAGCGACACAGAGTTGAGAACTATCAAATTTGATGCTACTCACATGGGAGATAGCACGGTGCAGGCAAACATAGATTTCACATCCTTGACACAGTTTGCGGGTAGTAATTCAGCGGCATTCACATATCAGAATGGAAATGCCTTGGGAACACTGCAATCTTTTGCCATCAACGAGAACGGTGAGATAATAGGCACCTTCAGCAATGGTTTGACAGACATTCTTGGACAAGTAGCGCTGGCAGTCTTCAACAACCCGGCAGGCCTCACAGACATTGGCAATTCTCTTTATGTTGTCTCTGCAAACAGTGGACTTGCACAGATAGGCACCGCCGGTAGCGGCGGAAGAGGTACACTCATACCGGGTGCACTTGAGATGTCGAACGTTGATCTTGCCGAAGAATTTACAAAGATGATCATAGCACAGCGTGGTTTTCAAGCGAATGCAAGGGTCATAACAACGGCTGATACGATTCTGGGTGAGCTTGTGGCACTGAGAAGATAAGGTGAGCTCTGATGATATGGCTTACTCATTTGAGAGGTAAACAGTTCGTTCTAAATGCCGAGATGATCGAGTCAATTGAGGCATTGCCTGACACCACTATCACGCTCTTCAATGGTAGAAAGTACATTGTGCAGGAGAGAGTCGAAGAAGTTGTATCAAAAGTGATAGAATACAAAAAGCAAGCCTATCCAGTGCTTGATATTTTGAAATACTTACCTCGGCAATAGGTAGGTGATTAGATGGACATATCGACAATACTCGGAATCGGTTTAGCGTTCGGAATGATTGCCTTTGGTATTATTTCAAACCAGTCCTCGCTGATGACCTATTACAATTTGCCGTCGCTGTTCATCACAGTTGGTGGTGCATTGGCTTCCACGATTGCGTCGCACCCAAAGGAGAAAAGTTTCAAGATCATTCAAGTGATGCTCTCGACTGTCAAAGAACCTAAGGTTGACAACATAGGGCTTGTTAGAACCTTGGTTTCTTTTTCCGAGAAAGCAAGGCGAGAAGGGCTTCTGTCGCTTGAAGAAAACCTGAACGAGATAGAAGATCCATTCATGAAAAAAGCTGTCCAACTTGTCATTGATGGAACAGACCCAGATCTGCTGAGAAGCATGATGGAAACGGAAATGGATCTGATCGAAGAAGATCTATCGGCTGAGAAGGCTTTGATGGATTCAGCTGGTGCCTTCGCACCCGCCTATGGAATGATTGGCACACTGATAGGTTTGATAGCGATGCTCAAGACGTTGAACAACCCAGAAACGCTTGGTCCAGGCATGTCAGTGGCGTTGATAACGACCTTCTATGGTTCAATCCTTTCTAACAGCGTCTTTCTGCCTATGGGTGAGAAGATAGGTCGAAGAGCCACCAAGATATTGAGACAAAAACAAATGATTTTGGAGGGTGTTCTTTCGATTCAGGCAGGAGAAAACCCAAGGGTGCTGGAAGAAAAGCTCAAATCATTCTTGAACATTCAGGAAAAAACAGCCTATGAGGCGGCAACTCAGGAGGTAACCGCTTAATGCCAAGGAAGAAGAAACAGCCTGAAGCACCAAAAGGTAGCTGGCTGACCACATACGGTGATATGGTAACTCTGTTACTAACCTTTTTTGTGCTCCTGTTCTCTATGGCAACCATAAGCCCTGGAAAGTTCCAGCAGGTAGTGGTTGGGTTGAAATCAGCCTTGACGGGCATGCCACCGAGTGTTCTGACAGGTGGTAAGAGTTTGTCGGAGGAGCCATTGATTACATCGCAGAGGGGAGTCTACCAGGAACTGATAAGAATAGCCGAGGAATACAAAGGAAAGATAACGATTCAGGAAAGAGATGAAGGAACGATCATCATCATGCAAGATATGGCCTTCTTCGCCCCAGGAACAGCCAAATTGACTGTTCAAGCTAAAGAACTGTTAGGAAAAATCGGATCAATCATCATAGAACACACGACAAATGTTCTTCAAGTCTATGGTTACGCTGATGATCAGCCTGTTCCAGAAGATTCCATTTACGTATCAAACTGGCATTTGAGTTCAGCAAGGGCTTCGAGTGTTGTCCAATTTTTCACTGAAGAACTCAAAAAGCGAAGGTCCATCGAACGGCTGGCAGATATCAGAGCGGGCAGGTTTGACCCAGAATATTTCTATGATCAGCAGAGATTCTACCCAATAGGTATGGGAGATTGGTCGATAAGAAAAGAGATAGAGGCATTAGAGAAGTACATCGAAAATGAGAAACAGCTCGCGACTATCAGATACCAGCAAAATGAGATTGATCAGAACGCATACAACGAGATGTTGGCTTCGTTGAACAAGCAGTATTCTGCTCGCGTAGCTCAGTTAAGAAATGAGTATCGAAGGATTGATATACTTATAAAGAGAGAGAAAGCGAAGTAGGTGATCCAATGGCCGACGAAGAAAAAAAGAAAAAGGGACTCGGGGGCATTTTAATGCTCATAATCATACCAGCAGTTGTAGCTGTAGGTGCAACGGTGGCAACCATCATGCTCTTAGGAACGAATTTGACACCAAAAAAGTAGCAGACAACCACGACGACACCAACGGAGATTAAAGCTGTGGTCATACAATCAGGAACTTACACTACCTTCATGCTCAAGGGTGGTAAAGAGGTAGCGGTGATCGACTCACTGAGTTTTACTGTGGCAAGCGATGCTTGTCGAGCAGCGATCGCAACCAAGCATGATGAGATCATGGACGGCCTGATGTTGATTTTCCTCAGCAAAGAAAAATCTGAACTTAATACTGCTGCGGGTATTGAACTTCTCAAAAAGCAGCTAAGAGCAATGGTGAATGAGGTGACGGGTTTCACTGGAGATAGAGAGCGGCTCGGTGTAGTTACAGTTTATCTTTACATTAAGGCCATCAGTTCCGTCGAATGAGAGGTGATGGCGTGACCGATGTCCTCAGTCAAGAAGAAATAGACAGATTGTTGCAAGCAGTTAGTTCTGGGGAAGTGTCAATAGAGGAGATCAAAAAAGAAGAGGAAAAGAAAATAAAGCCCTATGACTTTCGAAGGCCAAGCAAATTCTCCAAAGAGCACATAAGGGTCTTTGATATGATTCACGAGAACTTTGCAAGATCTGTATCCACATATCTATCGGGAAGGGTGCGTACCTTCACAAATATAAACCTTGCGAGTATAGATCAAATATCTTATGAAGAATTCATAAGGTCACTTCCAACGCCGTCTTTCATCGTGGTCTTCAATGCCCCAGAATTTGTTGGTAACGCCATCATTGAAATGAATCTCGAACTCTTTTACACGATATTGGATCTGATCCTTGGTGGTCCTGGTATTCCACATGTAAAACGTACGCCTTCTGACATAGAAATATCGATAATGAGGAAAGAAATCATAAATATACTGACCAGCCTTGCCCAAGCTTGGAGTGATGTTTATCACTTCGTACCAAGTATCGAAAGTATCGAGAACAACCCTCAGTTTGTCCAAATCGCGCCACCAAACGAGATGGTGCTTTTAGTGTCCCTGTTTGTCACCATAGGGAAAACCGAAGGATTTTTGAACGTGTGCTGGCCTTCGTCCCTGACCGAACCCTTTATGGACAGATTGACCTCAAGAAGCTGGTTTGTCACCAAACGAGAACAAGTCTCAGAAAAGACACTTGAAGATCTGAAACAGAATATCAAAACGATGAATATCAGTCTGTCTGCAATCCTTGGCGAGACCATTCTAACTGTGAAGGAAGTTTTGGACTTGGAAGTGGGTGATGTCATACGGTTAAGAACTCATAAAGACGACGAGGTAATGGTCGAAGTTCACGGAAAAGCGAAGTTCATGGGTCAACCCGGCGTCTTCAAGGGGCACAGGGCTGTCCGGATAACCCGGATCTTCAAACCGGAGGTGGAGGAAGATGAACAGTGATTTTCTCACACAAGATGAACTCAATGAACTTCTGAAAGGACTGAGTGAGGATCTAACAGATGAGGACAAGAAAATAATAGCCGATATCTCAGATACAATAATGAGCTCATCTACTGTCGCACTTGGGATAGTTGTCGGAAGGGAAGTGAGGTTTTCTGTCAGGGATATATCAAGTAAAACGCTGAAAGATTTGCTTCAATCGATAGATGAGGATATGGTCAGTGCTGAAGTAGAATTTGCCGATGGGGTAAAAGGTGGCTTATTGTTCCTGTTTCCACAATCTTTGGGCGCACGTATCGCAGATATGATGATGGGTGGCTCGGGCGAACCTGAGAGTTTTGAATTAGATGAAGTTAGGATTAGTGCTATAACCGAAACCATGAACCAAATGATGGGAGCTGCAACTACTTCTCTATCTGAGAAAACCAAGAAAAAGGTTTCAATCGCAAATTTGAAAGTTTCCCTTTTGAAAAAAGGTACCGAGCCAATGATGATTTTCAATCCCGCCCAGATATTGGTATGTGTGACCTACGGTATTGATCTTGAAAACGGCAAATCTTCAACGATGATGTTACTCGCTCCAATTTTGTTTTTCAAAGATATTTACAATACAATACATCCACAAGCGAGTGAACAAGCAAAACCAAAGAAAGAAGAATCAAAAGTCAAGGTACAACCAGTACAATTTCAAGAGTTCAGCAAGAAAGAAGAAACCACAGTAGCGCCACCATCCGAGTTCTCAGGGAAATTGGAGTTACTCTTGGACGTACCTTTAAAGGTAGTGGTTGAACTGGGACGTGCCAAAATGACTTTGAAACAGATCCTTGAGCTGAACATTGGTTCACTTATAGAGCTGGACAAACTCACAGGTGAGCCCGTTGACATACTCGTGAATGGCAGGCTCGTAGCAAGGGGAGAGGTCGTTGTAGTAGATGAGAATTTCGGTGTTAGAATAACGGAGATAGTAAGTCCAAAACAAAGAGTTTATTCTATAAGGGAGACAAACGGTATTTGATGAATAGAATAACGATACTGCTGATTCTATCAATCGCGCTCACTGCAGTGGCAAATCCCGTCTTTGATCTTGTGGAGAATTTTGCCGGCGCGAGAGACATATTCATTGAGTTTGAATTATCCATGCACGTGAAGAACAATGGACAGTACCAGGAGTCTTCAATGAAGGGTGATTTGGCGATAAAAAACCTCGAAGATTTTTATCTGCTGATAAAAGAACCATCCGTGATCTCTCAACTGTCCTTTGCCTACATAAGCAGAACAAAACGGCTTTATTTCTCATACCCAGGGTATCTTGATATGGAAAATATCGATATACCGATTACCAATTTCTTTGAAATTCTTCAGAGCGTCCTGAAATTACTCCAAACGCCTGTCGTCATAACGAAATTCGAAGGTGACACCGTCACTATAGCACCGTCTGCTCTCGTTGTTGGAAGGTCTGCAGACCCAGTTATCTTCAAGATGCAAATAAAAGATGGGCTCATCAAAGAATTCACCATAACCAACAAAAACCAGGATGAATATATAAAGATAAAGATCGACAGAATATCCTTAAATAGCAATGTTGATGAATACTTTCATTTTGCTCGCTGAGCCACTAAATTCTCAAGACCCCAAGAGAACAATTCGGGAAATCCCCTCTTTGAGAAGTTCTCGTCTGATAATATCTCCGCGTAGGTAATGGTCCCATCAACAAGACGTTGGATTTTCTTGAGATATCTTATCATCGAATCCAGGCAACCTTTGTCCGCAAAATTTCCATGGCCAGGAACGACCCAGTCGACTCTGTACTTCCTGAGGCTCTCTAAGGCACTCAACCATGCATCTAAGTCACTATCCGAAACGATCTCAGCGTGAAAATCGTTGAAAACAAGATCACCGGCTATCAAAACTCGTTCCTGTTCCAAGAGTACTATCGAAGAATCGGGCGTGTGACCTCCCATTCTTTTGATGAAAACTTGGCCTTCTCTGTATTCGTCCTCGAATGTGGCGGTGGCAGGCACCAATTTGCCAGACGCTGGAAGATTTTCAAGATAGTGCTCGTCCATGAGCATGATCTTCTCTCGCGTTAGGCTTGAAGAGATGATTGACTTGTTTTCGAAAACGATGTTACCAAAGGTGTGATCCGGGTGGTAATGTGTATTCACCAAGAACTGTATCTCTCTTTTCAAAACATTCTCCACGAAATCACGGATCTTCTGCGCCTTCTCTGAAAACAGAGAAGTATCCACTATTATTACACCTTTCGGCTGTACTGCCACCACAACATTAGCAGATCCTTCGCTTCCTATCACAAAAACCCTTTCATTGATCTTTTGAATCATTAAGATCCTCCCATTTGGTATAATCTCAATGAATCATTCTCTGGAAAGGGATGTTTTTCCTTGAAAAATGCCTTAGTTTTTGGATACTACGGATACGACAACCTTGGAGACGAACTTCTTTGCCAAGCGACGATCAATCTTCTCAAAAAGGCTCGTTTTGATAGAATATACCTGCTCGTTCCAAAAAACAGAATAGAGGATTACCAGCAGAAGCAAATCTATCCGATTAACAGGTTCGACCCCATTTCTATCATCAATGCCATTCTACGGAGCAATTATGTGATATGCGGTGGTGGCGGTATATTTCAGGACCAAACGAGCTTGAGGAGTTTCATATACTATTCGTCCATAGTGGGACTGTCGATATTCTTTGGTAAACCAGTTATATTACTTGCAAACAGTTTGGGACCTGTTAAGCGAAGACTATCAAGAATGATCTTGAGGTATTTACTTTCTCGGAAAAAAGTGTATTTCATCGCAAGAGACTGTGTCAGCGCAAGATACGCGAAAAGGTTCAGCAAAAACGTTTTTGATGGAACAGATCTCGCACCCATGGCACTGGAAAACAACAACATAGAAATCGACCGTAAACCTCAAGCAACCTTCTGCTTGAAATCACCAACAGAAATTCACCAGATAATGAGTTTTCTCAGACACGCTGGTGTTGAGAAATTTGTTCTGGCACCGCTAAGTCCACAAGATCAGAGGCTCTCCTGGAATCTGTCGAAGAAGTATCCTGAAATTGAGCTCTCGAATAATCCCATTCAGTCAATCGCCTCTTCTTCGATAGTGATCTCACAAAGAATGCATGGATGCCTCATTTCAGCCTATTTTGGAGTGCCATTCATTGCCATAAATAATTCAAAGGCTACGAGGTTCATGAAAAAGTACCTGCCCAACTATGAAGGATATACCAGCGAAGAACCAAGCAGTATAGCTATGGCCATTGCAAGAGTGATGGGAAAACCTGTAGATGTGAGAGAGAGGATGCTCTCAGACTCAAAGAAGATGGAAGAACAGTTTATGAGATTGTTAAGGTTTTCTCGCCGCTGATTGGGTACTTGAAAAATGAACAGTGGTATGCTATCATCAGATTGCACTGTTGCCTGGGCGACCCGCTAGCTCAGCCGGAAGAGCACCTGACTTTTAATCAGGGGGTCCCGGGTTCGAGTCCCGGGCGGGTCACCAGAGCGAGAGTGGCGGAACTGGCAGACGCGCTGGACTTAGAATCCAGTGGACGATGAGTTCGTGTGGGTTCAAGTCCCACCTCTCGCACCCAGGGCTGCGGGCGTAGCTCAGCGGTAGAGCGTCTGCTTGCCAAGCAGAAGGTCGCGGGTTCGAAACCCGTCGCCCGCTCCAAAAGATGCCCCCCAAAGTCTGGGGGGTTTTTTCTCAATGAGGTGTGAAATGATAGATTCCATAAAGATCAAGGGAGCACGGGTACATAATCTCAAGAATATCTCCGTTGAAATCCCGAAAAACAAAATAACAGTGGTTACAGGTTTATCTGGATCTGGGAAGTCCACCCTCGCGATGGACACAATTTATGCTGAAGGTCAGAGAAGATATCTGGAATCATTATCGACCTATGCCCGCCAGTTTCTTGGTGAACTGAAGAAGCCCGACGTGGACTCCATCGAAGGTCTTTCACCTGCAATTGCGATTGATCAAAAGAGTGTTTCTCACAACCCACGCTCTACCGTCGGTACAACCACTGAGATCTATGATTATCTGAGGGTGCTTTTTTCAAGAATAGGTGAACCGCATTGTCCTTCGTGTGGAAGACCTGTCGAAAAAAAGGATGTAGACCAGATTGTGAAAGACCTGTTCACCAAGTTCAAACCTGGAGCAAGGTTGTACATACTTTCCCCTGTAGCCACTGATAAGAAGGGTACTTTCAAAAAAGAGTTTGCCTCATACATCGCAAAAGGTTTTGTAAGAGCCGAAGTTGATGGCCAGATTGTGAGGCTTGAAGAAATAGATGAACTCGACAAAAATAAGAGGCATACCATAAGAATAGTCATTGATAGATTGGAGTTGCAACAAGATGAGAGACACAGAATTGCCGATGACATTGAAATAGCCTTTCGTGAAAGCTCTGGTTTTGTCCTGATAAGAAACATCGATTCAAATGAAGAGTTGATTTTCAGCGAGCACATGATGTGTCCAGTCTGCAACATTGGTCTTCCTGAGATAAACCCAAAACTTTTTTCTTTCAACAACCCATATGGAGCGTGCCCAAATTGCCATGGGCTTGGCTACAACCTTCAGGTGGATCCACAACTGGTTGTCGACGAAAGATGGAGTATAGATCAAGGTGCAATCATACCGTACCACAACGATGGCTACTATCTATCACAAATAAGACAGCTGGTACATTTGCTCGGCGGCTCTACGAGCATTCCATTCCGCGAGTTGCCACAGCATATTCAAGAGGCAGTCATGTATGGGTATGGCGACTTCGAAGGAATTGTCAATAACCTCGAGAGAAGATACAGAGAAACCGAATCAGAGGAGATCAAAGAATGGATCGAGAGAAAATTCATAGTTCAGAGAACGTGCCCTGTTTGTGGTGGGAAAAAACTCAAACCAGAGGCTTTATCGGTAACAATAAAGGGATTGAACATAATCGACTTCACACAGATGACGATAGAGAGGGCTCATGATTTCATTTCGGATCTTGAGGCGTCATTCACAGAAAGGGAACACAGAATCGTTGGAGAATTGGTCGAAGAGATCAAAAGGCGTTTGCGATTCATGTTAGATGTTGGTCTTGGTTATCTGACACTTTCAAGAACTGTAAACACTCTTTCTGGTGGAGAAGCCCAGCGAATCAGACTCGCCACGCAGATTGGGTCTGGTCTCACGGGAGTGACTTACGTGCTTGATGAGCCGACGGTCGGCCTACATCAAAGGGATAACATCAGATTGATAAACACATTGAAGAAACTAAGAGATTTGGGTAACACCGTAATCGTAGTTGAACACGATGAGGAAGTCATAAGGAATGCCGATTACATAGTCGACCTTGGTCCACTGGGTGGTGAGAACGGCGGCCGTGTTGTCTACTCAGGCCCCATAGACAAATTGATAGAAAATCCCGATGATTCTCTCACCGGTCAATATCTATCTGGTCTGAAGAAGATTCATTGTCCACAAACGCGTAGATCCGGAAATGGCAGGGTGTTGACAATTGTCGGCGCGAAACACAACAATCTGAAAGGCGTAACAGTTCAGATTCCGCTTGGCACTCTTGTGTGTGTAACAGGTGTCTCTGGTTCTGGAAAATCATCGCTCATAGTCGACACGCTTTATCCAGCATTGATGAATGAGATCTATCGAACAAGACTGCCAGTTGGTGCACATGAAAGAATTGAGGGTATGGAAAACGTCGATAAGGTGATCGCCATCGATCAATCCCCGATAGGAAGAACACCAAGGAGCAATCCAGCAACATACACAAAAGTATTTGATGATATCAGAGAACTCTTTGCCATGACACCAGAGGCGAAGGCGAGAGGTTACGACAAAAGTAGATTCAGTTTCAATCTCAAGGGTGGAAGGTGTGAGGCCTGCCAAGGGCATGGCCTTGTGAGGATTGAGATGCTCTTTTTACCTGACGTCTACGTCGAATGCGAGGTTTGCAAAGGCAAACGCTATAATGAGGAAACGCTCCAGGTTAGATACAAAGGAAAGAATATACATGAAATTCTTGAAATGTCCGTCGACGAAGCATTGGAGTTCTTTAGGAATGTCCCGCACGTTTTTCGTACTTTAAATCTGCTTGCCGAAGTGGGACTTGGGTACATAAAACTTGGACAGCCCGCCACGACACTCTCCGGTGGAGAATCTCAAAGAGTAAAACTTGCTTCAGAACTCAAGAAGATCGCCACGGGAAAGACAGTTTACATTCTCGATGAACCCACGGTAGGACTACATTTTGAAGATGTGAAGAAATTGGTCAACGTTTTGCACAGACTCGTGGATAAGGGAAACACTGTGATCGTCATCGAGCACAATTTGGACATTATCAAGAATGCTGATTACGTAATAGACCTTGGACCAGAAGGTGGCGATAATGGTGGTTATGTGGTTGCCAGTGGAACGCCAGAACAAGTTGCAAAGGTCGAATCTTCTCACACGGGAAGGTTTCTCAGACAGATTCTGACAAGGTGAAGAGGTGGAAAGATGAGAAAACTGATCACCCTTTATTTCATATTCGCTTGTTTAGTTGCGTTCTCCTACAACTTCTACTTTGCCAACATTCATGCCCACACAAGCTTTTCAGATGGTCAGGGTACCCCAATTGAAGCATATCAATATGCAAAAAAGTATGTTCATATCCAAGGTGTAACAGATCACGCGTATTATTTCAGGCAGAAGGTAAACGGGACAGATAAACTGGCTCTGACTAAATCGATGGCAGAGCAAGTCACGGAAAACGGAAAATTTGTGGCTCTGTGGGGTTTTGAATGGACTGGTGGAGTTGGACATATAAATGTCTATGGAACGCAGAACTGGACAGACAGAAACGAATCCGATTTGAAAGCCCTTTACAAGTGGATTGTTCAGAACAAAGCCTTGGCACAGTTCAATCATCCTGGAGTGACCTACGGCAATTTCTACGATTTTGATTACGATCTTGAAGCAGATACCTACATCAACCTTATTGAGGTAGGCAATGGGAACACCTCAAACAGAACGATAACAAAGGAGATGTATTCCAACTACAAGCTGGCGTTGAACAAGGGATGGCATGTGGGAGCAACCGCTAATCAGGACAACCACAGACCAAATTGGGGTTCTGCCAATGATACCAGAACGGTGATACTTGCAGATTCACTCACCTATGAGTCAATCATGAGTGCATTGAGAGAGAGACGAGTTTATGCGAGTGAAGACAGAACCGCAAAGATAGTTTTCAAATGCAACGGTCAGTGGATGGGGTCAATTCTCAAAGATGCCACGCAACTGGTTTTTGAAATTGAACTGCAGGACGATGAACCATTCTACGAGGCAACACTGGTTTCACAGAGTGGTGATTTGAAAACCTGGAGGATAAATTCAAATGAATTCAAAACGCAGTACGTCTGTCAGCCTCAAGATGGATATGAGTGGTATTTTCTATACGTCATCCAGAAAGACTGGGACGAAATGATCACTGCCCCTGTATGGGTTCAACATGGCGAGGTTTATGTGGTTAATCTCAGGGCGAATCCTTTTGGAGATGGAGCCGAACTGTTCTTCGATCTGATAAACACCACCAACGAATCCACCGAATGCGATCTGCAAGCTTTCATAGGAGATCAATCTCAGTCACTGCGAGTGAGCGTCGAAGCCCGAACAAAAAAGGAGACTGTGTTGCAATTTCAAAACTTACCCGCGGGAGTTCACAACATCACAATTGCGATCAACGGGCAAAAGGCACAGACAGGTGTAGTGGAGATCAAAAAGAATGCTGTAACCATAGATCAGTCACACGAGAACGCGTATGGAGATTTTTGGAAATCCGTGGAGAGCTATTTGAATCAACTGGGTGTTCAAATTAGATATAGCACCACTTATTTGAAGAGGATTCCAAGCACACCATGGCTTTTCATAGCCCTTCCCAAGAAAGGTGGGTTTGCCGAGTCCATGACTCTGAATGATTTTGAAATAGATACTCTTGTCTCGTACCATCGAAATGGTGGCAAGATCGTTTTTGTGGCCCTGAAGGATTCAGTAGTCGAAGAAAGTTACAACAAACTCTTGGAGAGACTTGTAAGTACAGTCAGGTTTGCACAGACGGACAAGGTTGTTTTCAAAGTGAACGATCTAATCTTTGACAGTTACGCCGAAGATTCAATCTTTTTCGTATCATGTGAACAACCCTCTCAGTTGATACAGTTCATCGGAGGAAGATTATGAGAATATTCGCACTCGACAGTTCTTCTCAAGCACTTGTGTTATGTTATACAGACGAACAAGATATTGTGACTCTTACGTACAAAGGAATAGAGAAGCACGCGAGTGTGATTGGCACACTTGCAAGAGAATTTCTCAATTGCACAGGCAGAACGCCCCAAGAGATTGACTGTTTCGGATGCGGTATAGGACCAGGGAGCTTGACAGGTTTGAGAATAGGGATTGCATTCATTCAAGGGATGGCTTGTTCGCTACAAAAGCATGTCGTCCCTGTGGTATCATCGGAGCTCATCGCAAGAAACTTTCCCTACCATCGGGGTGAAATAGTCATCAGCAAAAGGGCAAGGGAAGGATATGTGTATATCTCAAGCTATAAACAAAACCATCAACTACTAAGTCCTTGCATCATGGACATCAAGTCTGCCGAAGAATTCATCAAACGCCTCAATGATCCACTCATTGCTGGTGATGCGAAACATTATTTTGAAAACTTTGGGACGATTTGTTCTGATGAATTTGAAATCATAAACGGTCAGATCTTGGCAACGCAAGTCTTATTGAAAGCAAAAACCAAAGACACAGTCGAGCCTCACCAGATCGAACCACTGTACTTGCAGAAGTCCATAGCCGAGATGAACTTTGAAAAGAACCACCATTGAATATCATTTCCTTTTTCTCTTTTTCTTTTGCACGACCTTACCTTCAGCCAACTGTTTGGCCCTTTTCAAAGCTTTGACAACCTGATCGTTCACCGAGCCACTTTGATATGACCCAGAACGAGTTATTTTACCAGCCTTTCTGCCTGTCAAGATCTCTATGGCTTCGTCTACATGTTCTACAGCCCAGATGTGGAACGCCCCGCTTTTTATGTCCTCCAAGACCTCGTCTTTGAGTATGAGGTTTTTCAGATTTGCCTTTGGTATAATTACGCCTTGATTTGCTGTCAGGCCCCGCAACTTGCATGCCCTGTGAAAACCTTCAACCTTCTCAGTTACCCCGCCAACCGGTTGTACCTCTCCATGTTGATTCATAGAACCTGTCACGGCTATCTCCTGATTTATCGGTATCTTAGCGATTGCGCTTATGAGTGCGACGACCTCGGCGATAGAGGCACTGTCTCCTTCGATCATTCCATATACCTGCTCGAAACTGAGCGAGGCACTTATAGAAAGAGGAACGTGTTGTGCATATCGTTCTCCGAAGAAACCTTCGATCGTCAAAACAGCCTTACTATGAATTTTACCGCTTAGATCAGCCTCTCTTTGTATATCGACAACACCAGGTTTGCCTAAATGAACTCTTGCCGTTATCTTCACAGGAATTCCGAAACTGTGATCAGCAAGATCAAAAACCGTTAATCCATTGACTTGGCCTATTTTCCTTCCTGTTGTTTCAACCATCAGATCGTGCGCCCTTATTTGTGAATCATACTTGAGCTGAATCAAATTGACTCTCTCTTCCATTTGTTCTATCGCATTTTTCACATCTTCCTCGCGAACGACCTTGTGGTTGTCCCTGGACGCTATGCTACATGCCTCTCTTATCAATCCGCTTATTTCTCCAAACCTGACGGAAAGTTTTTCCTTGTCCGAAGCGAGTCTTGCGGAATACCAGAGTACTTTTTCCACAGCATTTCTATCAAGGTGTGATAACTGATATCTGCAACAAGTTGACGAGACAAACCCAAGGTACTTCCTAATGTTTTCTTCGTTTACATCAAGCTCCCAGTCAAACTCACTCTTTATCCTGAACAACTTTCTGACATCTTCATCGTAGGTGTACATCAAATAGTAAAGCCTTGGAGATGCAATCAGAAAAACCTTGACATTCAGTGGTATTGGCTGAGGCCTTAGGGAGACTATGTTTGAGAATCCAAGTGCACTCTCCAGGTTCTCAATGGATATCTCCTCAGACAGAAGTGCTCTTTTAAGATATTCCCAAGCATACGGATTTCTGAGCAGGCTCTCCGCTTCGAGTATCAAGAATCCACCATTTGCCCGATGCAATGCCCCGGCTTTTATGAATGTAAAATCTGTGAAGAGCATCCCACTTCGACTGTAGTATTCAACCTTTCCTGCCAAATTAGAATAGGTCGGGTTTCTTTCGTATACCACAGGTGCACCTGCAGTATGTGAATTGTCCACTATCAAATTCACCGAGTACCTTTTTTTGTAAAGCTGCCTTATTTCAGCTTCTTCGCTTCTCAAATCAGTCAGGTTGTTGAGTATGTCATTTTCAACATCTGTCAAGTACTGAACCACATCGTAGTTTGAGTCATACTGCTTTCTCATCTCATCGAAAAGCGCCCCGATTGTGAACAGTGCAGCGTATTTGTCCAGTTCCCTGAGTCTATCTTTGTATTCCCGATCGAGTTTCCTCGACTTGTAAAGTGTACCTTCTATTATATGCTTGAGTTTCCTGCTGTTTTCACTGAAGACTTGCTTTACATCTTCCGGTAAGGAATCCAGCACCTCTTGCGTGACAGGCTTTCCATCGTAGATTGGGACGCTCACAACCCCCGTCGGAGTCAGTTGAACCGAGAAGCCAAGTTCCTTTGCCTTCTGCTGTAACTCCTCCCACAGCTGACTTTTCTTGCTCATGTAGTCATCTTCCAGCTCGGACTTTTTCGCCGCATAATCTTCACTCTCAAATATTTTCTCAATGGACTCGATCACTTCCTCTGAAAGTTTCTGCATATCGGATTTGAACTGTGAGCCTTTCCCAGGGTCGAGAGAAATGGCTCTTGGTTCAGATGGATTAGAGAAATTATAGACATACACCCAGTCGTTGGGAGTAGCCATCTTAGTTGCCTCTTTTTCAAGAAAGGACGTCACAAAACTTCTCCTGCCAGTCCCTGGCATACCGACAACGAATACATTGAATCCCTTTTCATTTATTTTCAGTGCTTCTTCAACTGCCTTCTTTGCCTTTTCTTGTCCTATGAATCCTTCTATTGGCTCAAGTTCTGCACTTGTGTTAAAATCGGGCAGATATGGACATTTGTAAACCAGATCTTCATGATTTACCTTCACACTGTTCACTCCTCACAATCGATTATGAAGAACACCCACTGCATCCTGAACAGTTACCTGATGAGCAGGAAGAACTCCCGTGGCTTTTTACCTGAATTCTTGGCAACTGCTTTGTCATCTTTTCACCACATTCAGGGCATTTTGGATCTTGGTCTTTCATGCTCATAAGCATTTTGTATTCCTTCTTACACTTTTCGCAATAATAACGATAGATCGGCATAAAGCACCTCCTCAGTCAACAGTTATTGTTTTAGATAGATTTCTTGGCAGATCTGGGTTCTTTCCATTCTTGATCGAGAGATGATAGGCAAGAAGCTGCAGAGGAACAACAGCAACAAAAGGCGAGAGATACCACGGGCAATCTGGATATTCGATGATCTTAGTAGCATTTGAGAAGATCTCCTCAGATCTGTTACTCAACACTATGGCAAGACCCCTTCGACATGTCACTTCGTTTATGTGTGAGATAATTACATTTGCCTGCGCACTGTGTGTGACGAAGAATACTGGACAGTTTTCATCAACCGATGAAAGAGGTCCATGCTTGAATTCAGATGAAAATAGCCCTTCAAAATGGTTATAAACGACCTCCTTTATTTTCAATGCCCCTTCAAGAGCAATTCCGTGAGTTATACCATATCCCAGCATGTACGAATTTGAGAAATCTATTTGCGAGTTGACCAGTTCGTGTATTTGAGGCTCGCTCATCTGCAGAGCATTTCTTATGAGATCGGGAATTGTCCTTATATCTTTGAGATACTGATCATCGAAACTCATCTTAGAGGCAAGATAGTAAAATGTTGCAAGTTGATTCACAAAAGTCTTCGTTGCCGGCACAGAGATTTCCAATTCGCAACACAAAGGTATATTCAGAAGACTCCTCATCATCACCGTTGAGCCCATCACATTCACTATCGACAGGATCGTTGTTTTTCCCTCAATAGCGTTAAGCACATTGATTACGTCCTTTGTTTCGCCACTTTGCGACACAAGGATAACTACGTCTTCCTGCCTTATAGAATCTGCGTAGTTTTCTATGAATCTCCCCGCTTCACATGCTATTGCCACTTTTTTCGCCAATTTGTTGAACAAATAGCTCCCAACAAGTGACGCGTGGTATGAACTACCTGCTCCGACTAAGAAAAGGTGTCTTGCCTTAGATATGATATTCACGTATCGACTGAGATCCATGTCGAATTTTAGAAATTGGAGCAAAGCAGAAACCCTCTCAGGCTGTTCGTAGATTTCCTTTATCATGTAATGCTCATAATGGAGCTTTGAGGTCGCTTCAGAAGATATGTCCATAATTTGAGGTTCTCTCTCAATTGGATCTCCTGACTGCAGGCTACGGATTGTGAAGTTATCCCATGTGAATTCCACATATTCGCCATCACGCAACGGCACTATTCTCCTTGTCAGTGGGATGATAGATGGCAAATCTGAAGATACGCAGACAAAGTCCTTTCCAATTCCCAAATACAGTGACGACCCACGTTTAATGCAATACATCTTTTCGTCGTCTGCACGCGCAATGACGCACGCAAAATCTCCTTTTAACAGTTCCGAAGCCTTTCTGATCGCTAAGTTCATGTCTCTATACTGGTCATAGAATTTCTCTATCGCATGAACAACGATCTCACCATCATTCTCGCTTCTTACAGTATGTCCTTCGTCGAGAAAGAGTTTTCTTAGCTGAAGTGTGTTCACAATATTGCCGTTGTGAGCTCCTACCATGTCTTTGTCACAATCATAATGGGGTTGCGCGTTTTTCTGTGATGGCACACCAAAAGTAGCCCATCTCAACTGGGCTATTCCTTTAAAACCCTTGAGTTCGTTGAAATTCAATCTCTCACTCACTTCATCGACTATTCCAACGTCTTTACGAAGTTCTATTCCGCCATCTTTGCTAATCACAGAGATCCCAACAGAATCATAACCTCTGTAAACTAATCTGCGCGCAGCATCGGTCAATATTTCTCCAAGGTTCTCGTTCTGTTCTTTATAGACGATTCCAAACACTCCACACACGTTTTTCCCTCCAAGCTTTATCACGTCTACAAAATATTGTATACTGTTTTTTGGCAATTTTCGGAGGTGAGCATGAGCAAGAAAAGTGTCGGATTTGGAAGGATTTTGAGAAAATACTCTCACAAACCTGCAACAGTTAGGACTCTGCTCAGACTGGGTCTTAGCGCTGAACTCACCAGAAGAAGGATAGTTGCCCTTTCAAAAAACACTTTCACAAGCTGGACCGATTATCTCGCTTTGGATGCCGTCTGTGGTGCTGTGAATGGTAAGAAAACGGCTTGGGTGAACATGTTCTTCCCGGTCGAAATCCTGTTCGCCTTCGGTTTGAACTGTGTTTCAGCAGAAGGCCTTTCCGGTATGTTTGCCTCTATGTTCCTGGAAGATCTGGCGATCAATAAGGCTGAGGCATTTGGGATCTGTAGGAACCTTTGCACTTTTCATAGAACAGGAATTGGAATATCACTTCTCAATGTTCTACCAAAACCACTACTTGTTGGAACCACAAACGTCTTATGCGATGGAAATATCCCAGTCTTTACGACTTATTCATCATTGAACTCGATACCTCTATACGCAATCGATGTTCCAAGAGAAGACAATCCGCAAAACCAGTCTTATCTCACCAAACAACTTGAGAAGACAATTTATTCACTGGAAAATCAACTCAAGAAAAGGTTCAATTACTCAAAATTCCAGCAAATCCTTATGATGGAGAAAGAATCATTGGATATGCTCATGGAAGAATATCCAAAACTCTGTGAGAACCCAATCTCAATGGAACTTTATCAGCACGTAAACGTATTGTACGCCCTTCATCTGAGACCATATCAGTTGTTGAACGCAGCCAAGGCACTTTCAGAAGAAAGAAAACCATCGAAAGACGACAAAACAAGACTGCTTTGGCTTCATCTTGCGCCTTACTATGACAACGATCTGTACAGTATCTTTGGAAATAATTCTCGATTTCTAATTGCGACAAGCGAGTTCGAGTGGGACTGGTTCTACTGGAAACCAGATCCACAAAGACCTATTGAATCTCTGGCACAGAAACTTTTGAGAAACCCTGAGGTAGGAGACCTTTCAAAGAGGGCTGCTTTTGTGACAAAACTCGCAAGCGATTTCAAAGTGCAAGGTGTAGTACACTTCAGTCATTGGGGCTGTAAACAATCCTCAGGGTCGATTTTTCTTCTCAAAGAGAAATTCGAACAGCTCGGCATACCTTTCCTCTCACTGGACGGCGATGCCGTTGATCACACCAACCAGTCATCTGCCCAGTACAGGACAAGAGTAGAGGCTTTCCTGGAGATGATAAAATGATCGTTTACAATTGTCCGTTGGTCCCATTTGAGTTCTTCAAGGCACTTGGCATACAATCTCGAAGAATCGAAAACACTGGTTGTGAATTCGATAGACTCAGCCCGAACCTGTGTTCTTTGTGCAGAAGATCTGTAGCTTCCATTGACAAGAATGATGTCCTCGTGTGGATCGATTCCTGTGATTCGAGTAGAAGAACATCAGATTTTCTTAAACTGACGAACAAGATTTTCGAACTTCATGTTCCAGTGACTTCCGATGAAGAAGCCGTTTCGAGACTGTCGGACGACTTGAAAATACTCTGGAGATCTTTGAAAGCTGTGTTTGGTAACGTCAGCGATGAAAAACTTTACGAGGTACACAGTGACTTTCAAAAGCAAATGGCGTTACTTGAAAAAACTCTGAGAGAGGACTTGAATGAGGCAAAAAGACTGTACGAACAGATAATATCTGAAAAATGGGTAGGTTCCACACAACGTAGAGGTAAACCCATTTTGATTCTGGGTGCTCCCGTAGAGGAGAACATAGTTAAGATAATTGAAGAAAGCGGTGGATATGCCATAAATGGAACTTGTTCAGGTCCCTATTCGATGATTTCACAAATACCTGACAGAAGTAATGTGTTCAAGAACATTGCATACCGAATTTTGAACAAGAAACTCGTATGCATGAGATCGGCCTTCAAGAGGGATATATCCAAATTGATAGACACAACAAAACCAGAAGCGATAGTCCTGCACACGATAAAGTTCTGTGATTTCTACAGCTTTGACGAAAAGGAATTGCGAAAAACCAAGATTCCATTTGTCGTTGTAGAAGATGATCTAACCTCTCTTGCCAATGCTCAGATGAAGACGCGAATTGAGGCGTTGATAGAACTCTTGAGTCACCAAGAGAATGGCATCCCAGAAAGATTCGAGTTGTTCGTTGGAATCGACAGTGGCTCAACGACCACCAAGATCGTCGTTCTTGATGCACAGGCAAAACCTTTGTACAAGAATACTGTGAAAACAGGTGCTTATCCAGTTTTGACAGCAAAAGGGCTGTACGAAGAGGTGCTGGCGAAATTCAAAGTGCCACGTTCCAAAATCTATCTTGTGTCAACTGGTTATGGCAGAGCGTCACTTGATTTCGCAAATGAGCGCGTAACTGAGATCACTTGTCACGCCAAAGGTGTTCATTTTTTCTTGCCAAAAGTCAAGACAATAATCGATATCGGTGGACAAGACAGCAAGGTCATAAGGGTTGAGGATGGTCAAGTCGTCGAGTTTGCCATGAACGATAAATGCGCTGCTGGTACAGGTAGATTTCTTGAAGTCATGGCAAATATTCTTGATACACCCCTCCAGAAGATAGGCAAGTTATCGCTGGAACACAAAAATGAAGTCGATATCAGCAGTGTCTGTACTGTCTTCGCCGAATCGGAAGTAGTCTCGCTCAGGGCCTCGGGACATACAAGAGAAGACATACTCTACGCAGTCCACAAAGCCATCGCAAAGCGAGTCGGCACGATGTATGAACGAATAAAAGGTACACAACCTGTGGCTTTGACTGGTGGCGTCGCGCTTAACGAAGGACTCAAGGTTGCCCTCGAAAGAGTTCTCAATATCGAGATTCAAATCCCACCTGAGCCAGTCTTAACTGGTGCTTTCGGAGCGGCGGTCATAGGCTATTGGGCGAACCGGCAATGAATTTGTATCTTCCACCTGTGCGGTGAACGGAGAAGACACAAGAACCTGTACCAGTCATCATTGCGATTATTGGATTTTCGGTCCACGCTTTGTCAAGATTATTCTTTACCTCTGCGTGTTCAGCACAGACCATCTTCTGAAAGATATTGTAGGACAAAGATCTTACTCCGTGCAGATCCGCAATTCTGTAAGCCTCATACAGTTCTTCAACTGGTTTGGGTCCTTTATTGTACATGTCTTCAGTTAGTTTCTGATACATGAGTGCGGTTGAAATGCTGACCTGTGAACAGAAAAGATTCAAGCTGTAACCTGTTATCGGTTCAAGAAAAGTAATCTTTTCTCCTTTTCCTTCAACAAGAGCGGTCCCACCTCTCAAAAGAAACGGAACATCAGAACCAACTCGTTCAGCGATCTGCATCATTGCTTCGTCTGACATATTGAGAATCCTTGCAAGAAACCTAATAGTTGCTGCTGCATCGGCGCTGCCTCCACCAAGACCCGAACCCATCGGTATATTCTTGAACAGTCTCACTTTCAGACCAAAATCAATTTTATAGTATTCAGAAGCGATTCTATAAGCCTTCTCTATCAAATTCATTCCCATGATATTCGCATGGGTTTGTATTGTGATCTTTCCTGGCTCATCTGTCATATGAAACTCGATTAGATCGTACAAGTCTATCGTTTGGAAAAGTCCTACGATATTGTGATAACCATCATCTCTTTTTGAGAGCACATCAAGGTATAAATTTACTTTTGCATAAGCTCTCTCAGTTTCAACAAGGTGAGGTATGACCATCCCTCCATATTTTGTTCGATTCCACTTAGCTGGTCCAAAGACTCCCACGTGTACTCAAACATGTCTGGTTCGTTAAGTCCTTCAAAGATAACTTGGGCCAGATACAGAAGGCCAACATGCACTCGACTAACCGAAGAGGCAAGATCGTTTATTAGTCCGATGTAGTTCAGACTCACTATCTGAGCTTTGACTTCTTCGTCTATCTCCCTTTTCATGCCATTCAAGAATGCCTGCCAAGGGTGTAAGCCATCCTCGAGCCTCACATGACCACCTACACCGATCGAGTACTTGTTGTGAAGTCTTTTTTCACCTTGATTTTCTGTTCTGCGTAGAAGAAGTATTTCATCACCGCTCTGCATGACCACATATGGTATAACCTGTCTGAAGTTCTCATCATATTCAACAAGATCACGCTTAATGAATCTCCCTTTCTTCTCAATTACTCTCTTAATTTGTTCCAGTTCAACCACAATTACACCTGTCTTGTTATCAGTTAAATTGTCAACCTCGTAGCTTGGGATCACTAAAACGCTTTCTTGCAAGTTAAGTCCCCCTTTACATACTCTTAGAACCGATCAACTTGTTGTAGCAATCTCTACAGACCGCTATGTATTTCTCTTTTCCACCAACATCGATCTCGGCATCGTCCTGGACCAATTTATAAGTAAGGGTTGCGTTGTATTCACCGCACATGTTACATACCGCTCGCTTCTTGATTATCTCATTGGCAAGAGCCATCAGTAACGTGGTAGTCTCAAATGGATTTTGTTTGAAGGTCATATCCAGTCCTGCGCAGAACACGTTTATATTCTTATCAAGAAACTCCCGAACGATCTTGACAAGATCCTTATCAAAAAACTGAGTCTCATCGATGAATATTGCATCCACAGGTTGTAACACATACTTTGGTATATCCTGAGCCCTCTCAAGCGCGATCGCTTCTACCTCAAGCCCCGCATGGGTTTTCACGACACTCGTTCCATATCTGCTGTCCAGTGATGGTTTGAAAACAACGGTCCTCTTTCTACCGAGTCTGTAGATTTCCACATAAGAAAGAAGCTCTGTTGTTTTGCCCGAATACATTGGGCCAACTATAAGTGTAAGTTTCCCCGCCATAATCATTCCTCCTTTAGGAGTCTATTCACAGCGTCCACCTTTTCTTGATCAAAGACGTGAAGATAGACGCTTGTTGTTGATAGATTTGAATGGCCCAACAAATCCTGAACAACCCTTATATTCACACCTCTTTGAAGAAGATGAGTAGCAAAGGAGTGTCTAAGTGTATGCGGATGTATCCTTTTATTTATGCCACATTGCTTTGCATATCTTTTAACAATCCTGAAAACTGTGCTTGGATGTAATTTGATTTGATCGCCAAAGAGATAGTCTGCAAAGTCTCTCTCGCTCTTTTGAATGTAACCTTCAAGCTTTGAAACCAGTTGACTGTTCAGCGGAACGATTCTGTCCTTCTTACCTTTGCCCATATTGATCTTTAGACAAGCCGGCGAAAAAGACAGATCTTCCACTTTGAGGTTACACAGTTCGCTTACCCTGAGGCCACAGAAATATAGTAATGAAAGAACAAGGTGATCGCGTTTGTTTTTCATAGAGACTTCGAGTAGTCTTTGTACTTCATCTGTCGTTAGAAAATCCGGCAATCTTCTGTGTGTTTTTGGGTTCTTAATGTTTTCCCATGGGTTGCTACTACAAATGCCTCTCAAAACAAGATAATTGAAAAAACTCCTCAAAGAGCAGATCTTTCTTGAAATAGACGTAGATGCCAGCCTTTTGTTAGATGATTTTGAAAGGATCTTGACATATTCCTCTGCAATTTCCCGTGAAAGATTCCTCAGATCCAATCCTTTTTCGGTAAGAAAATAGATGAACTGCCTCGCATCACCCAGGTATGCCGTGACAGTGTGATCAGACAGTCTTCTTATGTGCGCAAGATAATCTGAAAATTCTTTGAGAATCTCCTGCACCGTTTCACCAACTCATGTAATACATCAAAGCCACGTATACGTTTACCAAACAGAGCATCAAAATCGTCACTGGCATAGTTTTTTTAGTGAAATATGTAAAGGTTACAATCTCATTCCTGTATTTCTTGAGCAAGGCAAGCCCCACGATGTTAGCAGCCGCCCCTACTGTTGTCCCGTTTGCCCCGAGAGAAACCCCCAAAGAGAGTGCCCACCACATACTTGTATTCATACCATTACTCACCAGGGACTGAACAACCGGTATCATCACAGTGGTCGTGGGAACTGCACTTAGAAACATACCTGCAAAACCAGATAGCCAGATCATAACAGTCAAAGTTAAATATGGCGATCGAATACCCCCCACAACTCTTGTAATGTAATCTATAAGCCTGACTTCTCTCATTGCATAGGTTATCATGAAAAGACCAACTAAAAAGAAAAGGGTGTCCCATTCTATTTCCTTGGATGCCTCTTCAAATGATTTACCGAAGATCAAAAGAGACACTGTGGCACCGATCATAGAAATCAATGCCATTTCGTAATTGAGAACTTCGTGAAGGGCAAAGCCAATTATCACGGCAACAAAGACAAACAAGAGCGCCAATGTCTTCTTCTTATCAACAATTGCCGTTTTGGGATCGGTAGCAGCGATTTGCTTCAATTTGTCCTCCATGTTTTTATCTGCCGGCACTTTCTTGAACCAGATCAGTATCAACAGTATGAGGATCAGAACACATATCGGCGCAAGATGAACGATAAAACTTGTAAAACTCAACCTACTCGCTGATCCGATGATTATATTGGGGGGATCGCCTATCATTGTGGCGGCTCCTCCGATATTCGAAGCAAGAATCGTTGAGATCATCAAGTAAGTTGCATCAATACCCACAACGTCAGAGATGAAGAACAGTATCGGGGCAAATATCAAAATAGTTGTCACATTATCCAAAAAGGCAGAAAGTAAAGCCACCGTCAAGGTTATTATGCAAAGAGTTCTTCTTACATGTCCGTGCCCAAGCTTCACCGCCATTATTGCAACATATTGGAAAAACCCAGCAGCCTTCAGAAGGCCAACTATTATCATCATTCCCGTGAGTAATCCTATTGTGTTGAAATCTATGAAACGCGGTAGATTCTCAAGATTCATACTGGCAACCAGTCTTGCAAGGCTTACGAACAATCCCATCAAAAATACCATCACTGAAGTTTTGAATTTGCTACTGAGTATAAAGTAATAAGTCACACAGAATACCGCGAGCATGAATATCTGACCGAACATCGAGATCACCCCTTCAGAACGCGTAGAATTCAACGAGTTGGCCTGCGTATGCGCCTTCAACCTGTGATGGAATTCTCACAACTCCATCAGCGAGGTGTATGTTCGAAACGTGTGCGGTTTCGCTGAAAAGTGGTTCTGCCAGAATATCACCTTTCTCAAACTTCACTCTCACTCTCACAAAGTGTTCACGACCTTGTACAGAAGGCACGTTTTTGGTAAGTCTAACCAGTCCGGCAGGTCTGGGTATGAAATCTTCATCGTTTTCAAGCCTTTTCAGAACCGGCAACAGAAGGAACCTGCTGCTGACGAAAAACGAAACGGGGTTCCCTGGAAGTCCCAAAATAGGTTTTCGCCCCACCAGAGCGAAGACAGTTGGTTTCCCTGGTTGGATCATTGCACCGTGATAAATAACTCCGGGTTTACCCATTCTTTCAATTGCTCTTGCTGTGTAATCACGAGTTCCAATAGAACTTCCACCGGCTATCACAACGATGTCGTATTTATCAACGCAGTCTTCCAGCATTCTGTGTAAACTGGTCTCATCATCCTTTACATGTCCTACTCTTTGAACAGAAAAACCAAGATCCCGCAACCATGCAACAAGAGTGTATGTATTGCTATCTCTAATCTGAGCAAAGGAAGGCGTTTGCCACGGCTCGACTATTTCGTCACCTGTCGAGATTACCGCGATTTTCGCACGTCTATAAACAGTGATCTTTGTGATACCGAGTTGTAGGAGTAATTGAATATCATTGACTCTAATCCTTCTGTTTCTTTGAAGCACGATTTCGCCAGCTTTTACATCTTCATCACTTTTCATCACATTTTCGCCAACAGCAACTGCCTTCATGATCTCAACGAAGTTATCAAAGATCTGTGTGTGTTCTGCCATCACAACCGCATCTGCTCCCTGTGGCAAAGCCCCACCAGTAGGTATCCAAGCAGTTTCACCGGGCTTCAATGTTCGATCCGGCTTTTCTCCTATTCGAACTTCAAAAGCCATTTTGAGCAAAACGGGTAAATTCGGAGAGGCACCCTTGGTGTCCGATGCATTTACAGCATAACCATCGACCAGTGACTTGTCGAAACCCGGCAGGTCTTGCGGTGAATATATATCCTTGGCACACACGAATCCTGAGGCATTTACCGATTCGATTATTTCAATCTCCTCTATGGGTTTAATCCTCGCAACGTAGTTTTCGTAAATCTCTTGAATCATCGCGAATTTGAGAAATTCAACCCTCATTGTCTTTCACCATTTTTTGTGCACAGTCAATTGTTGATCCCTTTATCTTTTCTACGGCGTGTGGTATGACGGGTAAAATCACCTGCAAATTTTCCTGCACAGCCTTGGGACTACCTGGGAGATTGATTATGAGCGTCTGTTTTCTCACACCAACGACCGCACGTGACAACATCCCAAAGGGTGTATGCCTTAAAGATTCATTAATCATTGCAATCTCCATACCATGAAGCCTTTTCTCTATGATCGACAAAGTTGCTTCGGGTGTAACATCTCTTGGTGACACGCCCGTTCCGCCGGTTGTAACCACAAGATCATATCCTTTGTCGCTCAGATTTACGAGTTCATCCCTTATCAAATCGAATTCATCCGGCAGAATCTTGTAATACTCAACTATTGCGTCTATCTTTTCGAGCATCTTGATGATGATTTTACCACTCTCGTCGTTTCTCTGACCGGTGAACCCTTTGTCGCTCAAGGTGAGTACCGCCGACTTAATCAACCGAATCACCTCTGATAATTTCTCCCACATTTGAAAGATTATACCCCTGCCATGTCAACGCATTGTTGCGAAAAGATTCTGAAAGTATCGTATTCATTATCAATTGAAACCGAGAATCTTCAATGAATTCTGGTAAGATGAGTAAATCATATTCTTCCCAGAACAGAGGAATGAATTCCAAATCCATGATCTGTGCCACAGGTGCTATACCAAGACCAACATCAGCAAGACCTCTCTTGATCTTCAGGGCAAGGTTTATGTGCGTGAACTCCTCATCATCGTACCCATTTATCTGCGACTGGTCTATACCGAGTCTTGACAGATGGTAGTCGAGCAGTATTCTTGTGCCTGAAGCCTTTTGTCTGTTCACAAATCTTATATCTTTGCGTACCAGATCCTCGATGCCTTCTATTCTTTTCGGATTTGACTTCTGGACAATCAAACCCTGATTTCGTCTTATGAATTTCACAAGTATGAAGTTTTTCAAATACTTCTTTACATATGGGAGATTGTACTCACCAGAATTGGGGTCCAAAAGGTGGATTCCACCTATGTGAGCATAACCTTTGGCTATTGCCATGAGGCCGCCCATGCTCCCGACATTGGTTATACTCATACTAACGGTGTGATCTCTTTCTTTAATCATGTCTGCGAGAATAGAAACCAGCGGGTCGTTGCTACCTATGAAAAGAATATTTTTGTCGATCTCCTCTATAGATTTGCAAGTTCTCACAGAGATCTTTTGACCCTCATCTAAGACTTCAACACCCTTTGGAACGACAGCGGTTCCATCCATTTTGGCGAGAGCCTCCATGGTCGCAGCGCCCCTCTTGAGTGGCACAAAGACATATCTATCTTTTACCCTTGAAAGACTAACTCTTATGAATTCATCCTCGGAGATCGACGAGAAAATTCTTCGAGTTGAGACAGCTTCCACAACAGCTTCATTGCTCGGCAGAGTTTTGTATTTTTCAAAGATTATCGGTTTAACGATGTGATCAAGGACTACGTAGCAAGAACCAGGATAACCAGGTAGACCCACGACGGGCTTGCTGTTTACCAAAGATAGAATTGTCGGTTTGCCAGGTCTTATATTCAAACCATGAGCCACAACTTCACCGAGATCGTTCAAAACATGGTAAGAATAGTCGAAACTGCCTGCAGATGAACCTGCATTCAACAAAACCATATCGTAAGACAACACCATTTTTGAGACAGCAGATAGTATAGACTCATAACTGTCATTAACAGGTTGATGTACATCCACAACCACACCCAGTTCATCTAAATAGTTTGATATGAGTGAGGAATTTGTCTCTGGTATTCTGCCATCATTAGGATCGCATTGTGGTGGAATTATCTCATCGCCAGTGGGAATAATGACCGCCTTGATCTTTCTAATAACTTCTAACTCAAAGACACCCGCAGCCAAAAGAAGTGAAATATCGTAGGGTTTCAAGCGATGATAGCGCGTGAAGATCATGTCCTTCTCACAAAGATCCTCTCCTATCAAACGAATGTTGTGAAACGGTGGCACTGACTCAAAAATCTGGACATGATCATCATCTATCACGTGGATGTTCTCAATCATTATCACGGCGTCAAAAGGTGGTTCGAGACGGCCTCCAGTGTTCACGAACTTGAATTGATCCTTAGAAAGAACCTTGGGGTTCGTTTTTGTTGCACCGGTTGTGTCAAGGCTTCTAACGAAGATTCCATCCATCGCAGCGCTGTTATAAGTTGGCACGCTTCTGTTAGCATAAACTGGTTTCGCAAGGACTCTTTTGAGAGATTCTGTCGTAGGTATGGTCTCCGTTTCCGGAACGAAAAAACCAGTTTCCTGAAGTTTTGCTTTGAACAACTCAAGCGCCTCAATGACATCGAGCTTTTTCAGATATATTTTTCTCTCCAAATCTCAATACCTCCATATCTGAATTCTACAACATATCTGCCCTGCGAAAAAGGTGACGAAATATAGTGACCGATTTTTCATTGACCACATTAACACAGACTCAACTTGGAGAATCCGCTGTTCCCCGCATCTGTTCACTGTAATTTGACCTCTCATGGCACTGCCTATTCTGTCTTTTACTTTGCATCGTAAAAGAATAAACGATCGTATAATCTTGAGCGGTGAGGCTATGAGATCATCTTATCTTGCATTGAGCATCTCTGAGATTGAGAAACGAACGAAGATGTTGTACGAAAAAATGTTCACCTGTGACATTTGTCCAAGAAAGTGCCGTGTAAACAGAATGAGTGGCCAAGTAGGTGCGTGCAGAGTTGGGGATTTGCCTTTCATTTCAGGTTATGGTCCTCATTATGGTGAAGAAAGCTTCTTGGTTGGTCAGAATGGCTCTGGCACGGTGTTCTTCACTGGTTGCAACATGAGATGTGTGTACTGTCAAAATTGGACCATAAGCCAGCTTTGTAATGGTGAACAGATAACGGTTGAGCAACTTGCCAGCATCATGCTCGAGATTCAATCTCTTGGTTGCCATAATTTGAATCTGGTAACTCCAACGCATCAAATTGCAATGATACTTGAAGCTGTGTCAATTGCAATCAGGAGTGGTTTTCACATACCAATAGTCTACAACTGTAGTGGATATGAGTCGGTGGAAACACTTCAGCTGTTAGAATCAATAATTGATATCTACATGCCGGACTTCAAATACGCGAATGATGATATAGCTCTCAAATACTCTGGTGTTCGTGATTACGTTGAAGTAGTCAGAGACGTGCTGAAAGAGATGTACAGACAGGTCGGACCGTTGAAAGTTGAAAATGGAATAGCAACGCGCGGTGTTTTTGTGAGGCATCTCGTTCTGCCAAACAATCTTTCAACAACTCAAAAGGTATGTGAAGTAATTTCATCGGTGAGTAGAGAAATACCTGTTAACATAATGAAGCAATATCATCCGATCTACCGAGCGTACGAATATCCTGAACTCTCAAGAAGAATCACAAACGCAGAATTCATCGAAGCGGTGCAACTGGCTAAGAAATATGGTCTCAATATCGTCAGTTGAATACTATTCAACGATGGGAAAGATTGCTCCAAATCAAAAAGCGCCGGCTTGCGCCGGCGCACTCGAGGGGGTGGGGGGGTTACTGGAGGTATGCTCTCAACGTTTCTTCAAAATCATCGTCCAAGAGAACTGCAAGTCTAAACCCTGTTCCCGGCTGCTGATTGAAAGATCTGTTCATGTATCTGTCGTGCATAGGCACTTGCTGGTTATATGGCCTAGGCATCTGGTTCATTTTACCAAAAGGCCTTGCTGGTGCTTGCTGTATTTGCTGCCTTTGCTGGAATTGGTTTGCATAATCTCTAAATCTGTTGAAGTAATAACTCCTGAGATTTTCAAGCTGTGATACTTTTAGTATGTCTGCGACTTTCTTTTCGGCTTCTTGAAGTATTTCTGCTCGCTTTTGATTCAGTTCACGCCTTTGAGTTGCAAACTCATTGAGTGTCATGTCTTTTGACTTTTCAAGCAAGGCTTTATAGTTCTGTTCAAGATCACTGAGTTGTTGCTTTGTCTCTGTAATGACACTCAGAAGCTGCTGGGCTTGATCCTTCGAAAGATCCAAAGCCTTAATGAGTTCAGTGTAAGTAAGTTGCTTGTTGATTTGCCTCATGTTTCCGTAACCCTTGCTGAAAGCTCCTGCAAAGCTCAGCGCTGCAACTAAAACCAGACTGACCGTTAGTACCATCACCTTTTTCACTCGAATCACCTCCGTGAATTTTTCCGTTCACTATAATTGTCCGACTTTGAAAGTTATATGTTCTACTTTTTAAGAAAACTCTAATAAAACCTCGCTGTGCAAACGAAATGATCCTGAGGCGTACAATTCTGTCAGGGAGGCGTGGCGATGATCAACGAGTATGAGGTATTTGAGACAACCAGGTTCATTTCCTCATTCCACCGAGCAAGGGGCAGCAATGAATACAGAAACCTTGTGGAAAGACTAATTGAAATGCTACTTGAATGGGGTATTGATCGCGAACAGATTGATGTACTCGAATACAAAACAGGTGGGGTCAAGTTTGGCAATTTCAACTCGACGATGGTATGGAACATAAAGGATGCCGAGTTGTGGATTGACAGTCCAAGAGTTTTCATAAACTCCTTTAGATCGTGTAAGACCAGTGTTCTTTTCGGGAGTAACTCAACCAAAGGATGGAAATCCTTGGAACTTGTCGATGAGAATTTTCAAGGTGATTTTTCAGACAAAGCAGTTCTTGTCAATGAAAATCCATCAAAAGCATTCAAAAAATATGTCAAACAACTTGGAGCCAAGTGCCTACTTGTTTACTACATGCGATCCCAAGATGAATCTATAGGCAGAATACCAGAACAAATGCCGGACACCGTGAATTACCTTTCTTTGCCTCACACCCTTGAGGACAGTAAATTGCAAGCCTTTGGTTTCTCACTGACCTTCAATCAGTTCAAGTTACTCAAGCAAATTGCCAACAAAGGTCACAAAGTCAAACTATTTGTCGATGCCGAAACAAGAACAGGTACGCTGCAGGTGCTTCGAATAAAATTCTTCAACAGCGCTAACAAGAGAATAGGTATAGTTGCTCACCTCTGTCACCCAAGTCCAGGCGCAAATGACAATGCATCGGGTTCAGCTTTGGCATTGCATATTTGCAGAGAATTGAAGGGCTTGAAGCTTGGTGTAGATGTAGACGTTCTCCTATTACCTGAGTTTTACGGGAGTTTGCCATATGCATTTGAGAATTCCTATGATTGTGTCATCAACTTGGACATGATAGGCGAAGATCAATCGAAAACTGGGTCTACCTTGTTTCTTTACGAAACTCCTTATCTGCTACCTGGTTACTATGATGAACTTCTGTATGAGTCTTTAGTGAAATATGCACCGATGAGTTCAGATTCATGCAATAGGAGGTTTTTCAGAACAAAATTCAAAGGTGGTTCAGACCATGTGGTTTTTGAAAGTTACGGCATACCCTCACCCTTCATTGGACAATGGCCTGATAGATACTACCATACCAATGAGGACACACCCGACAAATGTGATCCGGCCATGTTCAAATGGATTGGTGAAGCCGTGATATATGCCCTAAGGTCATTACACAGTATTCCCAAGTATGTAAAAGAACTCTCAGACTCAAAGGTAAGAGCATTCATGATGAACATTGAAGGGTGTCCTGGAGCGGATATCATAGGAAGCACAGTCGAGAAAAAGAGAAATGCCAACACTGCAAAGATCGATTCGAAGAATAAGCTAATACCAGCAAGAGAAGGACCACTTGGATACGATTGGCTTGATAAAGTTGGAGAATTGTCTGAGAGAAGATACATAACCGATCTGGGAGAGATTTTGAATCTGAGCGCAAGGTGTTTAAGTGATTATGATGCCTGTGTGACGTTTGCCAGTAGCTATCTGAACCTGGACAGAAAAGAAGTGGCTGACGTACTTGACATATTGATCAAAAATGATTTCATAAGTACAAAATAAACCCAGCAAGATGCCAGACCAATTCAAAGATGACTGAAGGACCATGCTTTTTTTACAAAGAGCGTGAGAATTATATGCACAAAATGCGCTTAGTGATATTCTTTTGTCAGTACAATATGAATCTTACACTTTCACTATGAACACTTGACCGATCATATGAATTTGTGGTAAAGTGTATTTGGTAACGTTGAAAAATTTGTGAACAAACTACACTTAAGGGGGTGTATCTATGAAGAAATCTCTGTTGATCGTTGTTCTAGTCATAACAACAGTATTTGTTTTCGCTCAAACTCCTAAGAGAGGCGGAGTATTGTACGACTACTGGACGGCGGACCGAATGATCTTCGATCCACAGGAAGACACTTACCTTCAGACCTATGCTATGGCCCGATTGCTTTTCAGCACACTGGTCAGGTACAAAGGAGACACACTTGAGCTTGAACCTGAACTGCTTGCGAAGATGCCAGAGGTCTCGCAAGATGGTCTTGTTTACACATTTGAACTGAAGAAAGGAATCAAATTCCATGACGGCAAAACCGAACTCAAGAGCGACGACGTCAAGTTCACGATCGAGAGAATGCTCAGTCCTAAGGGCAGAGGTGCAAGCAAATGGCTGTTCGAGCCTATACGCGGTGCTACTGCCTTCATGAAGGGTGAAGCCACATCTGTTGAAGGTTTTAAGAAGATCGACGATTACAAGTTCCAGATTATCTTAGCGCAGCCGTATGCTCCATTTCTACAAAATCTCGCAGTACCAGCGGCAAGTATATTCTCAGAAAAACTTGTAACCACTGCAGGAGACAACTGGAGACTCAAACCAATCGGAACAGGTCCATTCAAGCTCAAGTCACACACACCAAACACGGAGATTGTGTTTGAGAGAAATCCATACTACTTTGAAGAGGGCCTGCCATATCTGGATGGTGTGGTATACAGAATCATTCCCGATTCAACGGTGGCATTGATGGAATTCGAGGCTGGCACACTGGACGTCGTGACAATACCTGTGCTTGAGTACGAGAGAATCAAGAAAACGGGCAAATACAATATCATTGAAAAAGAGGCACTGAATACCTATTATTTCATAATGAACCTGAGTGATCCAAAATGGTCGAACCCGATGCTGAGGAAGGCAATGGCGCTTGCGATAAACAAACAGGAACTCGCGCAGTCACTCTACGGTCCTCGCGCAACTGTTGCGAAGAGTTTTGTCACACCTGGAATACCCGGAGCCTATTCACTTGGAGAAGGCCCTGCTTACGATTACAATCCCGAAGAAGCCAGGAAGATAGTTGCGCAACTTGGAAACATCGGGAAGGTAACAGCTTGGCAGTCCGGTGGAGATACACTCAGTGACGCCAATGTCATTATCCAGGCAATGGCAAAAGAAGTCGGAATAGACCTTGAGATAATACCCGTTGAAAGAGCAGCATACCGTCAAGCAAGAAACGAAGGTAAGATACCTGCAACCTATGCTAACTGGTGGGCAGATATACCGGATCCTGACAACTACATAGGAGTCTTCTTTGGAAAGGGAAATCAGATGTCTTCTGGTTACAGCGACAAAGAGATACAGGAAATGATAGAAAAAGCACGTGTAGAAGTAGATCCGCAGAAACGAGAGCAGATGTACAGACAAATCGAGTACAAAATCGTCAGAGAAGATGTGGCTGTGATACCATTGTTCCATCTGAAGTATTTACTCGCTACACAGAAAAATGTGCACGGCGTTATTGCTCATCCAACTGGTATAACACTGTACTTGTACGCTTATAAACAATAAAAAAGCGGGTGGGGAGATCCCCCACCCTTTCCAGGAGGATATGACGTGATTCAGTACATAATCCGACGTTTGATTTTCTCAATACCAGTTGTTATAGGTGTCACCCTGATAACTTTCATTCTCTTGAACGTCGTCCCAGGTGATCCTGTGCTCGAAATGGTTGGTAAATATGCCGACCCGCAAACGGTTCAACAAATCAGAGAACAATTAGGGCTTAATGATCCGTTGATTATCCAGTACCTAAGATTCGTATTCAATGCCGTTCGAGGCGATCTTGGAAAATCCTTCAAAACAGGCCTACCAGTTTCAAAGATGATCGCAGAAGCTTTTCCAACTACCTTGAAACTCGCACTATCCGCGTATCTTGTGGCGATTGTAATAGGGGTTTCAGTGGGTATCATATCAGCAGTGAGACAATATTCTTTCTTTGATCACTCTATGATGATCGTCGCCCTTGCAGGCATAAGTGCCCCAGTTTTCTGGGTAGCAGTCATTGCGCAACTGATCTTCGGTCTGAAATTGGGTTGGTTTCCCATATCTGGTTACTATAGCCTCAAACACATGATATTACCGGCGATAGTACTTGGAACGAGATTTGCCGCTTCAATTGCCCGTTACACGAGAAGCGCACTTTTAGACGTGATTCGCCAAGATTATATTAGGACGGCTCGAGCAAAGGGATTGAGTGAAAGGGCAGTAATATTCATCCACGCCCTGAAGAATGCCATGATACCAGTAGTCACAATACTTGGTATGCAATTGAGCGGGCTCTTAACAGGTTCAATTCTCACAGAAAGTGTCTTTGCGATACCCGGGCTTGGTAGACTCTCTGTCTGGGCGTTGTCTGAGAGAGATTATCCACTTGTGCAGGGGGTTGTACTGTTCACGGCAGTTATCTATATTCTTGGTAATCTTATTGTTGATATCTCTTATGCCTTTCTGAACCCGAGAATTCGTCTACAATAGGAGGTAAAACAATCGGTGGCTGAAAAGAAATCCGTTTCAATTTACAAAGATGCTTACAGAAGATTGAAAAGGAATAAGCCAGCGATCTTTGGATTGATATTCATAATCATAATCGTATTTGTCGCGGTCTTTGCGCCACTTCTCGCCCCGGCTGACCCGAACAAAATAGATTTGCCGAATCGTTTGAAACCCAGCGGATCACCTTCCAGAATATGTAAGAATGGTATTTACCTGTTGGGTTCAGATGAATATGGAAGGGACATCTTTTCAAGATTGCTTTACGGTGCACGAGTGTCTTTGATAATCGGTGTTGTTACCCAGCTCATCACAACGGTAATAGGAATCGTTGTCGGTGCGCTGGCTGGCTACTATGGAGGGACAATAGACATGATCACGATGAGAGTGGCTGATATGTTATTTGCCTTTCCAGATTTGCTGTTCTATATAGGCATGATGTTTGCTCTTGGCCCTGGTATCGTAAACATGTTCATTGCTCTCTCCGTAATAGGTTGGGCAGGCAAGGCACGATTAGTTAGAAGCCAAGTGATATATTTGAAAGAAACGGAGTTTGTGGAAGCAGCAAAGGCACAGGGATTATCTGATCTCAGAATCATAACAAAGCACATTCTTCCCAACTGTATGGGGCCTATTATCGTCTCTGTCTCGATAGGCATACCTGGATCGATTTTGGCAGAGGCGGGTCTTTCATTCCTGGGTCTTGGTATACTCCCACCAACACCGAGTTGGGGTAACATGATAAGGTCTGCCAGTTCATATTTGAGGATTCAGCCATGGTATGCGGTTTGGCCTGGCCTTGTACTTATGTTGACAACCTTCGCCTTCAATCTTTTGGGTGATGGCCTTCGCGATGCACTCGATCCCAGGTTGAAGCAATGAACTGGAGTGTGAGCAGATGATCAGAAAATTAATCATCATTTTGCTGAGTCTTACAGTAGTCATCTTTGGGAGTGATGGAGCAATGGATTTGTTGGAAAAAGTGAATCAAATCATAGCGGATTTCAAAAGCGAAAGGCAAATTGACGCAAGAGAAACTGTATTTGCTGTTCGGGCCGATATGCAAGACTCAAAGATCGTTTTGAGAGGAGAAATCAGCAAGATCGAGTTGAAAAACGACCTGCTCTTGAAGATCGCGGATGCCCTGAAAGTCGAGCCACAAGACAGATTAACAGTTCTTCCAGATCCTTCTCTTGGTGAGAAGATCTACGGTATTGTGAAGGTCCCTGTCATAAACCTGATGGACGGTCCAAGAAAGACATCTCAGAAGAACGCTGTCACCCAAGCAAGGATGGGTGAGTTAGTGACGATTCTAAAACAGAGTGATGAGTGGTACCTTGTTCAAATGGAAGATTCATATCTTGGCTGGGTTGAGGGGAAAAATCTTCATATCACCGACAAAACAGGGTTAAATGACTATCTCGCTCACAAATTCGTCTTAGTAACAAGCAAATTCGCTGTCATCTTCAAAAGCATGGATGAGCATGATCAACTTCAAGAGAAACTTGTCCAGGGTACTGTCTTGCCATATCTGAAAACGGATGGTGAATGGACCTTAGCGCAGTTACCTGATTCAGAAAGAATCTATCTAAGGACCAGTAATCTTGAGTTTTTCAACTCACGCGCAGAGGTGTTCTCAATCAAAAAAGGCGCTAATTACGTGATTAATGTAGCCAAACAACATCTTGGGCTTCCTTATCTGTGGGCTGGGACTACATCCTTTGGCTTTGACTGCTCTGGCTTCACTCAGTTTTGTTTCAAGATGGCTGGATATTTTTTGCGAAGAGATGCAGACATGCAGTTCAATCAAGGCAAGGTAATTGAGGACAGGAGCAATCTTCTACCTGGAGATTTGGTGTTCTTTCAGACATACAAACCAGGCCCATCCCATGTGGGTATTTACATAGGTGGTATGAAATACATCCATTCTGGGAGCAATGGGGTAGCAATCAACAGTTTTGATCCAACCAGTTCAGATTATTCGGAAAGTTTGGACAGAAAATACATAGGTGCCCGAAGAATAATCGGTGGTGAATGAATAAATGAACGAAACGATACTGGAAGTTAACGATCTCTCGGTGAAGTTCTTCACCAGTGATGGAATAGTAAACGCAGTCGATCATGTCACCTTTCACATACAGAAAGAAGAGATACTTGGTTTGGTAGGAGAATCTGGGTGTGGAAAATCTGTGACATCACTCGCGGTTATGAGATTATTGCCTATGCCACCAGCTAAGATCACATCGGGCAAGATTGTTTTCAATGGTGAGAACCTGCTCGAAAAGACTGAACCTGAGATGAGACAGATCAGAGGCAACGTGATATCGATGATCTTTCAAGAGCCAATGACATCACTTAATCCAGTGATCACTGTTGGCAAGCAAATAACAGAGGCAATCGTTGTGCATCAGAACATTGGCAAAGATGAAGCTAAAAAGAAAGCCATCGAAATGCTCAGAACTGTTGGGATACCAAATCCCGAGAAACGCTACAACGATTACCCGCATCAAATGTCGGGTGGAATGCGCCAAAGAGCTATGATCGCTATGGCTTTGTCATGTAATCCAAAGCTTCTGATAGCGGATGAGCCAACAACAGCCCTCGATGTGACAGTACAGGCTCAAATACTCGATCTCATGGTACAGTTGAAAGAGAGTTTCGGCATGAGCTTGCTTTTGATTACACACGATCTTGGTGTGATCGCTGAAATGTGCAACAGAGTTCTCGTGATGTACGCCGGTCAGGTAGTTGAAGAAGCCTCATGCATAGAGCTATTCGACAATCCGCTGCACCCATACACAGTAGGGCTGTTGAAGTCAATACCAAAACTTGAACCGGGGAAGAAACCGCTTCACACAATCGAAGGCAATGTGCCAAATGCGATCGACTTTCCCTCAGGTTGCAGATTTCACCCCAGATGTAACGAAGCCACAGAGATATGTAAACGAAAGCTCCCAGCGCTGATAACCGTCGATACAAACAGAAGAGTTCGATGCTTTCTGCGAGGCTCTGTTCCAGAGGAGTGAAAAGATGCCAGCAAAGATAGTTGAAGTGCATGATCTCGTGAAGTACTTTCCAATAAAAGGTGGCGTATTTCAAAAGACCATAGCAAATGTGAAAGCAGTTGACGGTGTGAGTTTCTATATACAGAGGGGTGAAACCTTCGGACTGGTTGGAGAAAGTGGCTGCGGCAAGACCACCGCGGGTAGATGTGTTTTGAGGTTGATAGAACCGACAAAGGGAAAGATCATTTTCAACGGAATTGAGATCACCAATATGAAAGAGAAAGAGTTGAGACGACTCCGCCCGAAGATGCAGATAATCTTTCAAGATCCGTACAGTTCACTCAATCCGCGCTTGACAATAAAAGATATTATCGGTGAAGCAATGGTCTACCACGGCATCGTCAGCTCAAAGGATTCTGAGAAAAGAGTGAAAGAATTACTTGATATGGTTGGACTTTCTTCAGAGCATATAAACAGATATCCACACGAATTCTCAGGGGGACAGAGACAGAGAATATGTATCGCAAGAGCTTTGTCAACTGAGCCAGACCTGATAGTCTGCGATGAAGCGGTCTCTGCACTGGATGTCTCAATACAGAGTCAGATATTGAAATTGCTTGAGAATCTGCAACAAAAACTTGGAGTGGCATATTTGTTCATATCTCATGCTTTGAATGTAGTCAAGTACATTTCTCATAGGATCGGTGTGATGTACCTTGGTAAGATGGTTGAGGCGGCCGAAAGTGAAGAGCTCTACTCACATCCTTTGCACCCATATACAAAGGCTTTGATTTCAGCTGTGCCAGTGCCTGATCCAAAGGTAAAAAGACAGAAGATCATTCTAAGAGGAGATGTGCCAAGCCCGATTAATCCACCTGCTGGTTGCAGATTTGTGTCAAGATGCCCGTATGCAATGTCTATCTGCAAGGAGACAGAACCACAGCTTCAAGAAGTTGCTTCAATGCACTCCGTTGCTTGCCATCTGTATAAAGAAACCTCATAAGTCTTAGTTCTGCAAGATCTGTGATCAAGTCAATCCCAACTTTCGCCAATGACTATCACTCACGTTAGTATAACATGTTTTGCGAAGTACTGGTTCTTTCTATCGGTTTCAAACAGAATCGACCTTCGATAATCTTCCTGACTGAAGATTGAAGATCTTGTTTGCAAGGTCAGTAAGGTACTTTAGTTGGTGAGAGACAACTACGGTGGCTCTGTTATTCTTCTTCCAGTTTTCCAAAACCTTTCTGAGAAATTGCTTTCCAGCCTTATCCAAGCCTACAAAGGGTTCATCCAAGACCAAAAGGAATGGATCGTGTGCAATTACTGAAGCTATCGCCAATCTTCGCATCTCGCCATTTGAAAGATCGTAAGGACTCTTAGAAAAAGCCTCTTGATCTATCCCCATGATCCTTGCAGCATTCTGTACACGTTCTTCGATCCTGTCAAGCCCGAAATTTCTCGACGCAAATGCAATTTCATCAAAGACAGTGTCACAGCAGAATGAGTCCTCAGCGTACTGCATAACGAAACCTATCATTTTGAAATAATCCTTCTGTCTGTAGATAGATCTTCCATTGATTTTCACCGTGCCTGACTTCGGTTTCAGTATCCCAGAGATTAGTCGAAGCAAAGTCGATTTGCCAGCACCGTTTTGACCAGTAATTAAAACGAAATCTTGAGATTCTATCACCATATTTATCTCATGCAGAATTAATTTCGAGTTATCATAAGAAAAGCTCACATCTTGCAATTCCAGCTGGAAAATCCCCATCTTCTTTACCTCATTTTTCAACATCATCTATTGGAGAAGATATAAATTCGTCAATTGAACCGTCGAAATCCACAGTTCCTCTGCAAAGGTGAATCACTCTTCTTGCAAGATCTGTGAATTGATAAATCTCATGGGTTGAGATAACTATACTCATACCCATTTGATTCAGCGCCTTTAAAACTTGATTCACTTGATGGCAACCAAGATCGTCCAGCATTGAAGTTGGTTCATCGAGCAGCAGATACTTTGGCTTCAGCACAGCCACCGAGGCTATTGCCAGTTTCTGCGCCTGACCTGCGGACAAACTCATTGGATCTTCATTTTTCAGTTGAGACAGTTGAAATATCTCAAGAATTTCAGTTACTTGTTCATGCATCTTGCTTCTTGGTACACCCATGTTCTCGAGACCAAATGCCACATCCTCTTCCAACGTCGAACCAATTATCTGATTGACTGGGTTATGAAAGACGTATCCGCACAACATCCTCAGATCGTTCTGTGAGAGTACTTTACCATCAAAGAGTATCTCACCAGACTGAACTGGCAGTAGTCCTGCGAGTATTTTCAGAAGAGTTGTCTTTCCCGAACCATTTGCGCCAGTCAGAAGAAGAAAATCACCGTCATGAACAACAAGATTGACCCGATCAAGTGCTTTGTCGATTTTGTACTGAAAACTCAGATTGACTACCTGTAACATATTTCACACCTTGATCGATCTGTAAATTCTTATGCCACCCTCTTTATGTATGTCAGTGACATTTTTAAAGACTTCCATCATAGCCCTTTTTACATAACTCCCACCCTTGTTGTGGTATGCAACTACCTGCAGCGAACCATTTTGGTTCAAATGTTCGATCGACTCGGCGATCATCCTGAGAACCACCTTTTTGCCCGCTGCCATGGGTGGATTCATCAAAATCATGTCGAATTTCTCATTCTCCCATGGTTCGTAAAATGCACCCTGTTTAACAATCACATTCGCGTTGTTATTCTTGGCATTGATTTTGGCAAATTCAGTTGCCCTTGAATTGATATCACTCATAAAGACTTCAAGATCAGGATACTCACCCTTAAGCACAACACCAATCACACCATACCCACACCCAAGATCGAGCAATCTGAGTCCATCGATAATCGCATGCTCAATCAATATCCTGGTGGCTTTGTCGATCTCACCGAAACTGAAAACGCCCGAAGGCGTTTGAAAATGATATGTTCTACTACTCCTTGTTTTGAAAGAAACAGTCCTCACTTTCAGCTCACTGCTTGGATTTTCACTGTAATAGTGCTCCATAAAGTCACCGAAAAGGGGGCAAGAGCCCCCAGATTCAGTGTTCGCCTTTCTTTGGCTTCTCTGAAAGGGCTGCCTGCGCAGCGGCGAGTCTCGCCACAGGAACCCTATAAGGTGAACAACTCACGTAGTCAAGACCTGCCTTGTGGAAGAAATGAATCGAACGAGGATCACCACCGTGTTCGCCACAAACTCCAACTTTCAGATTAGCCCTGGTCGCTTTGCCTTTCTTCGTTCCCATTTCGACAAGAGCTCCGACACCAACTTGGTCTATTGACTTGAATGGGTCATGGTCAAGAATACCCTTCTGCAAGTACTCAGGCAGGAATTTACCAACGTCATCACGACTAAAGGCAAAGGTCATTTGAGTCAAATCGTTTGTACCAAAGCTGAAAAACTCTGCTTCCTTCGCAATCTCATCGGCGGTAACGCATGCCCTTGGAACTTCGATCATGGTTCCCACTTTGTACTCTATTTTGACCCCGGATTCCTTTATCATCTGGTCCGCAACTTCTTTGATTATCTTTTTGAGGAAGATCAGTTCATTCACATGTCCAACGAGTGGAATCATTATCTCTGGGATGACACTAAGGTTCAACTCTTTTTTCAGCTCAATTGCAGCGCCAATGATTGCTCTTGTTTGCATGACAGCTATTTCTGGGTAGGTAATTGTCAGACGACATCCTCTGTGACCGAGCATTGGATTCAACTCGCTCAGAGATTCAACCACGTCTTTCAGCTCTTTCTCAGATATTCCAAGTTCCTTTGAAGTGGCTTTGATCTGTTCATCGTCATGTGGCAGGAATTCGTAGAGTGGTGGATCAATAAGCCTTATTGTTACTGGATAACCTGCCATTGCTTTGAACAAGCCTTTGAAATCATCTTTCTGTAACGGCAGTAGCTCAGCCAGTGCCTTTTCCCTTTCTTCTTTTGTTTTTGCAACGATCATCTTCCTCACTTTGGGTATTCTGTCTTTCTCAAAGAACATGTGTTCAGTACGGCACAAACCTATGCCTTCTGCACCAAATTTTCTTGCCACCTCTGCATCTCTTGGTATGTCCGCATTGGCTCTTACACCAAGTCTTCTTATCTGATTGGCCCATTCGAGTAGTTCTGCAACCTCACCCTCAAGACCTACGGGTTTGATCGTTGGAACTTTTCCAAGGAGTATTTCACCAGTAGATCCGTCTATCGATATCCATTCTTCTTCTTTTACAATTGTCTTGTTGACTCTGAAAAATCCCTCTTCTTCCTTAACCTCAATCGTTTCAGCTCCAACAACAGCGGGTTTACCCATGCCTCGAGCTACCACCGCTGCGTGAGATGTCATTCCACCTCTGGACGTGAGAATTCCCTGTGCAAAGGCCATACCACCTACATCCTCAGGACTTGTTTCCGGTCTCACCAGAATTACTTGTTCACCAGCACGACCCAACTCTTCAGCCTTGGCTGCGTGGAAAATGACTCTTCCAGTCGCTGCACCAGGAGAAGCGGGTAAGCCTTTTGCAATAACAGGGACAGAGGCTCTGGCTTTGTCATCGAAGCGAGGATGAAGCACTCTTTCTACATCTTCTGTTTTCACACGCATTACGGCATCTTCTTTCGTAATGAGCCCTTCGTGTACCATGTCAACAGCGATCTTTATCGCTGCACGAGAAGTTCTCTTGCCACTTCTTGTCTGAAGCATAAACAGTTTTCCCTCTTCGATTGTAAACTCTATATCTTGCATATCTTTATAGTGTTTTTCGAGTTTTCTCATTATTCCAGTTAATTCATGGTAAATTTCGGGCATTAACCTTTCCAATTCTGTCAGTGGCAGAGGTGTTCTGATGCCAGCTACTACATCCTCACCTTGTGCATTTTGCAAAAACTCACCATAAATCACATTCTCACCGGTATTCGGATTCCGTGTGAATGCGACACCTGTCCCGGATCTGTCCCCCATGTTTCCAAAAACCATTGCTACAACGTTTACGGCTGTTCCGAGCATTTGGTCCTCTCGTATATTGTTGATTTCTCTGTACTTGATCGCCCTATCACTCATCCAGCTACCAAAGACTGCATCGATGGCAAGCCAAAGCTGCTTTTCAACATCCTGTGGAAATTCTTTGTTTTCTTCTTTGTAGATCTCTTTGTAAATCTCAACAAGCTTCCTCAAGTCTTTCTCGTCAAGCTCGACGTCGAGTTTTACACCCTTCGCTCTTTTCATTTCATCAAGCGCATTTTCAAATTTGCTTTTTGGCATACCAAGAGCAGTATCACCGAACATCTGAAGAAATCTTCTGTATGCGTCATAGGCAAATCTCGGGTTATTGGTCATCTTGGCAAGACCCTCAACGGTTTTGTCGTTCAAACCAAGGTTGAGGATTGTGTCCATCATACCTGGCATCGATACAGCCGCACCGGATCTCACAGATACTAACAATGGCTTCATTGGATCTCCAAAACCTTTTCCAGTAACTTGCTCAAGTTTCTTCATTGCTTTGGAAACTTCTTCCCGCAGTTCCACGGGATAAGTACGATTGTTCTGATAAAAGTACTTACACACCTCGGCAGAGATAGTGAAACCTGGCGGAACAGGTATACCAAGGTTTGTCATCTCGGCAAGATTTGCACCTTTCCCACCGAGAATGTCTTTCATATCAGCACTGCCTTCGGCTGACCCGTTCGCAAAGAAATAAACCAACTTTTTTGTCATCACAGCACCTCCTCATTTGAGATACCAATTTACCGCGAAGGTTTTATCATCCACTGTACTTGTTAACACAAGAATTGAATCAACATTCATGCCGAGTAGTTTCTCCAACATTGGCGCGAAATCCACGTAGACAAAAACTGGCATGTTCTGCGGTTCATACAGTTTTGTCGCCTTGTCAAAAGAGCCTTTCTGGTTTGAGAACTCAGTTGGTATAGACGAATAGAATTTGATTCGTCCATTTTCACTGGTTACGTAGATGCCTTCCAAGTCAAGATATCGAACGTTCTTCGCTGTTTTTATCTGACCTTTCAAAGCCTGCTGAAGCTCTTCAAGCTTCACATTCCCGCCAACAATTGCATAAATAACTGGGTTGACCATACCCTGACTCTGCTGATTCTGCTGAGGAGAAAGAAGACCTTCGAGGACGTTGCTTATTTTCATCGAAAGAGCAACTTGCCCCGTCAGTTTGTTTGAGAGATTCATTAGTTCCTCAATTTGTCCCTGCACCGCCTCCGTTTCTGTTGCAGCCAAAGAAGCGGGAATCTTTGAGAACAAATCGGAAAAGTTCAGGCTTTGGTATATGGAACCGAATGAAGCGAAATTCGATACATTACCGAAGAAGAATATCTCTCCGCCAATGTTCGGGTCCTTGTACATATCGAAACTCTTCGAAGGCCTCATATCCCTTAAAAGTGCAGCAGCCTTTTCATTCTGCGCATAAATTATCCATTCACCAGACAGCCTGTCTTGAAGTACCTTGATTGTACCTCTCATAGTAAAAACAGAGTCTTGCACAGCCATTTTCGGTGAAAAGATAACAGCCCATATACTTGAATCAGAAAACTGATTTTGTATCTCGCTGGGTACCTTTCCTCCGCCTTTTTGGCACTTTTGTAGGAATTCAGCACTTGTCGAGATCAAAATATAATCACCGTTTTGTGCAACATACATTCCTGAACCAAGCAAATTTGAAATGGCTTTCACGAGTTTTGATACATACTTCGAAGGACCCACAGCCAAAGCCATGTCCTGGCCCGAGAAGACTATCAGTGTATCTTTGCTCAAAAGGTCGTTTAATTGATCCACAGTTGCTCCATATTGAACCAATGAGCTTGCCAACATTCCTTGGATCATCGATTCGACTCCAAGCCCGTTCGCTATGATATCGATCAATTGTACTTTTTTTGCCATTGCATAATGATCACCGTTGTTCTTCATCAGGACCAACTGGTCATAATCCACTGGCACAAACTGCGTCACCGCAAACAAATACATGACGAATAACAACATAAAAGATACACAGATCTTTTTCATGACAAACCCTCCCAGATAGTTGCATTTTCAATCAATAATACCATGAAAAATCGAAATAGATAGCTTTTACTTCCAAAATCGCTGTGAAACACGGTTTTTCTCTCAACTTCACAACGAAAGTGATGTTTCCATCAGAGATTCTCTGATATCACAGAATGATTTTTCACCTTTGATCAGGGGGGACTTGAAATGACCCTCCAAAAAGTGCTATTATTCTTGCAAGAGGGAGATCATATCTCCCAAACCCTATAGAAGGAGGGGGATAACGGATGAACAAGAAGGAGCTTGTCGACAAAGTAACAAAGAAGGCTGGACTTAAAAAGAAGGATGTAAAGAAAGTCGTAGACATGGTCTTCGAATCGGTCACAGATGCACTTGCCAAGGGTGAAAAGGTTCAGCTCGTTGGCTTTGGCAGCTTTGAGGTCAGAAAAGCAGCATCCAGAAAAGGCGTTAACCCACAGACCAAAAAGCCCATCACGATTCCTGCAAGAAAAGTACCGAAATTCAAACCTGGCAAAGCATTGAAAGAGAAGGTCAAGTGATTTTCAAGAGGGAGGTGTCTTGCCTCCCTCTTTACTTCTAACTTCATTTGCCTACACAAAAATCTCTGAAGATTGTTTCAATGAGATCCAGTGAGTAATCGGTTCCAAGTAACAGATCGAGGTTGCTAACTGCATCTTTTATATGTTGAGCAATCAGGTCAAAAGAGAATCCTTCCTCAAATCCTTTCAGTGCATGCTCTATGTTTGTTCTGCATCTTGAAAGACATTCGTACTGCCTCTCAGTGGTGATGTAACCATGAGTGCCATGGATTATGTCGGACACGGATTCAACAATTCGTCTCTCAACTTCTTCAATACCTTGTCTGTGCAGCGCAGAGATTGTTATTGTATGTACATCTGTTTTTAGAACTTCTTTGAGCAGTTCTCTGTTGACCAAATCATTTGCATCGATTTTGTTTATGACCACCAGATATCTTTTGTTTCTTATCAGCTCGAGAATCCTAATGTCATCTTCGTCCACAGGTGTAGTTGCGTCGAGTACAAACAGGATTAAATCGGCTTCTGAGGCTGCTTTTATAGCCCTTTCTATTCCTATCTTTTCCACTGTATCTCGTGATTCTCTTATGCCCGCAGTGTCTATGAGAGTGAAAGAAATGCCCTCGATTGTGATCGGAACTTGAATCAGATCTCTTGTCGTGCCTGGAATCTCTGTAACTATTGCACGCTCTTCTTTGACAAGTGCATTCAGAAGGGAGGATTTTCCAACGTTGGGCTTACCAACAATCACGATCTTGATCCCTGATGACAAGACCAACCTGTTTTGGGCGTTTTCCAATAGTTTTTCGGCAAAATCTGAACTTTGCTTCAATCCATCCAGCAATTCAGTTCTCTCTACTAAGACCTCATCGGGATAATCAAACTCCACCTCAATCTTGGCAAGAACGTCTATGAGCATTGTTCTCAACTTCATAACTGCGTCAGCCAATCTTCCAGAAAGATTACCTGCTACAAGCTTGGCAGCCGTTTTTGATGATGCTTCAATAATCTGTCTAACGGCTTCCGCCTTTGTCAAGTCAATCTTTCCATTCAAGAACGCCCTTTTTGTGAATTCGCCCGGCTGAGCAACCCTTGCGCCATTACCTACCAATACATCCAAGATTGCCTGACTGACTACTGGACCACCATGGCACATTATCTCGACCATGTCTTCTCCCGTGTAAGAGCGAGGTTTTTTGTAAAATACAACGGTCACCTCGTCAAGCAAAGTACCATCGATGTCTTTTATAAAGCTGTGAAACAGTTTTCTTGGCTCTACGTCTATCGTTTTGGCAAGTACCTTTTGACATATCTGCCAAGAATCATTGCCACTCATCCTCACTATGGCTATTGCTCCGATTCCTTTCGGAGTTGAGATTGCAGCAATTGTGTCTGTCAACGAATCTAACCTCCCAGTAATTCCTGGACTATTCTGTTAACTGTCTTACCGTCTGCCTTGCCTTTCACCTGAGGCATTATGAACTTCATAGCAGTTCCTATGTCTCTTGGGCTTGAGAGATTGTATTGCTGAATTATCTTTTTCGCCAGATCTCTTATTTGCTCTTCACTCATTTGCTCTGGCATATAGGATTTTATGATTTTGAGCTCACTTTCTTCCTCAACCGCAAGATCATCTCTTTTTGCCTGCTTGTACAGTTCGATAGACTCGAGCCTCTTCTTAACCTCTTTTGCCATAACCTGTAAGATTTCTTCATCGGTGGCTTGTCCCATCTTCTCTACTTCAAAATTCCTTATCGCGGCTATCAAAAGTCTTATCGTACGAACCTTGGTTTCTTCTTTGGCTTTCATCGCTTGCTTGAGATCCTCCGAAAGTTTCTCCTTCAAACCCATCTTCTCGCCTCCTCACCGTTGTACTTCGATGTTATAATATATCTCAACTACAAAAAAATGATGCTACAATCTCGCACCCGTTTGATGACCTTTCAGCACGAGTAAATAGTTCTTTGAACAATGAATAGTTTCTCAAAACAAAGATGATCCGTTTCACAAAGACTGTTCACAGAAAAACGTGCCCTCAAATTCAGTAAACCTATTTCTTGGCAATCTTTTTCATAGGGAGGTGATCTTCGTGGATCAGCAAATCGAGATCGTTTTGCGGTATGCACTTGCACGAGAAGTGGAGGGAAGGGAATTTTATAAGAGTAGGTTAGAACGCATTTCCAGTCACCAGTTGAAACAGGTTTTTGAACAATTGGTTCAAATGGAACAATCTCATGTCGATTACATCAGCGATCTGTTGAAAACAACATCGATCAGTCAAGAAGTAACGCCTCATAGACCAAGTGATTTTGAAATCAGGGAGCTTGAGGAATCTGCCGGAGATATCGATTCAATGACAGACCTTTCCATACTAAGGATGGCCTATTTGATTGAACACGATTTTGCAGTCTTTTATGAGAATGCAGCAAAAAATGCCTCTGATGAATCCATCAAAAATGCTCTTCTTGAATTATCCAGTTGGGAGAAATCACACAGGGAAGCGCTCAGAACTCTGTACGACGAGGCGATGAGAAACTTTTGGTATGAACAGGGATTTTCTCCAATCTTCTGATCTTGAAGTCCAAAGGGGGTATATGCATGAAGGTGACGATTAACGGGCGCACATATGAAGCCATTGAAGGACAGACCATCTATGATTTGGCAATGCAAAACGGCATAGATATCCCAGTGTTGTGCCATCATCCTGCACTTGAGCCAATAGGTGCGTGCAGAATTTGTGCGGTCGAGGTGGAAGGTCTCAAAACACTTCAAACTGCTTGTACCACTAAGGTTTTTGAAGGGATGAAAATCCATACTGCAACCGATAGAGTAACCAACGCAAGGAAAACAAATCTTTCTCTCTTGCTGAAAGTTCATCCAAATGACTGCATGACCTGTGATGCCAATGGAAACTGCAAACTTCAAGAGCTTGCCTATGAGTACAATATCAAAATACCTTCACAAGAAGTACAATTGAGGGGATTACCACTGGATGATGCAGATCCATTCATTGTGAGAGATTTGAATAAATGTATCCAGTGTCAGTTGTGTGTAAGAGTGTGTGATGAAATAGAGAATATGTCAATCTATTCAATGGTTGAGAGAGGATACGAAACACTTCCACAACCTGCTTTTGGTACGCCTTTGAAGGAAAGCGAATGTGTTTTTTGTGGGCAGTGCGCCACAGTATGCCCGGTCGGTGCAATCGTTGAAAAACCAGCTATTGGTAAAGCTCGATGGTGGGAGGTTGATAAAGTCACGACGACCTGCCCATATTGCGGTGTGGGATGTCAGATAGATGTGTACGTAGATAAAAGAAAGAAGGAAGTTGTCAGGGTTTACGGGTCTGGCATAAATCCTGATGTCAATGACGGTGTAGCCACCTGCGTCAAAGGCAAATTTGGCCTGGATTTTGTTAACGATCCTGCGAGATTGAAAAAACCACTGATAAAAAGAAACGGAGAATTCACTGAAGTTTCTTGGCAGGAGGCTCTTGACTATACTGCAAATGGTCTGAAGGCAGTGATCACCAAGTATGGCAGCGAGAGTGTTGGTGTATTGTCTTCAGCCAAATGCACAAACGAAGAAAACTATCTAATGCAGAAGTTTGCAAGAGCAGTTTTGAAGACGCCAAATGTCGATCACTGTGCAAGATTGTGTCATGCCTCTACCGTTGCAGGGCTTGCCCGTGCCTTTGGAAGTGGTGCAATGACAAATAATCTGAAGGATATTCTTCAAGCACAAGTAATTCTCGTTACAGGCTCAAACACGACTGAAGCACATCCTGTTTATGGTTCGAGAATCAAGAAAGCTGTCAGAAATGGTGCGAAACTCATAGTTTCAGATCCAAGAAAGATCGAATTGGTTAAGTATGCGACGATTTGGCTTAGGCAAAGGCCGGGTACCGATGTAGCACTTTTCAATGGTTTGCTGCACGTGATAATCAAAGAGAACTTAGTAGATTGGCCTTTCATATCCAACAGGACAGTGGGTTTTGAGGAACTAAAGAAGATAATTGGTAAATACACACCCGAATACGTAGAATGAATAACTGGAGTGCCAAAAGAAAAGATCATCGAAGCTGCGAGACTTTACGGTACGGCACAACGAGCCGCGGTTGTTTACTCAATGGGTATAACACAGCACGAACATGGCACGGACAACGTTCTTGCGATCGCAAATCTTGCAATGGCAACAGGTAATCTTGGAAAAGAAGGGGCAGGAGTAAATCCACTTCGAGGTCAGAACAATGTACAAGGTGCTTGTGATATGGGAGCATTGCCAGATGTATTGACAGGTTATCAGAAAGTAACCTCATCTGACGCGATCGAGAAATTCGAAAAGGCATGGAAAACGAAAATCCCAGCGAAAGTCGGGTTAACTGTCGTTGAAATGATACATGCAGCTTTGGAAGGAAAGATAAAAGCTCTTGTGATCATGGGAGAAAATCCAAGACTCTCAGACCCAGATGCATCTTTGGTTGATGAAGCCCTGTCAAAACTTGATTTCTTTGTTTCAATAGATATGTTCTTGAATGAAACAAATAAACATGCTCACGTAATATTACCTGCTGCTTCGTTTTTGGAGAAGGATGGAACTTTCACCAATACTGAAAGACGTGTCCAACTTGTTAGAAAGGCTTTCGACCCAGTTGGAGAAAGCAAGCCTGACTGGCAGATCATAATGGAACTATCGAGAAGATTAGGTTATGATATGACCTACTCCTCACCAGCCGAGGTAATGGAAGAAATCAGATCCTTGATACCAATTTACGGTGGTATAACCTACGACAGAATAGAGGAAAAAGGTCTACAGTGGCCATGTAGAACACTTGAAGATGCTGGCACTCCTATACTGCACACAAATAGGTTTGCATCCACTGATGGTTTAGGTCGTTTCCACGTCGTCGAATATCGAGATCCTCCTGAACTTCCAGATGAAGAGTATCCCTTCTACCTCACGACAGGTCGAGTGCTGTTCCATTTTCACACCGGTACTATGACAAGAAGGAGTACCATAGCAAAATACATGAACGAGCCATATGTTGAGATGAACCCAGTTGATGCTCAAGAAATTGGCGTGAATGATAAAGATGAAATCTACATAACTTCAAGAAGAGGAAGGGTCAAGGGAATCGTGAAGATCACAGAGAAGGTCCCACCAAGAACGATCTTCAGCTCATTTCATTTTCATGAGACCCCCATAAATGAACTAACTATATCTGATCCACTCGACCCAATAGCCAAGATTCCAAATCTCAAAGTGACCGCTGTGAGAGTGGAAAGAGCATGATCGGTGTCATTTTGAATGGTGGGAATTCTGAAAGATTTGGAGAAGACAAGAGTACATACCTTCTAAGAACAAAAACTATGATAGAACATGTCTATCAGAGATTGACAAGCGTCTTCGACCGAGTTGTACTCGTGGGGAAACCATACAAGAATATGCAATATGTTGAGGATCAATACAAAACGGGTCCCGTTGGTGGTGTTCTTACAGCACTGAATGTGCTCAAAGACAATATCTTTGTTGTTGGATGCGATATGCCATTTGTTCAGCCAGCCGTTATCAGAAAAATGTGGAGTCATTTCGAAAAAAGTAATGTAGATGCCGTTGTTCCAAAACTGCTCGATGGCATTCATCCACTTCATGCATTCTACAATGTGTCCATCAAAGAAAATCTGATATGGTCCATGAAATATGCAGATAGTTCCTTTCACTCAGCTTTTGACCGAGCTGAAATTGATTATCTAACAGAAGATTTCTTTAAAACGATACCAGATTGGGAATGGAGCTTTTTCAATATAAATACAAAATCAGATCTAAGGTTTTTAGAGGTGAACAGATGTTCAGGAAAACCTACAGGGTTAGATATGACGGGCAATGCGAAATAGTAGATGATCAACTTATAGATGACAAACTGATCGACTTATATGTTAACAACAAACTTGCTGAACAAATTCACTGCTACCCAGAAAACATGGAAGAACTGGTGATTGGTAAGTTGGTGTCTCAAGGCACAAAGCCAATTAATTGGAGCTTCCACTCAAACACAAATGAAGTTCGCATAGAAATTCTGGAGTCTCAAAGGCTCAATCCAGCAAGATTAAGCGAAAAAACTTACCTAAGCGCACCAGTACTGATTGATTCTATGCGTGATCTCCTCAATAATCCATTGCATCAGCATACCGGCGCAGTGCATTTGGCAGGAATCTATACTGTTGGTGGAGAGTGTGTGGCAAAATTTGAAGACATTGGCAGACACAATGCTGTCGATAAAGTCATAGGATGGCTTGCCAAGAACAAGGTAGATCCATTTAATAAGGTACTTTTGTGTAGCGGGAGATTACCAATGGATATGGCTCTCAAATGTGTGTTATCAGGTATTGAGATACTGGCATCAAAAGCGCCTGTTTTGGGCAGTGCAATCGAGTTTTCAGAAAGATTTAATCTCACAATAATCGGTTTTGTGAGGGAAAACAGGATGAACATATACACTCATCCGCAGAGAATCAAGGAGGTGTGTTTATGAAAACACCGTTGGAGGTTCAGAAAACGATAGTTGAGGAGGTTTCGGTCAAGAAAGCCAAACTGAGTTTTACTCAGATGGCGCTCTTGGGCATTCTCGCAGGTATGTACATCGGATTTGGTGGTATCATGGCGCTAACAGCGATGACTCAGGTTGAACCTTATGGGTTGAAAAAGGTTCTTGGCGGAGCTTTCTTCACTGTTGGACTGATGCTTGTAATTATAGCTGGGGCTGAACTCTTCACAGGAAACGTTCTTATGTTGACATCGCTCTACGCAAGAAAAATAAGTCTCAGGCAGATGCTCAGGAACTGGATAGTCGTTTATCTTTTCAATTTTGTTGGATCACTATTGATCGCTTGGATGCTTCTTCAAACAAACTTATGGGGTATGGGGCAGAATATCAACGATTTTGGAAAGACTGCGATTTCTGTTGCTAACTCGAAAGTAGCTCTCGGTTTTAGTGCGATCTTTTTCAGAGGTATGCTCTGCAATATATTAGTCGATCTTGCCGTCATACTTGCACTTGCGGCGGACAGTGTTGAAGGCAAAATACTTGGCATATTCTTCCCCATAATGACCTTTGTTGCGATAGGTTTTGAACACAGTGTGGCAAACATGTCCTTGATACCCATCGGGCTTTTCATAAAAGCGGCTTCTGGTGTTGGGCCAGAGACTCTCAACTGGCTGGGATTTTGGAAAAACATCATCGCTGCGACGCTGGGGAACATAGTTGGGCCAGGTATTTTCACTGCGCTTTTTTATTATCTCAGCTATTATAAAACAAGTAATCAGTCCAAGACCTGAACGATAGTTAACCCTTTTTCTTCAGCAAGATCGATATTTTCGCCGTTGTCCAATCTCAAGATTGGCTGTGTTGCGCGGCCTCTTGTGTTCCCAACCACGATTGCTTTCTCACCAGAGTTCAGAAGTACCGTTGTGCCAACTGGATAAAGACCTACAACGGAAACAAAGGCTTGAACAAGCTCTCTATCGAGTTTTCCAAAAGACGCCATCTTGATGATCTCTGAAATGGCCCTGTAGGGTGACCAGGAAGATTTGTAAGATCGATTTGAGATCAGAGCATCGTATACATCAGCGATCGCTATGATTCTTGCTTCTAAAGATATCTCACCCTTCTTTGATCCTTTCAGATAACCAGTTCCATCCAGTTTCTCGTGGTGGTCTCTAACACCAGATATGATTTCAGGATCTCTTATGTCGGAGTTCTCACATATTCTGCTGCCGTATTCTACATGCTTCTTGACAAGTTCAAATTCTTTTTCATTCAACCTTCTTGGTGCATAGAGAATATCTTTTGGAACAAGGATTTTTCCGATATCGTGAATGATCGCAGCGAAACTCAGACGAGATAATTGGTTTATTTTCAGTCCTGACTCGAGGCCTATGAGTGTCGATATCATTCCAGCGTGTACTTCATGAACATAGGTGTATTCTTCATCATTCTGCTGTATGAGCAGGATCAACGACAATTTATCAGAGTAATTCTTAACAATGTCATTGACAATTTCATGTGAAAGATTTGCAATCTCTCGTCTGTCCACGCGCAACTTTTCAGCAGCATCACCGAAGATATCTTTTATCTCTTCCTTCAACTGCTCAATCTTCTCAGGTTTCACGACAGGAGGTTTAACCGATGAAATCTGAACCCACAGATATCTGACACCCTTTTCCTTGAGTGTTTCAACCATATCTTCTGTGAGGCTTTGACCAATACGAACTATAGGAGGCTGATCATCACTGAGTCTCACAGTCTCCATAGATATCTCACCAGGCACCAGAGATTCAACCTTTTTCCACACAACTGGTCCAGTCATATATTTTCGATCAAGTCCTCACTCCCTTTTGGTATCAACAAAGACCAGTGCCACTCCTTTGAACAAACCTCTTTCCATATTCTCTGAACATCTTTGTATTTCACCGATTCCACCTTTTTGATCAGATTCTCCAACTCGGAAGGTTCGACTTTGGCCAAGAGGAATTCTAAGATGTAGCTAAACATTGCAGGGACACTCTCTGTAATCATTTGAAGTTTTCCCATCAGTCTTTTCTTGCCGTATTCAAAGTAACTCTTGGAAATAGACGCGTCTTGGAATATCTTCTTCATTTCGTCCACATAACGCGTGAATTTGTCAACACTTGTCGAAGCGTATATCCCCAGCAAAGAACTACTCTTCCATACATGACTCAACAAGTCTATATCATAAACTAAACCAAGTTTTTCCCTTATCCTGGTGAAGAATAAAGAACTCATACCACTCCCGAGTAAGGTATTCAGAACAAGAAAAGCAGGATACTCTTGGCTTGTCAGTCCCAGGTCAACTGAAAGTCCGGTAACGGCATGTACCTGTGTGAGATCATTCTTCTGTTCAAAAACATGGGAAATACTTTTGAAAGAAACCTGAGTATCTCTTTCATCCACAGACCTATTGTATTGCACGGCAACAGACTCGAGTCTCTCAAGAAGTGGCTTTGTTATTCTACCTACCGCAACTAACCTCAGATTACCATATCTGTTCGAGTGAAATTCTTTCAGAACTCTCGAATTAAGTCTTGTGACAGTTTCTTCGTACCCGCTGACAGGTCGAGAATATGGTTCCTCCATTATACTCTCAGCGAAAAGATCCTGAACTCTACTGATGTGATCTTCATTAAAGGATTTTATCTCCTCCGTGACTACAGATTTTTCAAGTTCAACAGCATCCTCCTTGATCAGCGGATTGAAAACCAACTCACTCAAAATGTCAATTGCCTTTTCAAAATGCGAATAAGGTACACGGGCATAATAAACTGTGAAATCCTTAGTTGTGAATGCGTTCAGACCTCCTCCAACTACCTCGAGGTCATACTTGAGAGTAAACTCTTCGTACTTCTTTGTACCTTTGAACACCACATGTTCTAGTAAATGCGCTATTCCAGCCAACTCTTTTGGTTCATGCGCCGAACCTGCTGGCACCACAAATGCAACTGATAGTGTCTTTACACCTCTCACGGGCAAGTAATAAATCGTGCAAGATCCAATCTCTTTTCTTCCAACCTTCAAACATATCTACCTCCATAGAAAGTGCCAGCTTTGAAAACGCTGGCACTCAGGATTCAACTGTTTATTCTATTCATCTATCCTGCTTTTTCTGTTAGGTCTACTGGGTTGTCTTTGTCTCTTACCTGCACTATCTGAAACTTCCTCAAGCTGAAACCTTCCTATATTATCGATGCTGCTAACCTTTACCTTAACGATATCTCCTATCTTTATCGATTTGAGATTTCTCACAAGCTTACTCTGATGAAGTAATCCTATTTTCCCGGGTGCAATCTCTACAAAAACACCAAATGGCTCGATGCGCGTGACCTTACCATCAGAGACATCGCCCACGGTAACCTCTCTAACTATGCCATTTATATGCCTGATTGCCGCATCAACCTTTGTTTGATCATCACCAATCACGCTCACCTTACCAGTTAAATCATCAACGGACACCTTGACATCATAATCTTTGACAATAGCTTTAATAACTCTACCGCCTGGTCCGATAACCTCAGCCACCTTTGATGGATCGACACTGGTGACCTTAATGACTGGGGCGTACTTAGAAAGCGTCTCTCTGGGTCTGTCGATTGCCTCGTAAAGTTTCTCAAGAACGTATAATCTTGCCTCCTTAGCTTGATTCAAAGCACTTTCAAGAAGTTCACGAGACACGCCTGAGACTTTACAATCCATCTGAAAAGCTGTAATACCATCCTTTGTACCCGCAACTTTGAAATCCATATCACCCCAGTGATCCTCAGCTCCAAGTATATCCGTTAAGACTATCTGTGCATCCTTTTCAAGTATCAAACCCATCGCTACACCTGCGACATGCTTTGACACAGGTACACCTGCATCCATAAGCGCGAGCGAACCAGAACAAACAGTAGCCATAGAAGATGACCCATTTGATTCAAGGATCTCCGACACGACTCTTACAGTATACGGGAACTGATCCTCGCTTGGGAGAACAAATTTCAGTGCCCTCTCTGCCAAGTGACCGTGTCCAATTTCTCGACGGCTCGGACCTCTCAGCGGTTTGACCTCACCTGTTGAAAACGGTGGGAAGTTATAATGAAGCATAAATCTCTTTGTTCCTTCCTCGAGCAGAGAATCTATTATTTGTTCATCCATTGGTGCACCAAGGGTAACGATACCAAGACTCTGTGTCTCTCCCCTTGTGAACAAAGCTGAGCCGTGAACTCTTGGAAGTATTCCTGTTTCACAACTTATTGGTCTTATCTGCTTTGGATTTCTCAGATCAAGCCTTATTCCTTCTTCGACTATGATCCGTCTCATTCTGTGCTTCAGTTTTTCTTCGTAGGTATCTTTCAGAAGAACAGACAATTCCTCAATCTTCTCTGCTCCATACTTTTCTTGCAGACTATTACATATCTTCTGGTAATATTCGTCTAAAGCCGCACCTCTTGACTTCTTACCTTGTGTCAGAAGCCTTGTTCTCAATTCATCTTCGTCAATCAGAGATAAGAAGTCGTTTGCGATCTCCTCGGGCAAAAGTTCTTCCTGCACTTCGATTTTCTTGATATTGAATTCGGATAGTATTTGCTTTTGAAAATCAATTATCTGCTTTATGACTTCATGTGCTTTGAAGAGAACTTCCACCATTTGGGATTCGCTTACTTCCTTTGCTTCACCCTCAACCATTGTTATTGCATCCTCTGTACCAGCGATCACGATGTCCAGTAAACTTTTCTTCAACTCTTCCTCCGTCGGGAAGAAAACAACTTCACCATCGACGAGTCCGACCCTAACAGCGGCAACGACACCATCAAACGGAATATCTGAGATGTTGAGTGCCAATGAAGTACCAAAAACTCCAACTATATCAGGTGGATTAAATGAATCAGCAGAAATGACTGTAACAACAACTTGAACTTCATTTCGAAGGTTTTTCGGGAATAATGGTCTAATAGGCCTGTCAATTGTTCTTGCTGACAGAATAGCCATCTCACTTGGCTTGCCCTCTCGTTTGACAAACCCTCCCGGTATTTTTCCAGCGGCATAAAAACGCTCCTGGAACTCAACGGTTAAAGGAACAAAATCAATTCCCTCCGTAACAGAGTCAGCCATCACAACGGTCGCAAGCACCGTTGTCTCACCTATTCGAGCCATCACAGCCCCATTCGCTTGTTTAGCAACTCTCCCGTGCTCAACAAAAAACTCTCTTCCAGCAATTTCACGTTTCCAAATCTTCAAAAAAATCACCTCTACTTCTAAGAAACTAAAAGCGGGCAGATGCCCGCCCTTTCAGTTTTTTCACTTTTTATTTCCTCAAATTGAGTTTCTCAATTAACATCCTGTAAGAATCAGGATTTGCCTTTCTCAAGTACTTCAAGAATTTTCTGCGCCTACCTACCATTTTCATCAAACCTCGTCTTGAGTGGAAGTCCTTTGGGTGCGCCTTCAAATGTTCTGTCAAATGTCTAATTCTCGCCGTCAAAATCGCTACCTGAACCTCCACCGAGCCTGTGTCCTTCTCGTTGATTCGGAATTGCTCAATAATCTGCTGTTTCTCTCTCTGATCCACTGCATGCACCTCCAACTATTGTAATCCTTCAACCCAGGCAGGGTTAAACCCATGTCCGAGTTGAGGTCTGGAGCGGGCGACGGGTCTCGAACCCGCGGCCCTCAGCTTGGGAAGCTGATGCTCTACCACTGAGCTACGCCCGCACAAAACATTTATATCACAGTTGAAAAGGACACGACCATATTACAGAAACATTTAAACACATAGTCCCTTTGATGAAACAATCTGAACTATTTTTTGTGCGTTCGAATCACTCAGAATAAAGATATAGAAATGGTAAGCTTGCAAATCAACCTGATCTGTCCTACTCAGATAATAACTCTTCACCCTCGACTCAAACTGCTCTCTCTCTTGGTCTGTCATAGCTGCAATGGATTGAACAATCTCAAAAATTCTTCGGTCTTCAGCACAGGCTTTTACTATCTCTTGTAGGACATCATCCATTGATCAAGACTGCTTTTGTGTTACAAAAACCTTGAACGACATACCAGTTCTTGTCTCATTATCGATCAGGGCCTCGATGAATCCTGGAATCATGTAGATGTCTTTCCCACCCTCGTTAAGAAACCGTCTTGCCACTGCAATAGCTTTGACCGCTTGGTTAACTGCACCTGCACCGATCGCTTGGATTTCAACTTTGTCCGCCTTTGACAATGCACCTGCAATAGCCCCCGCCACTTTGTTTGGATTCGAACTTGAACTGACCTTCAAAATCTCCATTCTACCAATCCTCCTCGGAGTGAGTGTTGTACAAGATAATTTTACCATAATTTCATGGTATTTCAACTGCACGTAAATATTTAGCCGCCTCTTCGGGTGGCATCGGATTTATATAAAAGCCCGAGCCCCACTCAAATCCAGCTACGTTGGTGAGACGAGGGACAATTTCCAGATGCCAGTGATAGTATTCCTTACCTTCTTCAGTCGTTGGCGATGTGTGAAGCATGAAATTATAAGGTGGATTGTCAAGTGCTTTGTAGATTCTGTAGAGTGTGTTTTTCAAAACGTGAGCAAAAGATTTGACCTGTTTTTCTGTAATACCACCGAAACTGTTCGAATGCCTTTTGGGAATGATCCATGTTTCGCATGGAAAACGCGCTGCAAATGGTTCGAGCGAAACAAAATCATCGTTCTCTTCAACGATCCTTTCCTGCCTCTGTGTTTCCTGGTCAATAATATCACAAAAGACGCACCGCTCTTTATAAGAATAGTACTCCTGAGAACCATTCATTTCTTCCTGAACTCTCTTTGGTACTATCGGAATAGCTATTAGTTGGCTGTGTGGATGCTGTAAAGAGGCTCCGGCGTCGCGACCATGATTTTTAAAGATCAAAACATATTGGATTCTCTGATCTTTTGCAATTGTGTTGTACCTTTGCTTGTATGCCCAGACGATTTCTTCAACCTGTTTGTAATCCATCAGAGCAAGGTGGGTGTTGTGATCAGGTGTTTCAACAATTACTTCATGGTAACCAAACCCGTCCATTGCATCAAACATGCCGACGCCATATCTCTTAGCTTGAAGATCAGGGTTAACAGCACCAAACTTGTTTGGCACCACTCTAACCCACCAACCAGGAGTGTTCGATGCGGTATCAGCCGGCCTAAATGCGAGGATTTCAGGAGGAGTCGTGTGCTCATTCCCATAATCGAATGGACAGAAGGCGGGCTTTTCTTCTATCTTCGGCCTCACAAAATCATGAGGCCTTTTGGCTCGCTCAGTAGCTATAATGACCCAGCGCTTCAGGACAGGATCCTTTCTGAACTCAGGCATTTAACAATCCTCCTTGGAATCTCAGAATTTTCTCTTCTTCAAAGCCTCCTGATAAACTTTTATGTACTGTCTTGCAGATCTATCCCACGAAACATCTGTGGTCATGGCGTTCTTGATTATTTTCAGCCAATGATCACGCTCGTTCTTGTAAAAATACACAGCTCTCGCAATTGCCTCCAAAAGGTGTGCCGTGTCATATTCTCGAAAGCCAAATCCGTTTCCTTCTTTGGTTTTCGAATCATACTCCCTTACAGTGTCGGCAAGTCCACCGGTATAACGCACTATCGGTATCGTACCATATCTCAAGCTGTACATCTGACCAAGTCCACACGGTTCATACCTCGAAGGCATCAGGAATACGTCGCTCGCGGCGTAGATTTTCTGTGCAAGGTCTATGTCGAACTTAATATTGCTTGAGATTCTTGCGGGATATTTCTTCTCCACATTTCTAAAGAATTCCTCGTATTTCTTATCACCCGTTCCAAGGACAACGAATTGCACATCGAACATCATCACATAATCAAACACTTTTTCTACAAGATCCAGTCCTTTCTGATCGACAAGTCTGTTTATCATACCAATGAGAACTGCGTCTTCTCTGCTCTGCAATCCGAGTTCTTTCTGAAGTTCTCTCTTGTTGATCTTCTTATTATCAATATGATCAAGATCGTAGTTTGCATATATTCTTTTGTCGGTTGCCGGGTTGTATTCGTTGTAGTCAATGCCATTCAGTATCCCGTACAAATCCTCGGCCTTCAACCTTAGCACTCCATCGAGTTTTTCACCGAATTGCTCTGTCTGAATCTCCTGGGCATAGGTCGGGCTAACGGTTGTGACAATATCGCTGAAGAGAATGCCACCCTTTAAGAAGTTTACCTGACCATAGAATTCGAGACCGTCGATGTTGAACAAGTAGCCTGGCAGACCTGCGAATTTAATGTACTTGGGATTGAAAATCCCTTGATAACCCAGATTGTGTATCGTGAAAACAGCTGCCGTCTTTGAGAAGAAAGGATCCGTTCGATACAGTGTTCTGAGATAAACAGGTATCAATCCCGTTTGCCAGTCATGTGCATGAACCAGATCAAAGTTCTCTGAAAGGTACTTCATGGCCTCCAAAGAAGCGTTGGAAAAGAAGATTGACTGTTCCGCCAAATCGGGCCCTTCATACACATTCGGAGAAGAAAAATAGTAGTCATTCGCTATAAAATAGACAACACTGTTGGAATCAGGCATGCGACTTCTGTAAAGGTCAAACTTCTCTGAGGTTTGAAGATTCGGAACCTGTATGGATTTGGCAACTGGCTCTATTTCCAGACCAAGTTTGGCACAATTCTGCTGCACAACTTTGTGAAAGGGCATAAAGACACTTACTTTTACACCCTGCTTTTCTATGACTCTTGGTAAAGAACCCACCACATCTGCGAGTCCACCAACCTTTGCAAAAGGGTATACCTCATAAGCCACCATAGCTACTTTCATGTGATCACCCCTTTTTTAAAAATTATACCATGCTTGCATATTGAACAATTATTCATCTGAAGAAAAGATTCAATATGTCCTCCAAAGAAAAACTCAAATAACCCTGGCCATCTCTGATTCCAATTGCGAAAGAGAACGGCACAGGTACTTGGTAGATGGCATGACAGTTAACAACTGTCTTGAACCACACATCATACCCAAATTGACCATTGGAGATTTTCACAGAGAAACCTGGTGAGAAATTCATACTGTCAATCGCCCAAAACCCATCGATCGCGCCGAGGTTGATCAAAGGGCCAGGTACGAAGGTTTGAACACCATACTGGAAATCTGTATTTCCCACTTGGCTCTGAAGGCAAAAGATGATGTCTTTCACAAGAAAAGACTTTGAAAAACCAATTGCAAAATCTGGTAAAAGGTCCGACCAGATTAAGAGATCCGGCATGCTAACCTGATGGAGCTTGCCACCGATCTCTCCCAGTCTGTAGGTTACTCTCACTCTGGGATCCAAGAACAGATTCTGGTCCAATCTTATGCCTAAGATCACGTCAAATCTATCGTCGAGTAAACCTTTATTCGCGCGGAATGGTATATCCAGTTGCGTCGCAAGTGAAAAGATATCGTTTTTTTGATCAAACTCAACGAGTAAGGACGCATCGGATTTTGACACAGCCATGAACTTCGCCAGCCAGCTTTCCCAAGACCAGGCGCATCCAAAAACCATGTAGGTGTCCATCAGGTCATCCCAAAATCCAAGTGCAGCCCCGATCCCATAATCAAGCTTCCCCTCACCAAAGGATAGATATGGAAATGGCAAGACAAATCTCAGTCTTACCGAATCATAGTAACTCTGCGATCCTTCTATTCTGCGAGATTCAATCTGTACAGGTTCAAATCCAAGACAATATGCTTTCAAATCAGCCCTCATCTCTGGATTCACTTGTTGCCTGAAAACAGAAAAACCACCCGGTACGACTTTGAAGACGTAAGCTGTATTTTGAAAAACAATCCCACTGATCGCACCTTTTACATTGGTCTGCGAAATTCGTTTGGCGCTGAGATCTAAAGTGTATAGCTCAAACCTCTTGGAATAGTCCGCACAAAAATACAGTTCATTTCCAACGAGTTTTGGAGACAGTTCCACATATTGGTCATCAGTTAGTCTGCTTAGGAATTTGTCTTGATCGATCATAAACAGATCTATCTGACCACCTATCTTTGCTGCAAAGACAATCTTTCCATCAGAGGCTGTTATTTGAAGGGGAACGATCGATCTATCTGGTCCAAAGATTCTTCTCATTTTTCTTTCTCTGAGATCATATACATCGATAAATCTTTCGCCTCCATCGCCCTGTCTTATAATTGCAAGTTCAAAGTCGTTCACCCAAGACAGATCGACAACCTTATCGATTCCAAGGTCTTTCACCGTACCACTGTAAAGGTATAATCGGGATGTAGTTGAGTTACTCTGCTGAATGTACCTTGCTATCGCTACCATTCTGGTTCTGTTTACAGAAAAAGACACTATGTTATCCACATCAACGAGTTTTACGTGCTCTTGTGTGAAGGTGTCATAATAATAGATTGCCTCCTCGCCATTGTACTTTTCTGCCGCGTAATAAATCCTCCAGGCATTGATGTCCAATTTGCTCGCCCGCAAAAATATCTCTGAAATCTTTCCTGCGTCCTGTTTTTCATTCTCCTCGTTTAACCATTCTTTAAGATCATCCTTTAATCCAACATTTTTCATGGCTCTGTAGAAACCACTCAATGGGTCTTGAGTGAATTTTCTGACCAATTCCACCACTCTATCATGGCCGTACTTTGTACCCACGTAGCTTAGAAGTGAAAAACCTTGAACGTAAGCGGGACCACCCGGAAGCCATCTACGAGTGTTCAGAGAAGATGCGTACCTCAGCCCAACATCGCTCTGTTTTGCCTTCTCAATGTATTCTTTAAAAAGGTTATCTTTCCCACGACCAGAGTTTGTGATAAGTGTCTCATAATAGATTGCCAAGCCCTCGTGCAAGTAGAGAGGTGTGAAGAGAGATTCAATCGCTGCTGGGACAGCGTGACCAAAGACAGATGTGAATGAAAGATATGGTGAAAACGAATTTGCAAGAAACAAATGGATCAATTCATGTGTGAAGCAAAAATTGACCCATTCTTCGTAATTGGGTGTGAAGGCATATGGATCAATCTCATTTGGATAGATAACTATGATGTTGTTTAAAGGGTTCGCATAGCCATTTGCGATATCTGTTTTACCTATCAAGTAGACTGTCGGTCTGGGATTAAGAATGAAGCCAAACTCATTCGAAATTCTCTGATAGATCTCATCAGCTTTTTGAGAGAGAATCACGGCATGTCTTTCGAGCCCGTCTTGGTAAGCTATGTCGACCCACAGAGTTCTTATCAGATTGAACCTTCCAGACGCAAAAGCCGTACAAGATATCACAATTAGGCAGAGAATAATCCGCTTCATGAAGAACACTCCAATTTTTTGAAGATGTAGTTTACGACCACCTCAATTGCCTTGTCGTTGTGTCCACCCTTTGGTACTATTATGTCTGCCCTTCTTTTCGTAGGCTCGACATAAGCATCGTGCATTGGTTTTACAGTTTGTAAGTACTGATCTATAACAGATTCCATCGTTCTTCCTCTCTCGCGTACGTCCCTTCTCAGTCTACGGATGAACCTTATGTCGCTTTCAGCGTCAACGTAAACCGACAGCCCATAAAGTTTGTATATCTGATCATAATACAGGGCAAAGATCCCCTCGACAATGACTACATCTTTCGGTGGGAAGTGCAAGGTCTCTGGCTTTCTAATGTAATTCACAAAGTCATATGTTGGGATCTCAACAGATGTACCCTCAAGAAGCAGTTCAAGATGTGACCTCAGAAGCTCATACTCTATGACATCGGGATGGTCATAGTTGATCTTTTTTCTTTCTTCGAATGGAAGATGGCTCATGTCTTTGTAATAGTTGTCCATAGGTAGAAGAACGCATTTGTCCACGCCAACTTTCTGAATGATCTTGCGAGCGACTGTGGTCTTGCCAGAACCTGTTCCCCCACCTATACCAATCAGCAGCAAAAATTCACCTCCTGTGGAAAATGATACCAGATTTTTATTTTTACACTTATTTGATACGGAACTTAACAATTCAGGATATAATATATACGCTTTTGAAAAAGCACGCTCTCTGATCCCAAGCCTCGGTGCCCTCTGGGTCGGCAAGGGAAGTGATGAGAGCGGAAGATTTAACCAAATCAGGAGGTGTTTTGATGCCAGTTATCACGATGAAACAACTGCTTGAGGCAGGAGTCCATTTCGGTCATCGCACAAGAAGATGGAATCCAAAGATGGGTCCTTACATCTATGGAGCGAGAAAAGGTATCTACATCATCGATCTGCAGAAGACCTTGAAACTCGTCGAGGAAGCATGTGAATTTGTAAGATCAAAGGCATCCGAGGGAGCCACAATGATACTCGTTGGCACAAAGAAACAGGCACAGCATGTAGTAAAGGAAGAAGCCGAAAGGTGCGGCTGCTTTTATGTCAACAATCGCTGGCTTGGTGGACTTCTAACCAACTTCAAGACAATCAAACCGAGAATTGACAGACTCATTGAACTTGAACAAATGAAAGAGAGCGGAGAACTTGCCAAGCTACCGAAAAAGGAACAAAGTAGGCTGAGAAAAGTCCTTGAGAAATTGAGAAAGAACCTCGGTGGTTTGAAAGGCATGGACAGACCAGTCGATATAATCTACGTCATCGACCCAAGAAAAGAAAGGATAGCTGTTGAGGAAGCAAATTCCATGGGCATACCGGTCATAGGTATAGTCGATACAAACTGTGATCCTGAGCCTGTGGATTATGTCATACCCGCAAACGACGATGCGATCAGATCAATAAAGTTGATCACCTCCAAGATCGCCGATGCCTACCTTGAGGGAAAGGAAGGCATATCCTTTGCTGAAGAACCTGCCGCGGGACCTTCTGAGGAGCCCAAAGTCGAAAGTACACTGAAAGAAGAGGACTCGCTCGACATATCCGATCTTTTTGACGAGGAAGAACTTGAGGAGGAATGAAAACAGGGGGCTGAGGCCCCTTGTTTCTATATGAGGGTTTTTTTCAAAACGTATGGTTGCCAGATGAATATCAACGACACCGAGATAATGTCAGGTATTCTCCTGCAAGATGGGTTTGACATCGTCAACTCTTTGGATGAAGCTGACATCGTCATACTTAATACTTGTGTTGTGCGTCAAAAGTCTCAGGACAAATACCACTCGGAATTGGGACAGTTATTCAAACTGAAGAAAAAGGGTAAATTGAAACTCATAGGAATAGCGGGATGTGGCTCAAACCTTGAGGCTGAAAAACTTCTTGAGCAAGGCGCAGATTTCGTACTCGGTTCAAGGTCTATAAGTGAAGTATCAAATGTCTTGAAAAAAGCAATCAGCGGCGAAAAAATCACCTACCTTGAGGACACAGTTTGTTCCATCGATTCAAGTTCACCAAGGTTGAGATTCTCCAGGCATCACGCTTGGATAACGATTATTCACGGATGCAACAAATTTTGTACCTACTGCATTGTTCCATATACAAGAGGACGGGAAAAAAGCAGACCACTACAAGACATAATAAGAGAAATCGAGAGACTTGTTCACGACGGTGTGAAAGAGATAACTTTTTTAGGTCAAAATGTCGATGCCTATGGCAAAGATCTGAATGACGGAACCAGCCTCGCAAGACTCATAGAAGCTGCCAGCAACTTTGAGAAAATAGAAAGAATATGGTTCTTGACCTCCTACCCTACTGAAATCACCGATGATCTCATAGAGACGGTTGCGAGAAACCCAAAGGCAGCCAAATCATTTCATATCCCTGTCCAATCTGGCAGTGATCGTATACTTAAATTGATGAATCGTCGATACACCAAAAACCAGTATCTTCAACTTGTGGAAAAAATCCGCACCAGGATCCCCGATGTTTCCATCAGCAGCGACATAATAGTTGGTTTTCCATCAGAAACCCTTGAAGATCACAATGAAACAATTGAATTCGTGAAAACAGTCGAGTTCGAGAGATTAAATCTTGCTGTGTATTCGCCACGTGATGGTACAGTTGCCAGCAAATATCTCAGAGACGATGTAAGCCGACAGGAAAAGGCAAGAAGGTTGAATGAGCTGCTTGAACTTCAAAAACAAATAAACAGAAGACTAAATGAAAGGTATTTGGGTTGTACCGTCGAGGTCATAGTGGAAGGAAACACGAAGAACGGACTTTACTACGGCAGGGACATCAGAAACAAGATAATAATCTTCTCTGGTGAAACACTCTCTGTTGGAGATAAAGTCACGGTAAAAATCTTTCAGACAACTGCTGGTCCTCTGTACGCAGAATCGCAAAAAAAATGCGGGCTCTAAAGCCCGCCAAAGCCGTGGGGGGTGTATCTCAAGGGGGATAGGGGGGTTTCTCTTCACTTTCTATCTAAATTGTAATGGCTTCAAGTTACAAATGCTATCAGTTTAAGTTCCTATGTAAAAACGTTTGTGTTAACATACTACTACGACCAAAATTGTCTAATTTTCTTTCCTATATTTGTAGACACGGTATTCTACAAACTGGTTCAATAGAATGATAGGTGATTCAACGTTTGACATTGCGGTTTATTTTGCTGATGAAATTGACCAATACGTCTTCGAGATCAGGTTTTCCTATTTCCTGAAGTTCGTATTTTACTCTCACCGCTGGCTTGTCTATTTTCATTACCCTTCGCAAATCTATTGGTGTACCAATGATTACAAGATCGGCATTAGACGAGTTGATAGTCTTTTCAAGCTCTTTGATCTGTTTTTCGCCGTATCCCATCGCTGGAAGTATCAAATCAAGATGGCTGTATTTCTTGTAGGTTTCAACTATTGATCCAACTGCGAATGGTCTCGGGTCGATGATTTGTGAAGCACCAAATTTCTTTGCCGCTATGAAACCCGCGCCATATCTCATTTCTCCGTGAGTTAGAGTCGGCCCGTCTTCGACAACAAGAACCTTTTTGCCCTTGATTTGTGAATAATCTTCCACAAATATCGGGGAACTCGCATCTACAACGATCGCATTTGGATTCCATTTTTCGATATTCTTCCTCACTATTTCTATGCTATCCGGTGAAGCTGTCTCTTCTTTGTTTACGACTACAACATCTGCCATGAGCAAGTTCGTCATGCCTGGATAGTATGTGACTTCGTGTCCTGGCCTGTGTGGGTCCGCAACGACAATCAATAAATCTGGTTTGTAGAATGGAAAATCGTTGTTGCCGCCATCCCAGAGAATCACATCGGGGTTTTCTGCTTCAGCGCTTCTTAGTATCGCTTCATAATCTACTCCAGAGTAGATAACCGACTTTCTATCTATGTGTGGTTCGTATTCTTCTCTTTCTTCGATCGTGCATTTGTACCTGTCTAAATCTTCATAAGTGGCAAATCTTTGGACCTTCTGCTCTACAAGATTTCCATACGGCATGGGATGCCTGATCGAAACCACCTTCATAGCCTTAGATCTGAGAATATCCAATACTCTCCTGGTAGTTTGACTCTTACCACATCCAGTTCTGACAGCACAGACAGCAACAACAGGTTTCTTTGAAGTAACCATCGTATGCTTGGGACCCATCAATTTGAAATCTGCTCCCGCAGAGGTAACCACAGCCGCTTTTTCCATGACGTACTGATGCGGCAAATCGCTGTAAGCAAGAACTACTTCGTCAATGTCGTGCTTTTTGATCAATTCAACCAACTTTGCCTCAGGCTCGATCGGTATTCCATTTGGATAAAGTTTTCCAGCAAGTTCGGATGGGTAGACTCTGCCTTCAATATCTGGTATTTGTGTAGCCGTGAAAGCCACTACCTCGTAATCTTCATTGTCTCTGAAGTACGTGTTGAAATTGTGAAAATCTCTTCCAGCTGCTCCCATGATGATGACCTTTTTTCTCACAGTTCTCACCTCCGATTGTCTTCAATATCCTATGGTAGTATACCAACATATGAAATCCCTGTCACTTTCAAAAAAACCGGGTCATGGTTGAACAAGGTGAGCAAAAGCTACGGAATCGACAGGTTACACCAGTATGCTCAGGTATGCTCAGGTATGCTCGTAAAAGGATCCATCCCCACCTTCATTTAATCACAGAAAGTCATTCCATGAATACAACATTTGAATTTTTGATATAATCTTAGAAAAGGCGGGGATGTTTGGGTGAGAGGTTTTACAGTAGTTGAAATGTTAATAGTTTGTAGTTTGATTCTCATAGTCAGCGGCATTTCTTTTTTCATCTACAACCAAATTGTCAGGAACTCCGAGATTGCCATTCAAAGAATGGATGTGCAGGAGCAACTTGCCAAGATTGATTCGGTCCTTCGCCGCGAACTTCTAAAGGCTGGCCCAACATCAGATGGGTTGACTGTTACAAGCGACTCGGTCACATTTTTGGTAACAATCCCATTTTCAAAGGGTAGTTACGGTACCTATGGCTCGGCGACGAAGCTGCGCTACTCACTAAATTTCTCTGGTGGGATTTTGGCTCTGAACGTTCAGGAAATAGGCGGATCTTACAGTAGATCTATACAGATTGGCGAGTTGGATGAATGTACTTTCTCAAGTCCAAATTCAGGAGTTATAGCCTACACAATTGGTAAGAACCTTGGTGGCAAAGATTACAGGCTACAATCATATGTAGTGCTTTCGAATATCAAATAAAAACGAGGTGGTGATCAATGAGAAGAGGGTACATTTTGCTATACACGATAATCACAATCGTTGCGATATCAATTCTGTCGGTTGCGATTCTCACCAATACCGCTGCATACATTCGTGATAATTCCTTGGAGTTACAAAAAAATAGCGCATATATTTCCTCACAGAAGATACTTCAGCTTTGTCTTGCATATTTGAAACCATATTTCAGCGGTATCAAAGGCATTATGCTTGGCTGGACTTCGTCAAATGTAAGTCAAAATGTAGAATGGTGGGACAGGTTTAAAAAGTTGATGCTTTCTCAGACCGACGGAAAATATTGGGAGAACTTTTTCACCAGGATCAATGAGCAGAAGTACTATGATCCATCGGTAATCAGCCAGTTTAAGCAAGATCTGGTTGACTTTACACTCTCCGGTTCGGTAGTTGTTCTGCCGATCACAGGTTCATACCAAGTGAATCAGAACCCGTACTCTGCATTAGTTGTTAGTAAGGCAAATAGCGGCAAGTTAGAAGCATACTCTGTGGCAGTGGTCGCTGTGGATTTTCTGAACAAATACGCATATTTCACAGAAATAGAAAAAAGACCAGGTGGAGATACGATATATTTCATCAGTAGAGAAATAATAGACGGGCCAATGAGATCGAACGATATTATTCACGTCAGCGGCAATCCAAGATTCAAATCCAGCGTTGAAGTAAAAGGTGTCGACATACAATCAGGTCGTCCTATATATGATGATCCCTTTTCCCCAAAGATACTGACAGAACAAGATATTCAAGCCTACAGAATGTCTATGATAGCGAGCAACTATTCAAGCGATTTGAATGTACTTGTGAAAAGTGTGCCTGATTTTCTGAGCAGTAGCGGCGAAACTGGGATCAATTTGAACCTCAGTCGTATTACGAGAGGTCAAAAGTCGCTTACACCAACGGCTCTCATTGTTGAATTCAAGAGTGCTCAAGGTCAGGGGAACGATCATTTCATGAAGGTTTATGTTGAATATGACGGTCCAGGTTCTTCCGGACGCGATCCTCTTTTCACCATCAAACCAAGGACAAGCGGAAATGGATATCAGATAGTCATACATGGTCAAAATGCTGAAGAATGGCTTGGGCTATCGATTACTGGCAGGGAAAGGACAGTGGATGTCAATTTCAACGGCGTTTTGAAATCAAATTTGACTGTGAAGTTGAAAAATCATTCAAACAACGATAAACCAATGTACGTTGATGGACAATACACGGTTTACTCCGAAAAAACGTTGAAATATACGATCACATTATCTATGAAGATTTCAGAAGCCTATTTCCTCATAATACAGTAGATAATATTGTCGTAAACGAACAGATGGTTGAGCAGATGAGAGCCACTATTCGCTCGGATTTCTTGAACATCGTTGCAAATGACTCAGTGATCATTAAGGAAAAACAAAGGAATTTGAAAATCAACGCAAGTATCTATGCTTTCAACAAAAGTTTTACCGTTGAAGATTATGACGAAGGAAACCCTTCGGGTCAACTCACGATCTTTGGCTCTCTGATGCAGAACTATCGTGGACCTGTTGGGACATTCAGAGGCAACGACACAGTTACAGGTTACTATAAGAACTACATCTACGATGACAAAATCTTGGAAGGCATCAGTTCGATAGGTACACCAGCTAAAAGAGGAAATATGCTCATACTGACGCTCAGAGGTGTTTATTGATGCGTGGGAGCCTTTTGACGGAGGCAGTCATCAGCTTGCTGCTGGTGTCAATTCTCTTGGTCTTTGGTTTTGAAAGTATAAGTCTCTCTTTGGCACAAACTAACAAAATCGAATCAAAAGTGCAGGCTGCGGCATTGCTGGATTTTGTGTACGGATATCTTTCAAAATACGAGATAGGTCACGATGTTTCCAATATAAGTGCTGATGTTATCAACAATCTGTATTGGAATGGCAGTGTGAAATACCCAAAACTAAAGGCATTGCAGTTTCAGAATGTCTCAAGAACCACACCTTCGCAGATCATATATAGAAAAGTCAAGGTGACAATTGAGCTAAGACCTACAGAAACCGATGATTATGATCTCATCTTTGGACTATGATTCACCCTTGATCTACTCCAAACTTTTGAGCCTGCATTTTCATCAACAAGCAAAGAAGTTCTTTTCTGGCTGCCAGCTGATCTATGATCATTGAACAGGTTACTCTCTGAGAACTGTCACAAGATACAACACATGGCCTGACAACTGTAGGATAGCAGTTATGATGCCGTTGCTTATGCTGATTCTTCCATTATGTTGAATAATCGCTTGGGCATCCTTTGATTCAAGAAGCCTCGACAGTTCGTTTACCTCAATACCTCGTTCCAACATTCTTTGATAAGCATGAGGAGTCAATAAAAGATCTCTTTCAAGCAGTGCAACATGAATTATCACTTGGGCATCACCTTGTCAGTCGCACCACAAAACTAAGACATTTCGTCGGTCAAAGCCTTCTTGCGCCCATGTTTTTTCGCATGGTACATTGCCACATCTGCCAATCTTATCAATTCATCGAGCGTAACGCCATCTCTGGGATAAATCGCAACGCCTATGTTCACACTCAATAAAACTTCTTTCCCTTCATGTATAATTGGTTCTTCTATTGTTCTGATAATCTTCTCAGCGAGTACATTCACATCAAACTCGTCACAATTGTATGCAGCAATCACAAATTCATCTCCACCAAATCTGGCAACGAAATCACTCTGTCTGACAGTTCTCTCAAGTTTTCCACCGATGATTCTCAGTATATCGTCACCAAATGGATGACCAAATGAGTCATTTATTGTTTTGAACTTACTCAAATCCAGAAAAAGAACCGCGACCTTTTTTCCTTCTCTCTTTGCAATTGAGAGCAGTCTCTCTCCGTATTCTCCAAAAGCCCTTCTGTTCGCAAGTCCAGTCAGTGGATCATGTGTGGAAAGATACTCTATTTCTTCTTGTTGAGTCATGATTCTCTTCTCGAACGTGATACGCTGGAAAATGACTGCCAGATAATTCGCAAACAACCTTCCCAGTGAAATAGATCGCTCATCAAATGCATTTTCATCGCTAAAGTTATCAAAGTTGATAACCATTTCCAACTCACCGTCTACTTCTATCGGAACACTTATGTTGCACATGATCTCGTCGATTCTACCAACAGTTTTCAGTACGGAATAAATCTCAGGGTCTAATGAACTATCAATTCTCAGTACGTCGTTCTTGCGTTTCAAACTGTAAGGCCCCTTTATCCAAACTCTTGTTTTCGCAACCGGAAGAGAGATTTTAGATAGTTGAGACAGATCATAGCCAACTGCAGCAACATAGAAAAGTCTGTTCTGCCTTTTCACCAGTACCGTACCACCCTCGGCGTTTGGAACAGTCTTGATCATTTTCTCCAGCATTTGCTGGTAAACACTGTCATCATTGTGACGGCGCAACAAATCAACGGATAAGTCCAAAACAGCTTGCATTGTTTTTCTTTGAAACTCTTCATCCCTTCTCAATCTCTGTTCAAACCTCAGTTCTGTTCTACTCTCAATAACATTCATACCTAACGCTGGCAAGAGCGCAATAAGAATCGGGATCAAAAGACTATGTAATCCGACCAAGGGCCTTGTCAATTCACATTTCAAACCAAAGGCAAAGTCTATACCTTGTGATGATATCTTCAACCAGTCTATACCCAAAGACTCAAGCAACGTTTCAGCATTCAGAAAAGCCATAACAGCTTTGTCTTTAACAAACTCTGTTGCATTGTCATCGAATATCTTGAACAAAACCTTCAGTTTATCGTTTTCAGAAGTGATAGAATAAAGATCAAAGTCTAATGAGTCTACGGGAACAATCTCAATATCAACTAAGGCGGTATAATGGGTGGTAATCTCTTCGAGCCATTTTTCCATTAGTTCTATATCATTCTTTATAGCGGCTTCGTACATCTTATCCCACTGAAAAAACCCTAAACTTATACTGTTGACAATTTCTTCGACCCTTGCTGTATAGATCTTCCCAAGCTTTTCCACTTGATCGTTGATCTCGCGCTGTTTCACAAAGTATATCAACATAAAGGTAATAACAAAGCTTAACACAAAGACAAATATCGACTTTTTCACGCAGCCACCTCCCGTAATCTTTAGTTCAGATTGTATTCATACAGATTATAACACGCATCAAAAAAGGAGTGATAATTGACATCAGTTAGACAACCAAGTTCATTCTATAAGAGAATTCTAATCCGAATTTGAAACGATCAAAATCAGAGTATAATAAGTCATCAGTTGCGGTTTTCTCGAGGCAACTGTTTCCTCAAGGGAGTGGTGAAATGTGAAGATTGGCAAGTCTATTTCCATGTTCGTAATCTTTACCGCGTTGTTGCTCAGCTCAGTTCAAATTTCTGCTACATCCATGAGTCAAGATCAGATTATTGCTATAGTTAAAGAGGTGTTGGTCTCCACCAGAGACATACCCGATGAAGCCTTCAAGATGGCACTGGACAGTTTGAAAGGTACCAAGACCTTGGCACAACTGATCTATATGTCAGTTAAGGTGAGGGACTTTGAAGCGCTTTGCAGCACGCCAGTACCGACCAATTTTGACAGTGTCAACGATTTCAGAGAATTCAAGAAGTTGGTTAAGGACAAACTCAATCCCTTGAATTGGCTCTTGGATTTAGTAACTCCTAAGTGGGTCAGTTTCATCAGCGATACGAAGAGTGTCTTTTCTGCGGTTAGGATAGATATTCTTGAGCGAGCCCTTAAAGAGTCGCAGTACGAAAGTTACAAGTTAAACCGTGATAAAGGTTATGATTCAATGACTGCGTACGACATGCAGGCAAATTCAAAAGGGTTCTACGTAATCCGTTCCTCAGCAGAGTACAAAAACCTTTCAGATTCACAGGTGAACGAAATGCTTAGAAACGCGATGGAAGAGCGCTACACGGCTGAAAAGTACGCTCAGTTCATCCTTGAACTGAGAGCAAACAGACAGAAATATCTCAAGAGCATAATAAACGCGTACCAAGACCACATTTCATTGCTGGTGGAAAAGGCACGAGAGTTTGCAAAAAGTGCCATGGTAAACCTCGATGGCACATGGGTTCTTGAAGATAGCGCAGGTAGGTTCAGTGGTACCATGACGCTGAAACATCTCGATTACACCACAGCCATCGGTGAGGTTCAGGCTGCAGGAGGGAGAATCAATGTTGACGCCTATATCTTAGATGGGAAAATCGAGCTTAGATTTCACTTTCGAACATTTGCTGTCATAGATTATTATCTTCAGTATCCCGAACTTTCTCAATACATAGTCTCCCAAGGTGGAGTGCTGGCAACAGCGATTTTCGAGGTTGGCGGAAGTCCAGATCAATACTCCGGCACACTCTATCCATGGTATGTAGTTTACAACGATTCCGATGGGCTTGTTGTTAAAAAGATAGTCTATGGTTCTGTGGAAGAGACACCTGAAAGAGCGAGGAGTATTTATATATCAAGGAGATGATCGGATGAGGAAAATAACTCTTTTGGCTTTTGTTCTTTTGGCAGGTATGATGATGTCGATGGAATATTTTGTCGATCCAAACAACGAGTTCATCTACGCGGTCTTGGACGGTTTTGAGGCTACTTACAACGAAGATGATGGAAGTCTGTCAGTTTTCAACCCACAATACAACGTAGTGATAAATATCGGGAAGATCTCAGAGCCTGTTGAGGGCTTAGAGCTCGGCGTTCTTGTTGATGAGATCGGTAAGAACTTAGAAAGGTCAGGTTTTCAAATACTTTCGAGAAACGATAGAGATTTCTTGGGCTATCCTGCCTCAACCTTTGAAGGCCTTACCTCACAAGATGGGATAGCAGTCCATGTTGAGTTCACTGTCATCGAAGTCCCACAAAAGGGATACTACCTGATAGTTGCCGCAACACCAGATGAGAGTTACAACGAACTCGTACTGCTTTTACTGAATGCAAAACAGATGCTGATGTTTATAGAGTAAATGAACTACATACAACAAAAACCCAGCACAATGAAGAAAATGCTGGGTTTTTGTTTTTTTGTTTAGATGATAAAATAGTTTTTGACACGAATTTTCGTGAGGCGATTTGATGAGAAACACGACAAAGGGCGTCGAGTTGCTACTTGGAGATCCAAAGAAGGCTATTGTCAAACTCGCTTTGCCAATGATGATGGCGATGCTTGTGCAGACCCTGTACAATCTCGCCGACGGCATCTGGGTTGCTGGTTTGGGTCCAGAAGCGCTATCAGCCATAGGCATGTTTTTCCCAATTTTCATGATCATAATCTCATTCGCTGCGGGTATCGGTATAGGTGTGAACGCCGTTATCTCCCAAAAGATCGGGCGGGCAGACAAAGAGGGAGCCGACAAAACAGGCAGGACTTCTATTTTATTGGTCATAATTCTTTCTGCACTTTTGACAATCATCTCACTTCTGTCCATAGATCCCGCCCTAAGACTCATGGGTGCGAGGGACAAGATCCTGGAACTTTCCTTGGATTATTCAAAGATTATAATCTATTTCATCGTGGTTTTCATCTTCAATAACGTGGGAAATGCGATTTTACGCGGTGAAGGTGATGCGAAAAGGGCTATGTACGCGATATCAGTTGGCTCATTTTTGAACATATTTCTCGATCCTATCTTCATATATACCTTCAAGCTTGGTGTAAAAGGTGCAGCATATGCTACCGTTATCTCTGCAGCAGTTGGGTGCTTTCTCATATCTTACTGGTTTTTCATCAGGAAAAGTACCTACCTTTCTATGAATTTGTCCAATCTCGAAATCGATCTTGGGGCACTTCGAAATATATTGAAAATAGGGATCCCAGCATCCTTTGCACAAATATCCATGTCAGTGGCAATCTTCGTGTTGAACAGTTTTGCGACAAGAGTGGGGGGACAATTTGGTGTGGCTGTCTTTACAAGCGCTTGGAGGGTGATCAACTTGGGAACGATCCCAATGATAGGAGCTTCAACAGCTGTTACGTCGGTTGTAGGCGCAGCCTTCGGAGCAAAGGACGTGAAGAAACTTGAAACAGCACACTTATTCGCGATAAGGTTCGGCTTTTTCATAGGATTGTTCCTTATGGCAGCCATACTTGTTTTCGCAAAACAAATAGCTTTTATTTTCACGTACTCCGAGAGCGGAAAGGTAATCTTCCCTGATCTTGTCAGAGCATTGATGGTACTCAGTTTATTCTTGCCCGGCACCCCATTTGGCATGTTCACTTCAGCCATGTTCCAGGGTATCGGACATGCGGGGAAAAGCCTTGCAATAACCATCTTTCGAACAATAGTACTACAGGTTCTCTTCTGCTGGCTTCTGGTAAATGTCTTTGAGATCGGCCTTTCCGGCGTGTGGTGGGGAATAGTGATCGGTAACCTCGCAAACGCAGTAGTCGCGTTTACGTGGAGTCGATTCGTGATTCAGAAATTGAGAGTTCAATTCTCACAGGATTTGTCCTGAGCTCTCAAAGCATCCGATTATATCGAATCCTTTTTACGATTTTCGTGATAAAGATCGTAATTGAACAGATCAGAACGGCGAACAGTACGCCACAGGCTGCACCACTGATATCGATAATCACATCGTTCAATGACGCCCCTCTTTGAAAATACTGCTGACTGTATTCATCAAGAGAGGCAATCAATGAAGGAAGAGACAAGCCAAGCAAGATCGCTACAAAGATTTTCTTCGTGCAAAAAAAGCCAAAGAAAAAACTCAAAATTCCAAGAAACAGATACAGCCCGAAATGTGCACTCTTTCTGATAAATTCAATGGCCGTTGCCCTGCGATCACCAAACCAGAGTTTGTTCATTGTTGTTCTGAATTCTGTGAAAAACCTTGTCTCGGAAAGGTCAAGAGCCTTGTCGAGTTTTTTCAGCAAACTGTAAGCAAAACTCGATTGCCTGGCTGATTCATTGGGATATCTTGTGGAAAAATAGAATATCAATCCTATCCATAGAACAGACAATATAAAGAAAATAACTGATACCCATTCTTTCAAATTCCCACTTCCTGCCAGTACCGATTCACTTTGTCAGGGCATTCTCCACAGCCTTGAGTAAGGCTTTGCTGGTAACAGTTGCTCCAGTAACTGCATCCACTTTCAAAGACTGACTTTTCAGGATTCTGCTGATGATTTCATCGTTGACTTGTTTGTACATCTTCATGTCTATGAAACCCGATTTTTCATTTAGGATTTCCACATTGGTAACCCTTCCAGCGCTGACCGTTACTCTGACCACATACTGCCATCGCCCATTCGCGTACTGCCCAGAGTATTGGCCATCCTCTATTTTTGTGAAGTCTATATCTTTGATCTGAATCTCTCTGATTTGGTTCATACCTTTATTGAAGATCAGGAAGAATAACACAACTGCGACAATTAAACAAATCAACACTACAGCAGCAATCTTGAAAAAACTCTTCATAATCATCCACCTCACAGAGTGTGATTTCTCAGCAAATAACTCACAAGAGACGTTAAAAGCGCCATCAACATAACTGTGCAGAAAGTCTTGGGAAAGACGTTTTTCTCTTCACCGATTTTGTCAATGGATGCTGCTGCGTTCTGCAACTTGGATGGTGATATTGCCGATGCCAGACCACTACCAAAGGCAACTGCTGCCGTCATGAAAATAGGTGATAAGTCCAGCAGTCGAGACGTTTCCATCGTGTAATTTGCAAACATCGCCATCGCAGATGTCTGCGTACCCGTCACGAAACCTCCGAGTACACCCAGGAATGGTGTAAACAACGGATAGAACTGTTTGAACAGTTTTGATGATGTCGTTGCCATTACGTGTATCATGTTGTTTTGAGCGTTGATCAACTCAAAACCGCTTTGCGTTTTCTGGTAACCTGAATTGAGCATTATGTAAGCTATCAGGAAAAAAATTGTGGCAGACCAAAAAGGTTGAACTACTCGCTTTTTGGCTTTGTGAAAGACCATGTTGAGCTGTCTTTTATTCATCCCGTAAATGAATATTGAAATCAAGCTACTCGTGAAAATCCAAGTGTAAGCCTGCCAGAAAACTCTAAGGTAGACAGGCCTACCCTTGAGTAAATCAACTGGCATCGAGAGAGTTTCATAGAACAAAACTTTCACAGGACTGCAGAGATTCACAAAGAGTATGAAACTGATCAAAACAAGCCATGGTAGCATGGCTCTTGTGATATTCATGCTGCCTTTATCAACAGAAAAGACCGTTCTGCCATTTTTCAACCTGTACAACAGCGTGAAAAAGACAACCATCAGAAATCCTGCAATCAAACCCGTGATGATCGGTGCTTTCAATATTATAGCCAGATATGCCCCCAGAAAAGCGATAGCTCCAACAGCAACTGAAAGAAAGAACCCCTTCTTCAAAAAAGCCCATCCACCAGACATGTACAGAACTGCGAGCGAGATACTGAAAGAAACGACAGCAACAAAAGGCAGAAAATGTCTGGCAGCCAGGATTAGATCAATCCCTATCATGTCGGAAAAAACAACAAGTGGTATACCAAGAACTGTATAGGTACACAACGAATCATAACCAAGGGCTGCAAGGGAAATCGACTTCACCGGAGAATACCCCATCGCGAAAAGTATCGGAGTGATGACGGTCACAGGCACAGCACCTGCAGACGAAAGGATCGTACCAAACCCAATAACCAATATGAGTATCTGCAGTAAACTGTCCTTTGCACAAAGCTGCTTGGAAAACGAAATAATACTGTTCAAAGCACCGCTCACGTCCATGATTGTCAACTGAAAAAGCGAAGCAACGACGATCAACGAGACCGGTAAAGAAGCAAGAAAACCAGCAAGCAAAGATCGAAGGATTACTTCAAATGCAGTGTGAAAATAAAATAGACAAAGCACAATGGAAGTCAATAGACCAAGCAGTCCAGTCAAACCAACCGAGCTTCTTGTCAGCAACAAAACTACCAGGACAACCAAAACAGGTAAAAACGCTATTAGGCCTCCCAAGAAACACCCTCCGATTGATATTAACATCTATTCACTCAAAACACACCTTGACAAGAAAATTCCTGTACGAATCCTTGATGGTGTCGCGACCTACGACCCAAGAAGAGTTTAGACTGACCGTAGCGGTACACTGACTGTGATTCAGTTGTTCAAAGTAGCCGACAAATCTCGCATCATATGACACTGTTTGAGGGACGGTTCAATCTTTCGACTACTCGATTTGTACAATTTATCTTTCTGATAAAGATTTCACCATCAATGGTATCACTGAAACTATCATAAACGACAAGTAATTCTGAGCACATGAGTATTAGCTTTCAACAATTCCATGATAGGTTCAGGAATTTCTTTCATCTGAGTTAGAGTACTGTCAGCCCTTCTTCTTGCAAGAGCGATTATTTTTTGGACTCTGAATCGCTGCAGAAGAAAAACAAAGAAAGAGGGAGAGATGGTAAGAAAGGAAATGAAAACAGTTCAATTTCATGAAATTATGTCTAAACTCGATCGAGTCAGTAATCATGACAGTTGAACACATGTGTTAAATCTGGTCTATTTTAGTCAGAAAAATCTTTTTCGGAAAGATATATCAGACAAAGAAAGTGGGGCAGTGAGAACGGTGAGAAAAGTTGACCCAAAGTCCATGAAAAGAATGAACAGGCAGCTCATTTTGAGATATCTTATAGAGCACGGACCAAGTAGTAGGACTGAACTTGTCGAAAGGACTGGATTTGCCAGTAGTGCTGTCTGGAGAATCATCGAAGAACTTGTAGATCAAGGATTTGTTGAACAGAAAGAGTACTTTATGAAAACAAACACCAAAAAGGCAGCCGTTTATGGAGTCGCGAGGAATTTCATGACATGCTTAATAGTCGACGTTCAAGTTCTGCAGACTACTGTTGCATTTGGATTTCTGGACGGCAGTTGGGAAATTCTTGAGACCTTTCCAACGACCAACTTTGAGGAGTTCGTGTCTCGAATCAACGAGTTTCTGTCAGAAAAAAACCTTGAACCATCTGCTGGGAAAAAAGGCGAGAAGGAACAGAATAGTTTTTTCGGTACCCGGTATCGTTGACAGTCTGAAGAACAAGCTACTTTATGCACCAAATTTGAAGTGGCATGATGTGGACTTCAAGGAATATTTTGGTAAGAAGGTTTTTGAAGTCATTGTTGATAATGATTCAAACCTTTCATTACTCGTGGAATCTTTCTTCTCAAACGATATCAAGGATAAGAATAATGCTTTCTTTCTGTATCTTGGCGAAGGTGTCGGGAGGAGCATTATTGATAGATGGGAGAATTGTGAAAGGGACGAATTTCGCTGCTGGAGAGGTTGGCCATACGATCTTGCAAATCAAAGATAATATTGTTGAAATAGAAGCTCTTCTGTCTATCTCCAAATTGGTTGCCGAGTTTGAAAGACTGAAAAGTAATCCACTCGTGGGTAACCTAAAAGATAAGTTCGATTTTGTTGTAGAAATCTGGCGTTCAGGTGATGATACCACCAAACAGTTGATTGACACCTTTCTGTACAACTTAACCCTTACACTCAGAAATATCGGTTATCTCGTCAATCCACAAATAATCGTTTTCGGTGGATCGGTAAACAATTTGTGGGAGAATTTTGGACCGATCATTCACGATAGGATCAAAAAGATCGATGAATATGGTTTTCTAAAAGGTATGACATTCAGAAACACGATTTTCAAAAACGTTTCTCCATCTCTTCCAGGATGCAACGTAGCAGCAATAAACAGGATTTTTGAGGATTCCAACCTCATGGGTTGAAAACACTCAATTTTCAAGGGGAGGTGTTTGGTATGTGGCGCAAGTTAGTTTTGCTCATCACGATGGCTTTAACCGTAATCTCACTCGCGGCAAAAGTAGAGATTTTCAGTTGGTGGACCGCCGGTGGGGAAGCGGAAGGCTTGCAGGAACTTTTCAACATCTTCAGCAAGCTAAATCCCGGGGTAGAAATTATCAACGCTACAGTCGCAGGTGGCGCAGGTGCTCAGGCAAAGGCTGTTCTCAAGACGAGGATGCTCGGAGGAGATCCACCTGACACATTCCAAGTGCATGCTGGGCACGAACTTATTGACACATGGGTCAAAATGGGGTTTATGGAATCAATCACATTTCTGTACAAAGAAGAAGGTTGGGACAAAGTAATGCCAAATGGAATCCTGGATATTGTCTCTTACAACGGTGAGCTCTGGTCAGTTCCGGTCAATATTCACAGAGCAAATGTACTGTGGTACAACAAAGCGATTCTCGACAAATACGGTTTGAAAGCACCGACAAACTTTGAAGAATTCTTCAAAGTGGCTGATACCCTGAAGTCTCACGGCATAATTCCGCTTGCCCTTGGTTCGAAGGACGGTTGGGAAGCGGCGCATGCGTTTGAAACAGTGCTCATCGGAAAACTTGGTGCGGATGGGTACAGAGGTTTGTGGACGGGCAAGACGAAATGGTCTGACCCACGCGTGACAGAAGCTCTCGAAACATTCGCCAAAATGCTAACCTATGTGAACCCAGATCACGCAGCACATACCTGGGATGAGGCTTGTGCGCTCCTCGTTGAAGGTAAAGCTGCAATGAACATCATGGGAGACTGGGCTGTTGGGTATTTCTACGCCAAGAACTTCAAAGATTTTGGTTGGACTCTTGCTCCTGGTAACGCTGGAATCTTCGATGCACTGTCTGATAGCTTTGGGTTGCCAAAAGGTGCAAAGAACAGAGACACCGTGATCGCTTTCCTGAAAGTACTTGGTTCAAAGGAAGGACAGACGGCGTTCAACATCAAGAAAGGTTCAATTCCAGCAAGGACAGACGTGGACAAAAGTTTGTTCCCCGAATACCAGAGATCTGCTATGGATGACTGGTTGAAACATGAAATTGTTCCCAGTGTCATGCACGGAGCAGCAGCTTCCGAAGGTTGGGTAACTGAGTTCAAAGATGTCATATCGCTATTCATTGCAAGACCCGATGTCAAAGTAACACAAAAAGCTTTAGTCAATATAGCCATCGGACAAGGCGTGGCACAGTAAGATTTCGTGTGGGGGAAGGTTTCTTGCCTTCCCCTTTTTCATCAGATGGAGGGTAGTGAATGAAAAAAGACAGACTGATATCTATCTTGTTCATTCTTCCATCGATAATCCTGATAGCAATATTTGTTTATTTTTTCATTGGTTGGACCTCGTGGGTTTCGTTGGTGAACTGGAAGGATATCTTTCCTGACTTCACCTTCGTTGGTTTGCGAAATTACGCGCGTCTGTTTCAAAATTATCGTTTCACAATTTCCCTGAAAAACACAATAGTTTTCACCGCATTGTTCCTGGTTGCAAGTATAACTTTGGGGTTGTTACTGGCGATACTCTTGGACAGAAAGGTGCGCTTTGAAGGATTTTTCAGGACAATCTATTTGTTCCCTATGGCTGTCTCCTTTGTGGTCACCGGTGTTGTTTGGAGATGGATACTCAATCCGGGGCCGGGTGGAGAGAGTGTGGGTATAAACTTGCTCTTTGAGAAGATCGGACTGTCTTTCTTGAAAAGTGGATGGTACACAGACCCAAAGATTGGTATCAAGGCAGTGGTAATAGCTGCCGTATGGCAGATGTCCGGTTATGTGATGGCCATGTACTTAGCAGGGATAAGAGGGATCCCTTCAGAATTGTACGAAGCCGCACAGCTTGATGGTGCAAGCACAATGCAGGTGTATAGACACATAGTGTTGCCACTTCTCAGACCTATTACGCTTGGAGCGATAATAATCCTCGGCCACATCTCGCTGAAGATTTTCGACTTAGTTTTTGCGATGACTGGCAGTGGCATTGGTTTTTCTTGTGATGTCCCAGCGTTGTTCATGTACGATACCACTTTCAGAGGTAATTACTTTTCTCAGGGTGCGGCCGTCGCAATGATACTGCTTTTATCCGTGGCTGCATTGATCGTACCATATCTGATCTATAGCATGAGGGCGGAGGTAAGAAGATGAGACCCAAGAGAATCATTCTCTATATTGTGCTTGTCGTCTTTGCAGTGTTCTATTTGATGCCAATATACGTGCTTCTTGTCACCGGACTGAAAAGTTTTCAGCAAGTCAGTCTGAGAGAGATGTGGAATTTGCCCAAATCCATCACATTCCAAAGTTTTGTCAGAGCTTGGAAGGGTGATCCTTCGCGTGGACTAAGAGGTCTATCGCAGAATTTCATGAACAGTGTTTATCTGGTCATTCCCGCCACCTTGATTTCAGCAATGCTCGGGTCGATGAATGGTTATGTGCTTACAAAATGGAAGTTCAGAGGAGCCAATACAGTATTCGCAATACTGTTATTTGGAATGTTCATTCCGTATCAAAGTATCTTGATTCCACTTGTTCAGCTCCTTCAGAAGGTGAAATTGTACGGATCAATCTTGGGGCTTATTTTTGTGCACTGTGTCTATGGTATACCGATAACCACGTTGATATTCAGAAATTACTATTCGACGATACCCAGCGATATTGTTGAGGCATCGAAGATAGACGGAGCGAATTTCCTTAAGATATACACAAAGATAATCCTGCCAGTTTCTATGCCCGCTTTTGCGGTTGTGATGATCTGGCAATTTACATCGATTTGGAATGATTTTCTATTTGGTTTGATCGTCGCACCTAACCCATCGGTGCAACCAATAACTGTTGCATTGAATAATCTGGCTGGGAGCTATTTTGTTGAATGGAATATACAAATGGCGGGCGCGTTGATTACAGCTTTGCCAACGTTGCTTGTCTACATTTTCCTCGGTAGGTTCTTTATGAGAGGACTGCTTGCTGGGAGCCTCGCTGGGACATAAGCAATGCTGGTTTTCAGATCAATCACGATCTGTTCTGACACACAGCCTCGTTTTGACATGTCCTGAAAAATTTTCAGAACATAAATTTGTATTTGACCATGAAATGCTAATATCATTTTCGGTGATCATTCTGAGAATTTATCTTGTGAGGCACGCGAGAACAGAATGGAATGACAGAGGCATCTGGCAAGGGAATGTCGATATACCTTTGAACGAAGAGGGAATCAAACAAGCAGAGAAACTTGCTGACAGATTCAGCAAGGTTTCTGTAGATGCGATATATACAAGCCCATTGATGCGTAGTTACCAAACTGCAGAGAAAATCGCCAGCAGGTTTTTTATTCAACCGATGAGGGAAAGTTCACTGAGAGAATGTGAGATATCTCTGTGGAACGGCCTAACTATGAAAGAAACACTGGAAAGGTTCGGCCCATTTTACAAAGAATGGTCCACCAATCCCAAAGCCAAAATCGACGGTGTCGAATCACTTGGAGATGTGCAAAAAAGGTTAGTTGAGAGAATAGAGCAGATAATCAAAGAACCATTTGAAAACGTGGTCGTTGTTTCACATGCCCTGGCTATTAGAATGGTCATCTGCTGGGTATTAGACCTACCCATACCACTTCACAGGAATTTCAGAATCGAAAATGCTTCTATAACAACGATTGAGATTGAAAGTCGACCTCGTTTGGTCTGCCTGAATGACACATGCCATCTTGAAGAATGAACGCAGTGATGTTGTATTATATATTATGAGGTGATGGAGTTGAAGACAGAATGGCTTGGCAAGATGAGTTTTCTTGCTTACACGGATTCAAACAGGCAGATTTTGATGGATAGTAAAAAAGAAAGTGGTGGCCTGGGCTCAGGTCCAACTCCCATGGAATTGGTCCTTGCGGCGTTGACAGGTTGTACTGGAATGGATATCGTTTCAATACTTTCAAAGATGAAGGTTATAGATGATGTCGAGAGTTTCAATCTTGAGGTGGATGCAGAAAAATCGCAGGAACACCCGAGGGTATACACAAAAATACACCTCAAATACATTTTCAAATTCAAAGGCCAACCGCGAAAAGAACAAGTTGAGAAAGCCGTCCAACTATCACAGGAGAAGTATTGCAGTGTTGCAGGAATGCTCAAGAAAGCTGCGGAATTAACCTACGAGATCGTTTACCTGTGAGGTGATAAGTTGCTTTTGGCAACTTTCAACTTCAAAGATACGATTGTGGAAATAGTTCAGGATGATATCACAAAACAAGAAACTGAAATCATCGTCAACGCAGCAAACTCTTATCTGCGCCATGGTGGTGGGGTGGCTCAGGCGATAGTCAAGGCTGGCGGAGAAGATATCCAGCAGCAAAGTGATGAACATATACGAAAGTACGGTCCTGTACCGGTCTCTAATGTTGCCGTAACGAAGGCTGGGAGATTGAAGGCAAAGTACGTTTTGCACGCAGTTGGACCCGTGTGGGGAGAAGGAAAAGAACATGAAAAACTTTATGACTGCGTTACGAATGTTCTTGCAAAGGCAGATGAACTCGGAGCAAAATCGATAAGCATTCCCGCGATAAGCAGTGGTATATTTGGCTTTCCTAAGAAGGACTGCGCGGAGATCTTTTTGAAAGCCATCAAAGATTATCTCTTATCAAGGCCAACTGGCTTGAAAACTATCAGGCTGTGCAATATAGATGAACAAACAAGTGAGATCTTCCTGGAAACCTTTTCAAGAAACTGGGGGTGATCACCATAGAGGAAGAAAAGGAAATGCCAAAACTCTCGATGCAAGATTTGATAATTCTCTTCTTCAATACAATTGCTGAACGTTGCTGGGCGAGGCTTGGGTTAACAAAGGATGAGTATGGCGAGATGCGCCAGGACTTGGGCGAAGCAAGGCTTGGCATTGATGTTTTAGACTCTCTCGTGAAGGTCTTGAATACGAACACCGATCAGGAACTTCACAGAGAGCTTGAAGGTATCGTAGCGAACTTAAAACTGAATTATGTCAATCAGTATAACAAAACAAAGGAAGTAAGACAATGAAAAAGGCTGGAATTGTCGGGTTGCCAAACAGTGGTAAATCAACACTGTTCAATGCCTTGACAAACCAAAACGTGCCAGCAGAGAAATACCCGTTCTGTACGATTGACCCGAACTTTGGTGTCCTGATAACCGAAGACAAAAGATTGGTGAGACTTGCTCAGATGGAAAGATCCGAGCAGGTCGTTCATCCTTTTTTCAACATCGTTGACATTGCGGGCCTTGTGAAAGGTGCAAGCAGGGGCGAAGGCCTCGGCAATCAGTTTCTTGACCACATAAGCAAAGTTGATATGATCTTCCACGTTGTGAGATGCTTCAAAATAACCGATGTATCCCATCCGATGGGCAGCATAGACCCTCAAAGGGATATCGAAGTGGTGGAAATAGAATTAATCTTGAAAGACCTGGAGACTGTACAAAGAAGAATTGAGAAAATATCAAAGCAAGCCAAAGCAGGTGATGCCGAAGCAAGAAATGAATTGGGTTTACTCGAAAGGCTCAAAACGCATCTCGAGGCAGGAAATTTGTCTTCAACTCTTGCTAAAAATGAGAGTGACCAGAGAATCATAGATGGTCTGTTCTTGTTAACGGAGAAGCCCGTGATATACGTTGCCAATGTTGATGAGTGGGGTGTAGAAAATCACATCTATGAAAGGGTACAAAGAATTGCGCAGAAAAGGAATGCCGGCTTCATTCTTGTAAACGCTGGGGTAGAGTTCGAGGTGAAGGAAATGTCGCCTGATGACGCGAAAGATTTCTTGATGGCCTACGGATTTGAAGAGCCGATAAGATCCAGATTCTTCGATGAAATTAAAAGAACGCTTTCGCTGATATGCTTTCTGACAGCCACCAAGAATGAAGCCCGAAGCTGGGTCATAGAAGAAGGTACCAGTGCTTATGATGCTGCCGGAATGATACATACAGATATTCAAAAGGGATTTATCAAAGCTGAAGTAATTTCTTTCGAAGAGCTTGTAAAGTTCCCTTCTCTGAAGGAAGCAAGAGAAGCCGGTGCTGTGAAAGCTCATGGGAAGGAATACATAATCAGGGAGGGAGACGTTGTTCATTTTCTATTCCATGCTTAATTTGTTCAAAAACACAGCTCTTGTATCAACTGTTTTGTCCTTTCTCGTTGCTCAATTGATCAAGGTTTTCACTTCGAAAAGGCTCTCAACCTTTAAGAAATACGGTGGAATGCCAAGTGGTCATTCTGCTGCGATGTCAGGGCTCGCTTTTTCCTTGGCAAGGTGCACGGGGTATGATTCACCGGTCACAGCCGTCGCAGCAGTATTGCTGATGGTCGTGGTGGCCGATGCTGTGAATTTAAGACCTTATGTCCGAGAAGATCTTGGGCATACATGGATCGAAGCTTTCGCGGGAATTGGAGTTGGTTTCGTGGTTGCCCATCTGTTACCTGCAAGAATACCGATGTGGTGATAGTATGCCTGCAAAACTTTCGTCAGTCACCGTCGTTGGCTTGAACGTGAATTTGATAACGGTCGAAGTCGATATAGATAGAAAGAGTGTAATCCACGACGTGGATATAGTTGGGTTAGGTGACACGGCAGTAAAGGAAAGCAAGAAGAGGATCAAAAGCGCCCTTAAGAATTCTGGATTTGATTTTCCCCAAGGCAGGATCATCGTCAACCTCGCACCTGCTGACATAAAGAAGGAAGGTTCTTTGCTCGATCTACCAATAGCTATAGGTATACTCCAAGCGGCTGGGGTACTGCAGAAGACAGATGTTCTTGCCCTTGGTGAACTTTCCCTGGAAGGAAAGATCAGAGGGGTAAGGGGCGTATTGACAAGTCTGCTTTCTTTGAGTGAACAACAACATGAAGGCATAATAATCGTTCCGAAAGAGAATCTCGAGGAAGCTCAGATGGTAAAGGGGTTGAACATATACGCTTTGGAAGACCTGAAAGAAATCGCTCAGTTCATAAACCATCTTGCTGAGTTCAGGGCGGTTTCTTTCAAAGGATTTCCACCTTTTGAATATGAAAGCGATCTTGATTTTGCCGATGTGAAAGGACAAGCTCTTGCTAAGAGAGCGCTCGAAATAGCAGCGGCTGGTTCGCATAACATATTGATGAGAGGAAGCCCAGGGGCAGGCAAGACAATGCTTGCAAGACGACTTGCGTCCATAATGCCACCTTTGACGGACGATGAAGCTGTGGAAGTTCTCAAAATATACAGTGCTGTGGGTTTTGTGAATGGTAAAAAGATTTTCAGACCTTTCCGCTCACCTCACCACACCGCATCGAGCGTTGCGATAGTCGGCGGTGGGAACGATGCAAAACCTGGAGAAGTGACCCTTGCACACAACGGTGTACTTTTCTTGGATGAGTTCCCTGAGTTTAGAAGGGATGTCATAGAGGCTTTGAGACAACCCTTGGAAGAAGGAGTTGTCACCGTAGCGAGAGCTAAAGCAACGATAACCTATCCCGCACGATTCACACTTGTCGCGGCTATGAATCCATGTCCTTGTGGAAATTACGGGGACCCCAAAGCGGTGTGCAACTGCTCTCCATACGACATAATTAGGTATAACAAGAAGGTCTCTGGACCCGTTTTGGACAGGATAGACATTGTTGTGCAGGTCCAAAAGATGGAATTTGAGGAATATTTCGCAAAGGGTTCTGCCGAAAGCAGTAAAAGTATGAGGGAAAGAGTCATAGCGGCACGGCAAATACAGCAAAAAAGATATAACGGCCTTGGTTTCTCAACAAACTCTCAGTTACCTTCGAAGTTTCTGAGGAAGTTTGTCCAGTTAGACGAAAAAAGTGAAGATCTGTTGAAACTGTCAGTCACAAAGTACAATCTATCCGGGAGGTCCATCGACAAGATTCTGAGATTGTCCAGAACAATAGCCGATCTGGAACAAAGTGAGAAAATACGATTCAATCACGTTGCAGAAGCCGTGCAATACAAAACACAGCAAAGAGATTGAATTTAGACCTTTCTGGGTAAAAAGGGTTCATAGACTTTGATGCTGTGCGAAAATAAAGCGCTTTTCATCTTGATATCTCTCATCTGAACTTGTTAAGAACTTTTCGAGGAGGAAGAAAATGTCTCATCTCAAAAGGCTTTCTGATTCGATCAAATTCAGAACCGTCTCTGGGAACTGGGACCAATTCTTGAAACTGCACAAATTTCTTGAAGATTCATTTCCCATTGTCCACCAAAAGCTTGAGTTGGTGAAGATCAACGATTATTCTCTGCTGTACAAATGGAACGCAGATACGAAAGAATCCATATTGCTCTTAGCCCACATGGACGTTGTACCTGCAAATGAAGATGAATGGGACATACCACCGTTTTCAGGAGAGATAAGAGATGGCTTCATATGGGGAAGAGGCACACTGGACGATAAGTCGTGCGTTATGGCGATCCTTGAGTCTGTTGAGAGATTGCTTTCTGAGGGTTTTCAACCAAAGCAAACTGTGTACATTGCCTTTGGTTTCGACGAAGAAACAAAAGGCTATCTCGGCGCTCGAAAAATCGCTGAGTATCTTTTCAAGCAGAATGTCAAGATAGAAGCCATATTAGATGAGGGAGCAGCAATCATAAGCCGATTCCTGCCACAGATCGATGTTCCTCTGGCTCTCGTAGGACTTGCAGAAAAAGGATTGGCGAGCTTTGATTTGATAGCCCAAGGCGACGGTGGCCACTCTTCATCTCCCAAGAGAAACTCCCCTGTTGAAAGAATGGCAAAGGCCATTGAACGCATATCGTCTTATAAAAATGAGATACATTTGACCAGACCAGTTGAGGAGTTTTTTAAGACCTGCAGTGGACTCATGCCTTCCACATCGAGTTTTTTTCTCAAGAATATGAAGTTCTTCTTGCCACTGATCAAGAAAAGAATCGAAACAGTTCCTTCACTAAATGCAATGCTCAGAACCACTATGTGCGTTACTATTGTTCACGCAGGAATGGCAGACAATGTCATTCCAGACAAAGTGGTAGCAACGGTTAACACCAGAATAATTCCACAAGAGACGGCCGAGGATGTCTTCAAAAGATTGAAGGAACTACTCAAAGATCTCCAGATAGATGTGGTGAAAAACGATCGCTGGGAGGTTTCTGACCCTGTGCCGTGCTCAGACATGAAAACAGAATTCTTCAGCAAACTATCGCAAACGATAAATGAAGTCTTTCCTGACTCAGTTGTGACGCCGTTCTTGACTATCGGAGGCACAGACTCGAGGCATTACAAGCACTTATGTTCAAACATATATAGATTTGCCCCAATAATTATGAAGGGTGAAGAAATGAACCTTATCCACGGCAAGAATGAGAGAATATCAACACAAGCCTACGAAAAGATGATCGATTTTTACTACAGACTCCTCAAGAAGGAGTGATAGTATGATATTGATCTACACTACCTTTCCAACCAGAGAAAAAGCTCTGGAAATATGCAGGATTTTGCTTTCAGAAAAGCTCATAGCTTGTTTCAACATCTTTCAGGTTGATTCTGGCTATTGGTGGGAGGGAAGGATCACAGAAGACAAAGAATTCGGAGCCATTGTGAAGACGAGCAAATTCAGGGAAAAAGATGTCTTCAAGAGATTGAAGCAGCTTCATCCCTACAGTGTGCCAGTAATTCTGTCGGTAGAAGTTCAAAGCGTCGACGAAGATTACAAACAATGGCTCCAAGAAAGTATTGAATCAAGATAGGGTTACTGTAGGTGTGCCATCTTACAGAGCTGACATGCCTTGCGACAAGACTTAGTTTTATGGAGCATCTTTCTCAGAAAGTGTAGTAAACTCATAAAATGAGAGAAGATACTCTTAGACGTAACTAAGTTCCATTTTCGGCATTTTGAGAGGTTTTCTAACCATTTTGTGGTGCAAACCAGCTACAGACGAGGCTTATGGACATTTCAGGTTTTTCGTTCTTCCGTATAATATATTATGGAAGGCGCCTACCAGGATCCTGGGAAAATGCAAAACCGTACATTGGCATAGGTCTACCCTTTCGGAAACTCAGAGAATCACCTCTACTAATACTATTGTAGATGTTTTTAGACGATTGATATGATCACTCTGCATCAATTAGTCTAACGTTGAGATGGGCAATGCTCTTTTGATGATTGCCGAAGATTCATGAACAAGCCAGATGTGCCTTCACAAGAAAGAATACCTCTTTCGGTCTTTCGATCACTGCAGCATGGCCACAATCTGGAATACACACGTATTTCGCGTTTGGTATTCGTTGGGATATTTCTTGTGAAAAGTTCGCAGGCTTTGTTCGATCAAATTGGGCGGAGATCACAAGAGTCGGTGCATCGATCTTAGGTAATTCATCAAGCAAGGATAAATGCTCAAGTTCAAGAAAAGAATCCAACAGCTTCACTGCACCTTCGTAATTGAACTGCTGCATCCTCTGAATGATTGTCTGGAAAAAGTCTGGGAATCTATCAAGAAACTGCTCGCTGTAAACATCATCGATCCAACTTCGGACAAATATCTGAGGATCTTTGCTCATGGCTCCGTCCTTCCACCTCAACGCCTTGTATTTAATGGAAGGTGTTATACGTGCTGTCGCCGTTATGATCGTCAAGGAGCCAACCATCTGCGGATATTTCGCAGCAAATAGCATCCCAACCTCTGCGCCATAGGAGGTCCCAACTAAATGTACCCTATCGATTTTGAGATGGTCGAGAATCTCTCTTAGATCCTCAACATGTCTGTGAAAGGTACATGGGCCATTCTGTGAGCTCCATTGACATCTGAAATTGTGAAGAATAATCCTATATCTTTCTCTGAGCTGCTCTGTGATGTAAAACCAGTTGTTATAGTGCATGAAAATGCCATTGAGAAAGACAACCACTTCCATCGATTCGCCTTGAATTTCATAGTCAATCATGATACCATCACTCGTTTTGAACACCTCTATCACCACCTGAATCCAACTGCCACTTGCTGAAATCCAACCCCAGAAGTCAAAAAGATCACTACTTTGCCCTCCATATCCTTCATCTTTCCTTCCTCAAAGGCATCGTCGTATGCCATGTAAACACAGGCCGAGCCAGTGTAACCGTACTTGTCCATTATCATGTGAGTTTTCTCTTCACTCAAACCAAGGATCTCCATGACCTTTAGTATGGTCTTCTTTCTAACCTGCGTGAAGAATATCATTCCTATCTCTTCTTTGGTAATCTTGCATTTTTCGATCAATTTGTTCACCAACGTTGGCCAACCTTCTTCATTGACAGTAGCAGGGTAAGCAGCCCTCAAATCCAGTTTGTGCAATCCTCTGTCTATTCCCTCAATGTTCATAGTCCCTGCTCCCATGTAAATTCCCCAATTGTACCACCAACTACCATCGCATCTTGAAACACTTCCAAGATATCCCGGCTTGTCATCTGCAGTCAATATCAATGCACCTGCCCCGTCTGAAAACAATGCTTCCCATGAATATTTCCAGTTCAAGAACTTTGTCATTGCGTAAACGCCTATAACCAAAACGTTCCTGTAATCTCCCAATGCGATGTATCGAGATGCTATGTCAAGCAAAAGAGCACCATTTGCACATGAAGCATTCACGTTGAAAGCCATCGGCTCCGCCTTGTTGGCACCTATTAGATATTGAACTCGAGCAGCGTCAGGTGGCGAAACTGCCTCGGGAGTATCAGTACCAAGGATTATGAGATCGATCTGCTCAGGTTTCATACCTATCCTCTCAAGTGCTCGTTTTGCTGCTTCACTCGCCATGAAGGTCGGAGTTTCGTGCGGCTGAGAGATGTGCCTGTGGTTTATGCCTATTTGGTCAGTAAAATAGGGATCAATGATCATATTGGTGATCTGCTCGAATTCTTTGTTGTTCATTACCTTCCGTGGAACATACATACCCGAAGAAATGATCTTTGCGTACTTCATTCTGCTTACCTCCTCACAGATAATCTCTGACGGTATGAATGAAAAGTTCGGGATTCTCAACAAAAGCCGTGTGGCCTACCCCACTGAGAACCTTCAACTCTGCGCGTAGAATTTCGGCGGTTTTTCTCATTTGCTTGCTCGTCAAGAGTGCATCGAGCTCTCCCCAAACAACAATCACAGGTACCTTTATTGAAGCTGCTTTCTCCGTGATATTAAACTTGCCAAGCTCAATTGCGTGTTGATACACGCTGGCTGGGTTCATCTTTAGAGCATCATCAACCAGATCTTCAACAAATCTCTTGTCATTCACCGTCTTTAGCAAGCCGATAATGGACCTTTTCACGATAGATCTATTTGTCTTGTAAAGTTCAAGATACGGCATGTTTTCAACTGGTGTGACCAATCCGTCTGCAGGACATGGATCGACAAGAATGAGCGATCGTAAAGAGTCCGGATATTTCGCGGCAAGCAGCATTCCAACAGCACCACCAAGGGAATGCGCAACAACTGCTGGTTTTATATGCATTTTGTTCATGAACTCATACACACAGTCAGCATAAAGCTCGAGTGAGCTATCAGTTCGTGAGGAATCACCAAAATTGGGCAAATCAACTGCAATTACTCTGTGATCGGTCAATTTCTCCATGAGCGGTTTGAACCACCGGTGAGAACCGAAGTTTCCATGGATACACAAAACAGCCGTCTCTTCATCGGAGTTACTCTCGATGTAATGTATCTTTCCAAAGGAAAGTTCCATGTAGTTACCTTCCTTTGATTTCTTCTTTCTCTTGAGCCAGACCAATGGGAGTTCTCCGAATTTGAGCCAAAGGTTGTACAGATGATAACTAATACCTCTTGGCATGAACAGAACGGTTATCACAAGTATTGATCCAAAGATTATGGAAAGAGAGAAATTGCTTCTGCTGAAAAAGAATGGTAAGATCGTGTAAATTGCTGCACCGAAAATAGGTCCGAAGGATATACCCATGCCCCCTATCACAACAATTGCTAACAACTCTAAAGACTTTGATAGACCAAAATTGCTCGGGGCGATATAACCAATTGTATGTGCGTACAAAGCACCGGCAAGTCCAGCATAAGCGGACCCAATTACAAACGCAAGAACTTTGAAGTAAGTTAAGTTCACCCCAAAGGTTCTGGCAACAAGAGGATTTTCACGGACCGCCTTAAGTGCCCTGCCAGTCTTATGAGATGTCACAACGTGAAAGATGTACATGCACAACAGAAGAACCAAGAGAATTATGTAGTAACTCTGAATCTCGTTTCCAAGTCTTGGAATATTCCTGATTCCTATGTGTCCTCCCGTAAGATCTTTCCATGCGCCAATAATCTGTTCAACCGCCACACCAAAACCCATTGTTGTTATTGCGAGGTAGAACCCAGTAAGTCTCAAAGAAGGAAAACCCAATGTTAGTCCAAAGATTGCCCCAACCAATGTCCCTGCGACAATACCAAAAGGCACTGGCAGAGAGAATCTTTGAACAAGTATTGTTGAGGTATAAGCGCCGACGCTCATGAAGGCTGCGTGACCTATTGAGACTTGACCCGTGTAACCCATGATCAGATTCAATCCCATGGCAGATAACGCATAAATCATCGTGAGATTTATGATTGTTATTATAAAAGTGCTCAAATTGAAAAGAAATGGCAGTGCAAGTAGAACGATGAAAACAAATATCCAGCGCATCTTCACACTCTCCTGATCTCACGGCTGCCGAAAAACCCCTGAGGTCTTATCAGCAGTATCGTGATGATCACAACCAAGGAAAAAGTCGTTTTTAACTCATTACTTATATAGCCACCTACGAGGTTTTCAATCACACCAAGTGCCAGTCCACCTATGACTGCACCGATTAGACTGTCGAATCCTCCCAAGACTGCCGCCGTGAAACCCTGAAGCTGATAGAACACCATCATCGTTGGTGATATGTAAGTCTTTGGAGCGCCAAGCAACGCAACGGTCGTACCCATCATCGTTCCTACAACCCAAGACCAGCTGAACACCTTCCCTGGGTTTATACCCATCAACTGGGAGATCTTTTCATTCTCCGAAACAGCCTTGACTGCCAACCCTGCTTTTGTATATCTCATGACAATTGCCGTGGCGAATACGACAAAAGCGAGGAGCGCGAAAAGGAGGATATCTTGCTTACGAAAGACCACTATCCCAAAAGCACCCTTGAAGATGTACGGCTTACCACCCACCAACTCGGGAAATGCTTTGTATTGAGTCCCCCAAATCTGCGTACTCAGACCTTCCAAGATCATCAATAATCCGAGTGTCACTATGAGCATCGAACTGTGTGACAGGTGTCTAATGGGGCGCAGTGTGTATTTCTCGACTGCGAAACCAAAAAGTGCAGATAGAGGCAGAACAACCAGAAGAGCGACAACTGGTCCTGTCCCTATTTCCACAAATGTGTAGGCGACATAAGCCATGAACATAGCCATATTGCCAAATGCAAAGTTCATGACCCCTGTTACTTTGAATATCATGACTATCCCAACCGCCACCAAGGAATAAAAGGCGCCGGTTGAGAGACCAAGAATCAGTCTGTTGAGAAACATATTTAACCTCCCAAGTATCCCTCGATTATCTTTCGATCTTTGAGCAACTCCTCTGCAACTGACTGAATCACAATCCTGCCCGTCTGCAATACATAAGCATAATGAGCAACTTTGAGAGCTGAATAGGCATTTTGTTCCACAAGCAGGATAGTTACACCGGTGCGGTTTATCATCTGAATAGCCTTCATCATCTCCCTCACCAAATTCGGTGCAAGACCCATGGATGGTTCATCGAGCATCAGGAATCTTGGTTTCGCCATCAGGGCCCGCGCAATTGCTAACATCTGCCTCTCCCCACCAGAGAGGGTACCTGAAAGTTGCTTGAGCCTTTCTTTCAACCTCGGGAATATCGAAAAGATATCTTCCAAGTCCTTTTTTATGTCACCTTTTCTTGTATACGCACCCACCTTCAAATTCTCGAAAACAGTCATGTTCTGGAAAATCAGTTTGCTATCTGGACACAGAACAAGACCACGTCTTACGATTTCATAAGCAGGAATAAGATCTATTCTTTCTTCGTTGAAAAGTATTTGGCCAGAGGAGATCCTGTTCAACCCGGCTATCGCCATGAGTACAGATGTTTTACCTGAGCCATTAGCACCAAGCAAAGCGGTGATACTGCCTTCTTTTACCAATAACGACAGATCCCTGACAGCAACGACAGGACCGTATTTAACCGTCACGTTTTTCAGTTCAAGCACTTTCGCTCTCTCCTAAGTAAGCCTTTATGACCATGGGGTCTCTTCTGACATCCTCTGGCTTGCCCTCACTGATTTTTTTGCCAAAGTCCATAACCGTTACCGTATCCGATATGTTCATAACCACATTCATATCATGCTCAACCAGCAACACCGTAACCTTCATTTCGTTCTTTAGGTGAAGGATTATCTCCTTCATCTGTTCTGTTTCAACGTCCGTCAAACCTGCAGCGGGTTCATCCAACAGCAATAACTTTGGATTACTCATCAATGCTCTGCCCATCTCAACCAACTTCTGCGCCATGAACGGTATTGAACCAGCATAGCTCAGAAGTCTGCTCTTCAAACCAAGAAAATCGGCAACAAAAACGGCTCTGGTGTACATTTCCCAGGTAAACTTCCTTCTTTTGCTTGGCGAGAATTCATCGAACAGATTCAGTTTCAATTTACTGTGGTAACCCAAATACAGATTCTCAAGGACTGTGAGATATTTGAAAACCGAGACACTTTGGAAGGTCCTGCAGATGCCAGCTTCCACGATCTTGTGTGGTTGCTCTCTTGTCAGGTTCTTGTTGCCAAGGAGAATTCTGCCGGAATGAGGTCTCACCACACCGGTTATGGCGTTGAAGACCGTTGTTTTTCCTGCACCATTTGGTCCTATCAGAGAGTGTATAACACCATCCTCTACGTTCATTGAAAAATCATTCACGGCTATAAGCCCACCGAATCTCACAGTTAGGTTCTCAATTTGTAATAGAGGCAGAGCTGACACCTCCATACGATATGAAGGAAGGGGCATATGCCCCTTCCTTCATTAATTTTGCAGAGTCATTAGATCAGTGACAGCAACAAAGACACCATTCTCAATCTTCATGAAGTACATACTGGACTTGCCCCTTCTGAGGCCTGGACCCCAAGTTATGTCCTTTGTGAGGATTCCATCCCAGTTCTTGATGGTTTCAAGTGCTTGGACAAGTCCATCGCGTGTCAAATCGTCTCCGGCCCTCAGCAATCCTTGTACGAAAACTTCAGCAGCAATGAATCCGGCGACCGCATAAGAAGACATCGGTTGGTTCGGATAACTTTCCTGAAAGATCGCCACAGCTCTCTGGTAATCTCTTAAGAACTCTGGTCTGTCTGGGGTTGCGAGTGGCACCCAACCTGTTATGTAAACACCATCAACTTGCTTACCACCAAGGGCAATGAAGCTGGGATCCGCATTGGAATAGGTTGTTACCACAGGAGCGGCAACGCCATAATCTCTCAGTGTCTTGATCCAGCGAATTGTATCGGTGATGAAACCATAGATTACAATTGAATCCACATTGGCACTCAGTACATTGATCGCCAAAGCACTGTAGTCCGTCTCAAGTGGATTGTAACCAACTTCAAGCACGGGTTTCATTTTATATTTCTCCAACATCGATTTGACCGCAGCTCTGCCTTCCTCACCAACATCATTCGACATGTAGATAATTCCAATTCTCTTCTTACCCATGTTCTCAACAAGAAACTTTGCGATCAGCTGGCCTTCGAAGGTGTAATCTGGTTGAACGGCAAATATGTATTTTTTCGGTGGACTGACCAAGAGACTTGTACCAGCACCCTGATAAACAAAAGGTACGCGGTTTTGTTCAAGATAATCCATAACCGCCAGACAACCATACGATCCAAGACCACCAACAATCGCGAAGACCTTATCTGACTCAACAAGCCTTTTAACTTCAACAACAGTCTTCGAAGGATTCAACTGGTCATCAGCAATGATCAGCTCGATCTTTCTTCCATAGACTCCTCCATTCTTGTTGACCCAGTTGAAGTATGCGTTCATTCCCTTTGACATTTCCTGACCTATAACCGCATAAGGTCCTGACAGAGCTTGAAATGTTCCTATGACTATTTTGTCTTTGTACACACCTACCTCTGCGACTGTCAGAATTGTTAACAAAATCCCCAAAACAACAAGCATTTTTTTCACAAAAATACCCCCTTTCAGAGTTGTAGACCCCCATCAACACCAATTACCTGCCCTGTGACAAAAGAAGATTCGTCGCTTGCAAGGAAAAGATAGACGTTAGCTACTTCTTCGGGCTCACCCATTCTGGCCAACGCAGTACGAGTTGTAACTGCCTCGATAATCTTTTCAGGCACCTTGTCAGTCATTGGTGTCTTGATAAAACCTGGTGCTACCGCATTAACCCTTATTTGAGCTCCTTTACGTGCAAGTTCCTTTGCCCAAGTCTTTGTCATAGCTATCACACCACCTTTGGTGGCAGCGTAATTCGTTTGGCCAACATTTCCGTAAATACCTACAATCGACGATGTGTTGATGATAGAACCTCTTTGAGCTTTCATCATATGAGGAGCAACGACCTGTGTCATGTTGAAAACACCTTTGAGATTCACATTGATCACAGTGTCCCAGTCTTCTTCAGTCATTTTCACCAAAAGAGCATCTCTTGTTATCCCAGCGTTGTTCACAAGAACATCGATTTTACCGTACTTGGCAACAATTTCCTCGACAACTTTGATGACTTCTTCTCTCTTGGTAACGTTCAGCAGGTACGAATCGATTTTTCCCGGAAGGCCTGAGGCATCCTGTGTCAATCTATCGAGCTGCTCTTTTGCAAGATCGCATGCACAGACTATGGCACCTTCTTTTGCAAAGAGCAAAGACGCTGCTCTACCGATTCCACTGGCCGCTCCGGTGATAATACAAACCTTTCCTTCAAGTCTCATAAACCCACTCCTTTCTACACTCCAAGATATGCCCTCTTTATGTGTTCTTCTTGAGCAAGTTTCTCTGACTTGTCTTCAATGACTATTCTACCGTTTTCAATCACATAGCCTCTATCGATTACCTTCAAACCTTGCTTGACATTCTGTTCTGTTAGAAGTATTGATACTCCCTCCATTCGTATTTGCTTGAGTTTTGCAAACATCTCTGTAACTATCGATGGCTGTAAACCAACTGATGGTTCATCGAGTATCAAGAGTTTTGGGCAAGCCATCAAAGCCCTACCTACTGCGAGCATCCTCTGTTCTCCTCCACTCATCGTACCTGCTTTCTGGGACAACCTTTCCTTCAGCACGGGGAAGATTGTGAAGACAAAATTCATGCGATCAACAAGCTGATTCCTCGCGTGTGGGATGTAAGCAGCGCCAGATTTGAGATTTTCTTCAACTGTCATCAAAGGAAACAATTCTCTTTCTTGGGGCACCAAAGCAATACCAAGGCGAACAACTTGATAGGTCTCCAGTCCTGTTATATCCCTTCCATCGAAATATATGTTACCACTTATAGGGCGAATCATTCCGAGTATGCAGTTAATCAAAGTGGTTTTGCCAGCCCCATTTGGTCCGAAAAGGCCAACAGCTTCTGAACCAACTGTGATCGAAAGATCCCATATTACCTGAACCTTTCCATATGCTATGCTTAGGTTCTTGATCTCAAGCATCAACCTTCCTCCCCCAAATAAGCAGCTATGACACGCCTGTTCTGCGAAACTTCCTGGTAAGGCCCCTGTGCGATTATCTCACCTCTATCCAGGACAATAACTCTGTCAGTCAATTCATTTATCACACTCATGACATGTTCTATGACACAGATCGTTACGCCTCTATCTCTGAGAGATCTGACTATGTTTATCATCTGCTTCATCTCCTCAAAGTTCAAACCAGCCATGATCTCGTCGAGAAACAGTATCTTCGGATCCGAGACAATTGCCCTTGCTATTTCCAACTTCTTCAATTCAAAGACCGTCAACCTGTCCGGATAACGTTCTGCTCTATCGAATTCCAACAATTGGCACACCTGATATGCCCTTTCCTTTGCTTTGCCAAGTGATTCTCCTCTGGCAAAGAGTGCACCGACCATGATATTTTCGAGAGCCGTGAAGTCTTTGAGCGGTCTCACAGTTTGAAAGGTTCTGGAGATACCCATCCGTACTCTAAGATGTGCAGGTGATTTTGTTACATCCTTGCCTTCAAACACAATTCTTCCACCAGAAACTTGAAGCGTTCCCGCTACAAGGCTTGTGAGCGTCGTTTTTCCTGCTCCATTAGGACCGATGATGCCTAAAATCTCTTGCTCCGCCACTTCGAAAGTTACGTTATTGACAGCCACTAACCCTCCAAAGTGTTTTGTTAAGTTCTCAAGCCTGAGTGTAGCCATCAGAGAACCCCCGATCACTTCGATCTGATTTTTTCCATAATGGTCCCATAGACACCCTTGCGCAGAAAGATTACCGTTAGAACGATTATGATTCCATATATTATCAAATGACCATAAGGCATGAGTAATTTCAGGTATTCGGATGTGAAACCAAGTACCAAGGCTCCTACTATGGGACCAATTGTCGAATAGATCCCACCGACCAACGCCATAGCGATGGGCAGTAACAGGAAATTGGCAGAGAAAGTGCTATCTGGTTCGACGAAAGCATACTGCTGAGCATAGATCGCACCTGCTGCACCTTGTATGGCAGAAGTTATTACGAAGACAATCAGTAAGTACTTGAAAATGTTTATTCCGCTCGACTTTGCCACAAGCTCATCGTTTCTTATTGAACTTATTGCATACTTCACTCTGGTCCTTTCAAAGATCTCAGACAGAACGATGACAACGATTGTAAAGGACAATATCAACCAATAAGTCTTCTTCGGGTCTCCATCAAATATCGCGTTGAACAATATCTTACCGGCAGCACCACCGGTTAAATCTGACAGATTACGCGCAAGCACCGTGAAAACGCTCGTAAGAGCAAGCGTGGTAATGGCAAAATACATTTCTCTGAGTTTCAAAACTGCGATGCCAAGCCCAAATGACGTGAGTGCTGCAAAGACAGCGCCCACAAATATACTCATGACGGGATTTACATTGAAATCATCCACAGCTATTATTGCAGCATAAGCCCCAAGGCCGAAGAAACCTGCGGTACCAAAAGAAAGTTGGCCCGTTCTGAGCATCATATCCCAACTGAGTGCAAGACACATGAATATCATTATTGTGCTCACAACGTGTATCAAATATATGTCAGCAATAAATGGCAGAATTATCGCAAGTGCCAGCACAGCTATGATAGATAAAGTCTTCATCTTTCAGCCCCCCGATTTGCCCTGAACGCTATAACCAAGATCAATACACCGAAAAACACGAGATCGGACCAGCCACTATAACCAGGTATTGATTGCACTATGGCTTCTGCAATCCCAAGCGTGATTCCCGATAGAAGAATGCCTGGAAGATTTCCCAAGCCAGCCATTGCAGTGAGACAGAAAGATTTCATCGTGAATGGTCCTCCAAGATTGGGAAAGATTGAAACCCTTGGCATCATCAATGAAGCTGAGACAGCCATCATAGCAGTGGCCAAACTGAAGGTGATTGTGTAGACCAGTTTTACATTTATTCCCACTATGGCTGCCCCTCTTGGGTTCTGTCCCACGGCGAAAGCCGCCTGACCAAATCTTGTTTTTTTCAAAACAAGCATGATCACAAGTAAAACCGCGATACTCGCTGCAACGTACAGAAATTCATAGGCACCAATACTTATTCCAAAGAGGCTGATAGACTTCGTGGCATAAGTTACGTAAACATTCCTCGGTCGTGAAGTCCACAGTGAATTTATCAATTCAACGAGTGTGATCGATACGCCAAAGGTTATTAGAAGGAGGTTCAAATGGTGAGACTTTAGCACCTTCTCAATCGTTGATTTGTAAACTGCAAGACCAATCACAAAAAGAATTGGGGCTATGAAGATCATCGAAAGTATCGGATCGAATTTGAATTGATTAAAGAGGATATAACCGATATAAAGCCCAAGAGTCAGAAAATCACCATGCGCAAGGTTCAGCAACCCAACTATCCCAAGAATCAAAGCGAGTGGTAGGGCAATGAGTGAGTAAAGGCTACCCCTCTGTAAGCCATAGAAAAAGGCATATGGCCGTACCAAAGCAACTACAACAAGCAACAATAGAAAAAATGTATAGAGGTTGAATATCCTTTTCATTGTCTCACTCTCCACTATAGAAAGGCTGGGCAGACGCCCAGCCCATTGTTATTTCGTTGACCAGCCAGGGAATGGGTAGATCAAATTGGCTGTGGCGTACTCAAATGGCCAGATCACGTGTTGCACTCCGTTCTGCCACTGCAGAATTTTCTGAGCTCTGAACCCTTGATTCTTGATTATTCTGCTTGGTGAAATCTTCAGCACACCACCGACTGGAGATTCATATTCTATTTCTCTCAGAGCCTGAATTACAGCTTTGTCGTCAATTGATCCCGCTTTCTTAATCGCTTCAATCAAAAAGTATATATTTGTATAACCAAGAGGCGCGAAATATGTCGCCGGTTCTTCATTGAACTCTTGAACATAAGCATCCCAGAAGTGCTTTGCTATTGCACTAACATCTTTCAGTGCCGGAGCCCACATGCCGTAGAGTACAACACCATTTGACAACGGGTTTTTACCAAAGTCAGCGGGCCAGCCTGGAGGTGCACCAACAAAGAGTTTTGGTGAAAAGCCTATCTCTTTCGCTTGCGATAACATCGGTATTGCATCTGCATCATAACCTGCCCAAATGAAAAGGTCTGGATCGTACTGTTTTGCCTGCAGGAGCATGGCCCTGTAATCTCCGCCACCGAGAGCAGCACTCTTGAACGGTCCTCCTTTCAAATCCTTCATCAATCCCGTCCAAACACCTGTACCTTGTTTTGCAAGCTCAAACTCGTCTTGGTAGGACTTAAAGGACGATGTTCCAAACGCACCTTCTTCATAAGCTAAGAATATTTTCTCAATCTTGACCTGTGGATACTTTTCTGTTATAGCCTTCCAACCTATTGCGTAGCTCTCACCTTGTAGATAATCCCAGGGGTGTAAGTGAAAATACCAATCTGAATCTGCACCAACAGCTTCCTCACACTTATAAGATGCCGCGCCAATCCATACAGTGATCTTCTTGTACTTCTTGAGAATTGGGATCTGTGCCAGGTGCACGCTGCTGGACATACCACCAACGAAGAAGTCTACTTTGTCAACCGTGGCAAGTTTATCCACCGCAGCTGCTCCCTTCTCAGGCTTCATCTCATCGTCCATCACGATCAATTCGATGGGTCTTCCCAAAACACCACCAGCGTCATTGATCTCCTTGACAGCCAATTTCATAGCATTTGCCGCTTGTCTTCCCGTGATATCGGATAGTGGTAGAATTGCACCTATCTTGATCGGTTTCTCTGCTAAGACAATGAGTGTGAGCAATAACGAAACTAAGACAAACAACCTTCTCATCAAAACACCTCCCTTCGATTTTTCAAAGAATCTGCAACCTCTGTGCCTCATTTTTCAAAGATCCTCTAAAATCAGGGTGAGCGATCTCAATCAAAGCCTTTGCCCTTTCTCTGACGGTCTTGCCTCTCAGCCAGGCTACACCCCATTCTGTAACCACATAATCTACGTCTTGCCTGGGTACGGTTACCGGTGATCCTACTGGTAAAACCGGGACTATTGTGGAAACTGTTCCATTCTTTGCAGTTGATCGAAGTGCGATTATTCCTTTGCCTCCTTTACTTTTGATTGCCCCTCGATGAGTATCGAGTTGTCCACCAGTTCCACTGTAATGCTGCGTGCCCAATGCCTCGGAGCAGACATTGCCGGTCAGATCAACCATCAATGCCGTGTTAATACTCACCATTTTGTCGTTTTGGGATACTACATAAGGGTCGTTGACATATCTGCCCCTGAGAAAGAAAACCGAGGGATTGTCATCAATGAACTGGTACATCCTTCTGGTGCCGAAAGCAAAGGTGCACACGAATTTGTCTTTCCATATACTTTTTTTCTTGTTGGTAATTACACCGGCTTCGAACAAATCTATCATTGACTCTGTGAACATTTCAGTGTGAACACCAAGATCTTTCTTACTCGTCAAAAACTTGGCAACGGCGTTGGGTATGCCTCCAATACCCAATTGAATAGTTGCACCATCCTCTATGAGATTACTAATATGCTCTGCAATTGATGCTTCAGTCTCTGAAGGTTCAACCAACTCTACCTGTGGGAGCTCATAATCTGCTTCAATTACATAATGAACATCCTTAATGTGGATGTGTGTATCACCGTGAGTTCTTGGTGCGTTGGGATTCACTTCAAGAACAATTGTCTTTGATTGCTCAACGACGTCTTTTTCATATACTATCGAGGCAGATAGGGTCAAAAAGCCGTTCTTATCCATTGGCGACGCAATCCCTACAAAGATATCGACCGGGCGACTTTCAAGAAGATTAGTCCCTGCTTGATGCAGGTTGTTTGGAACATAACTCACAGTACCAAAACCGGCCCTAACAGCTTCTCTGTTTGACTGTCCGAAGTACCAAGAAGCGTTTTCGAAAACCCCGTTAAAGGATCCGTCCAGATAAAATGAATAATTCTCTGTATTCAAGCACGTGAAGACTGTCACATTATTGACTCTGCTCGCAACTTTGTGCAAATTTCTCAGAAAGAGTTTTGGTTCCGCTGGTGTCATCCCAACAACTATGGTCTGATTCGACTTCACCAAGTTCAACACTTCATCAATATCCACAAGTTTAGATTTATACATGGCATTCCAGTCCACAGCAATCCCTCCTACCAACTGACCGGTTCTCTGAGGTTACCCCAGCGAACAACCGCCGCGTTCCATGTCCAACCAACACCTGCTCCAACAAGAACGACAATGTCACCATCCTTTATCTTTGCGTTGAGTATCCCCTCTTTGATCGAGAAGATCTGGTCGTTCTGACCCATATGTCCATATTTCTCCAAATAAGTTGTTTGGTCTTGTCTCAGACCAAGCTCTTTCAGCACTTCAAGATGAGCAGATCTCTTGAAGTGAAGTATAGCCAGATATGAGATGTCTTTTCGAGTCAGATTACTTTTTCTGAGCGCATCATCTATCACATAATAGAAATTCTTCAGTGTGACTTCATTCAAGCGAGCTTTAAAACCTTCTGGGTCTGGGATTTGAAAATAGTAGTTTTCTAAATCATGTGGCTTCACTGGCCACCTTTTTGTTCCACCGACCGGCACTACGCAGTCTTCGGCAAAAGACCCATCGACAATACTTGAAACACCAAGTAATACATTCTTCCCCAGGTTTTTCTTAAGCACAACTGCTGATCCACTCGCTCCAATGTCCAGCATGAAAGAAGTGTGTTTGTAACTGTGATTCACAAGATCCACATTTCTATAACCACTGACCAGTAGAACACATTCTACGTTTTTTTCTGAAAGCATCAACGATCGTGCAACCTGAAGTCCGACTATCATTGAACCACACATCGCCTCCATATCAAAAGCCCAGGCGTTTTTGGCTCCGATCTCGTGAGCCACCTTTGTGCTTGCAAGCCAGCATGGGTAATCCTTGTGTTGCGCGCCATTCCATATGACAACATCTATTTCTGATGGATCTATCTGCGAATCTTTGATTGCTTCCTTCGCGGCCATAATTCCCATGAAGCTCGTAGTATCAACATCAGATGGGACATATTTGCCGATCAAACCAAACTTCTCGACGAGTATGTTTGCAGGAATTGTGGTGAGCCTCTGAAGATCCTCAGCGGAAAGATATCTACCGGGTAAATAAGTGCCAATTCCGGCTATTCCAACATGCTCTGTCAAGATACCGCCCCCAAAACGACAAAGAACTGATATTACTCTGATACCTGATTCATCTTGAATGATAACATCTGAGTCATATGTTTCACAAATGGAATATGAAGTTTTCTGACAGCGTTTTTCACGTAAAACGGTTTATTTCTCCTTCAAGCTTTCTTTTTCTTAGAATCTCTCACTCAATCACTATTACTTAGCACAGATGGGATACCTTTGAGGATAAGGTTGGCAAGTTTGGATAGATAATCGTTGATACGTTGTGCACTCCCGTGTTTCTGTACAACGAGATCTTCGCCCATAAAATGACCTATGCCCATCAGAGCAAGTGCAAGGTTATTCGGTGAAAATTCCTTAAATTGTCCTTCTTTCATGGCCTTTTCTAAGGGGGGCAGGTAACTGTTCAATATTTTTTCATAATAGTTTCTGGAGATAGCAGGGTTGAAAAACTCGGCTTGTCTAACGATCAAGTACATGTTTGAGTGAAGCATGAAGAATTTCAGAAAAGCCAAGAAACCCGCTATTTCAGCGTCTCTTCTATCAGAGAATCTCTTGATCGCAGTTGAGATCGTGATCCTCATATTTCTGTTGGTTGACATCACAAGTTCTTCCAGCACCTTCTCTTTGCTGTCAAAATGAACATAGAATGTTCCACTTGCAACACCGGCGCTCCTTGTGATATCATTTATCATCGTGTTTCTGTAACCCCGCGAGCCAAAGAGTTTTTCAGCAGCCTGAAGAAGCTTCATTCTCGTGGAAATTACTTCTATGCTCAACGGCTGTACATCTATCTGGAATACCTCTTTGTTAAGTCTGTGATCGTTTGTGTCAAGACCCCTCACCGCGAATTGAACCAAGTCACTCACCAATTTCTGGTCAACATCGTAATCATCGTGGAGGGATTTGTATATTGATACGAAACGCACAGGACCTGTTATAAACCATCTGAGTACCATTCTATTTTCCTCATCGCATTTCGGAACGATCCTGTCAAGAATTCTGTTTAGGGTCTTTTCGACCTTTCGAAATACCGTTTTGCGAAGATAAACAGCCTCGTGCAGTATCTTATAACTGTATTTGTTCGCAGAGAAAAATTCAAAATAACTCTCGATAAAAGATCTGACTACCTGGTCTGGTTCAATACCATTTACTCTGTTCATGAGGGTCTGAAATTTCTCAAAAGAATGATTCAGTAATTGCTGATATATCGACTCCTTGTCGTTGAAGTATTGATAAAATGTGGCATTCTTGACACAGGCTTTACGTGCGATCATGGGTATCGAGACACCATAATAGCCATAGGTCGCGAAAAGCTCATTTGCCGCATTCAAAAAATTCTTGAGTGTTTTCTTTCCATCTGATCTCTTTGGATCTCTCCTCAATATCGATTCCTCCAAATGAATCGCTTGTCACACTGGATTATATACCTTCTTTTCTTCTAATCTGCAAAACCTTCATGCGATAATATAATGTCCTAACACTCATTCCAAGCGATGCTGCCGCTTTCTGAACATTCCAGTTATTTTGATCCAGTGCTTTGAGTATGATTCCTCTTTCATATTCAAAAAGCATCTCCCTGAGATTGCCAGTTGAAGGTACATCAACTGCACGGTAAGTAGTTTTCAAAGGTGGCAGATGATGCATTTTCACAAATCTCTCTTCGCTGTCCATATTTATCATTGCGCGACCTATGACATTTTCAAGTTCTCTTACGTTCCCAGGCCAATCATAGTTCATCAATCTCACAAGAGCATCCGGTGATATCCCTTCAACCGTTCTCCCGTATTCCTGGTTCAGTTTTCTTATTATGCACTGAACAAGAATTGGTATGTCTTCTTTCCTCTCTCTCAGAGGTGGTAGAAATATCGGGAAGACATTGAGTCTGAAATACAGATCCGGCAAGAAAGTTCCCTGCTGCACCATTTTTTCTAAGTCCATGTTCGTTGCTGCAATTATTCTCGCATCTATCTTTGTTGCTTTTGTATCGCCGATAGGTACTATTTCTCTGTTCTCAAGAAATCTCAACAATTTTGATTGGACGGCCAGGGGCACCTTGCCTATTTCATCGAAGAAAACTGTACCATGCTGGGCTTCTTCAAGCAAACCCTTCTTGCCCTCTTTCCTTGCTCCAGTGAAAGCACCAGATGCATAACCGAAAAGCTCCGATTCTAAGACGGACTCAGGAATCGCCGCACAGTTAACACTTACAAAGGCTCTGTCTCTTCTGTCACTCGCATTGTGAATGGCGTGTGCAAACAGTTCTTTTCCCGTGCCGCTCTCACCCCTCAGCAGAACAGTGGCTGGAGTAGGCGCAACCTTCATTGCCTGAGTCAAGGCAATCTTCATTTTGGAGCTTTCCGCTACTACATCCTCGAAGGTATATCTTGCCCCCATTCTTCTGATTAACCTCTTCACCTCGTCCAGTTCTCTATTCAGTTTGATGATTTCTGTGACATCGTGAATCACTGCTACACTTCCTTTGAATTCGTTTTTCACAAGTAGAGGGGTCACATCAACCACCACCTCTCTTTTTCCCGGTCCCACGAGTAATCTCGCACCATATATGGGTTGCTTGGTCTTCGCTACCTTTATATGCATACTCTCACCTTGAGCGATATCAACAGTTGCAAGCTTTCCCACGACTTCGCTTGGGCTATAACCAGTGATTTTTGTGTAAGATTTGTTTACCAAAACTATCTTTCCGTTCTCGTCGGCAACAGATATTGCGTCGCTGGTCGATTCAATAATCGCTTTCAGCAAAGCTTCCACTTGCCTCAAATTCGTGACTTCTTCAGCCATCTTTTGAACACTGGTAACATCTCTGAAAATCGCCACTGCGCCTATAATCTGTCCAGAACTGTCTCTGATCGGGACACGAGTGGTTATTATCTGAGTATGACCTAACTGCTGAATTCTATCTGTTTCAGGCACTCCCGTTTTCAGAACAATATGCAGACGTGTATTTGGAATAGCATCGACGACATGTCTACCTATTGCCTGTGAAATTGGTATCCCAAGGATTAACGAAGCCTGTTTATTCATGAAGATTATCTTTGCATCTTTGTCAACCATTATCACTCCTTCAATCACAGAGTTCAGCACAGTTTCAAAAAGTTCCGCTTTTGTCATCTAACCACTCCTCATAACATTCGTAAAGTCTGATGATTTCATCTATTGTCAGATCTCGAACACGTTTATGCACAATTTCAGATGTTGTACCTTGAAGGCCCTTCAAGACATTTCGAACATTCTTGTTTGGAGAATTGAAAAGTTTGCGCAGAAATGATACGTACTTATGAAAATCGGGAACTTGCTCTTTTCTTCTCAACACTATCATGGCAGAATCCACCTTTGGCGGCGGTGAGAAAGAACTTCTTGGTATGGTGCATATCTTTCGAATGCTGTAAAAACTCTGAACCAAAACCGAGATGAATGTATATCTCTTTGAGGATGGCTTGGACATGAGTTTATTGGCAAATTCTTTTTGGACAATGAGTACTGCCTTCCTGAAATTCAGAGTTATTATTTTATTCATGAGTTCTGACGAAATTTGATAGGGTATGCTGCCAACACAGCAATCCAAGTGTGGCAATTCTTGAGAGTTAACAGTAAGAAAATCCTTTATTCTAACCTGTAAGTCATCTGTGTGAATATTCTGAAGTTCCTCAGCAATTTGCTCGTCAATCTCGTAGGCCACGACCTTGAACCCATTTTGAAGAAGATGCTTGGTTATGAAGCCCCTTCCAGCACCTATTTCAACTAACATCCCGTCGCTTTCGTCTGCAAATTGTTCCACCACTTTCTGTGCGATTTTCTCATCGACCAGAAAATGCTGACCAAAAGGTCTCATGACTCGAAAAGTACCTCGCAAATACCCTCGATAGCGACTGTCCCATCCTCTTTGAGGACATTTGTATCTAACACAAGTCTTTTTCTGTCGAGTATTACCTGCGCGATTCTTACCTGTACTTCTATCCATTCATCTATGTAGACTGGTGATCGATACTTTAATTGTTGCTTCACAAGTATGGTGCCTGGTCCAGGAAAATTCATACCCAATACCTTTGATATAAAAGATGCTGCAAGCATTCCATGACAGATTCTCTTCCCAAAACGCGTTGATCTTGCATAGTCTTCGTCAAGGTGAACCGGGTTTTTATCACCTGTCAGTTCTGAAAACTCCTTGACCATCCTTTCAGTAATTAGAAATCTCTCACTATAAGATTGTCCCATCTGAAAGTTAGAAAAATCCACCTGATCACCCCCAATTTATTATCACACAAATTGCCCGAGATCGGCTATATGGTGGGTTCAACTCAAATGAATTTCCCAGAAATCTGTTTTTGATACTTCCTGTAATACTAACTACAACTCCGAGTAATTGAAAAACCATAAAATACAATCAGTAGATGTGCAAGGGGTGAAGACATGAAGAAAAAGCAGAAAAATCCCAAAACAGTCTCGCAGTACGAACTCCTTCGTATGTTGAAAGAAGGCGATAAAGGTGCTGAGCAGGAAATGCGAAGGAGGATGACCCTTGTTGACGAACAGCAGTCAAACCACGCCAAGCCAAGTAAAAACACCAGACAACCGTAGCCTCGTAGAGTTTCTCAATTTTTCAATGTCTATAGACGGTATAGGAGTTCTGAAGGATGTCGATCTGACAGTTCAAGCTGGTGAATTGACCATAGTTTATGGCCCACGAGGTGCCGGCAAATCTGCCCTTTTGAGATCCCTTCTGAGATTGAACAGAGAAATATACGACAATGTTAATTGGGACGGAGACCTACGGATAAACGGGAAATCAATAACTGCTTACGACAAGAAGACCCTAAGAAGACTGATAACATATATAGAGCCATCCTTTGTTGAGGCACTTGACCGTTTGAGATTTGGAGAGTTCATAAACCTGGTGTTATCAGAAAAGCAAGTTGTTCTGGATGAGTTCTCATCAGAGTTGGATAGGCTTGGGATTCTAAAACTGCTTCGTAGAGAAATGCAGACCCCACTGAAAGAGTTCTACACCATGGAGAAAATCATGATTCTACTCTTCGCTGCAATAGTGAGAAAGTCATCTATAATAGTTCTGGATTGTATTCTTGATCATGTCGATGATGAGACACTCGTTCCTGTGATCAAGGAACTTTCAACGTTGAAGGAAGATAGAGTTGTAATACTGAGTACCAGGCATAAGAATCGTTTCTTGCCACTTGCGGATATTTTCGTAGCGATGAAAGATGGTAAAATTGAATATAAGGGAGCTCCAAGAGAATTGATTTTGAAGAGGTGACAGCTTGAAGGTCATTACAGTTACTTTGAATCCCGCGCTGGATAGAGAGTTTATCGTTGAAGATTTTCGCGTTAATGAACTTCATCGGGTTGCACATTACAAAGATATAATGATGTCTCCGGGGGGTAAAGGAATAAATGTCTCTATCGCACTTGCAAAGCTAAGAGTACAGTCGGTAGCAATTGGAATACTGGGAGGCTATATTGGTCGTGTTCTCTTAGCAGAACTCAATAAGATTAGTCCGCTGATAAGTACCAGTTTCGTGCACATAGATCAAGAAACACGTGAAAACATCTCCGTAGTTGATCCAAAGAATCATACTCTAACAGAAGTCAATTCACCTGGACCCATTGTGGAAAAGCACGCCTTAGATCTTCTACTGAAACGTTATGAGATTTTCTTATCTCGCGCAGAGATAGTCGTCCTTTCAGGTAGCCTCCCACCAAACCTCAAGGGCGATTTTTATGGAGCTCTGGCCAAAATTGCAAAGCAAAGAGAAAAAAGAGTATTTATGGAAATAACCGATGAGTATATAAAGCCTGCCCTTGAGATACAAGTACCCGATGTGATTAAACCAGACGTAAGGGAGAAAAATGTCGTCCTTGAAAGAGAACTTGTGACCTTAGATGATTACATTGAAGCGGCAACTGAGCTTGTCAAGATGGGATGTAAAATGTCCGTGATTTCTTATCAAGTCAAGAGTGATGTTGTCGCGACCAACGAAGGTGTTTGGCTGATAACAACACCAGGAGATGTTGAAATCTCCAACCTGCTCGGGGCTGGTGACGCCTATGTGGCCGCTATGGCCTACAAAATGCTGTCCTCACCGAAGAACGATTTGCTGGAAACAGCGAAATTCGGGTATGCTGCTGCACTGGCTAAGACAAGAAAACTTCCCAAAGAAATGCCAGATTACGATGAAATCGTAAACCATCTGCAGAGTTGTCAAATTGAGAGGCTTCGGTAGGTGATTTGAGTGCGGGTATACGACATAATGGTTCGAGACGTCACGGCAGTCACGAAAGATGAGACCGTTGGTAATGTTTTGAAAATAATGGCAAGTCAGCTCCTTTCGGGTATACCAGTCGTTGCAGAAGACATGCGTGTGATAGGTCTTGCAACTGAAAGTGACATAATCAAAGCTGTGGTTTCAAGTTACTTCTCCCTACTACAATCTACATCATTTATACCAGACATGAATCAATTCTTGAGAAACGCTGTTTTGATAAAGGATAAACCTATCTCTGAGTATATGACACATCCTCCAGTTGTAGTCAACGAGAATGCGATGTTAGTACATGTTGCCGATATTATGATCCGGCACAACATCAAAACGATACCTGTGGTTAATGACCAGGGGAGACTCGTTGGAATTGTCAGCAGAACCAATATTCTCAAAGCCGCGATGGAAGGGGTTCTCTGAGTGAAGAAAGTCTACGTAACATTTCTTGGTTGCAAGGTCAATCAATACGAAGCGGAGTACATGATTGAGAAACTTGAGCAAGATGGTTTTGTCGTCTCACCACATCCTTCAAAAGCAGATCTCTGTGTTTTAAACACTTGTATGGTCACCTCTGAAGCTTCAAGAAAATCTCGGCAGATGCTCCGTAAACTCAGAAAACTCAATCCAAAGGCTTTGATAATCGCGGCAGGCTGTTATGCGCACCTGCAACAACAGGAGCTTCTAAGAATAGGCGCAGACTTGGTGCTTGGCAATGACGAGAAAAAGCATCTCACTGATCACATAAGAAGATATTTTGAGGATGAAAAGCAGAATATAAGTGTTTCTGAATCAGTGAGCAGTGTTGAGGAAAAGGTGCGGAATTTCCTGTCAGACAGAACCAGGGCGTACATAAAAGTGGAAGATGGTTGCAATGAGTTTTGCAGTTACTGTATTGTTCCCTCAGCTCGCGGTCATCGCATAAGATCCAAATCGATAGAAGACGTACTTGATGAAGCAAGCGCACTTTTAGAAAACGGATACAGAGAGATTGTCTTGACTGGGATTAACCTTGGCAAATATGGTGCTGACCATCAGGTGAGTCTTACTCAGCTTTTGAGAGCCTTGTTGGGAGAACTTTCTGGAGATTTCAGAATTAGACTGAGTTCGCTGAATGTCCAGGACATAACTGACGAACTGATAGAAATCTTTACACAAAGTGATAAAATCTGCCCACATTTGCATGTTCCAATGCAGAGCGGGTCAGATTCTATTTTGCGAAGAATGAACAGGAAGTACACCGTTGAAGATGCTTATAGAATATTCGACAGGCTGAGAAAAATAGATTCCGATTTCTCTATTACGACGGACATCATAGTTGGCTTTCCCGGCGAGACCATAGGCGACTTTAAGCAAACCCTTGAAATGATTGGCAAAGTTGCCTTTTCAAGAGTACATGTCTTCAGATATTCTTCCAGGCCAGGAACAGTGGCTGCGAAACTCGACTATCAGATACCATCTGACGAAAAAGAACGAAGGAGTAAAGAATTGTCAAGGATTGCCGAAGAGGTCTCGAAATCCTACAGAGAAAAGAGCATTGGGAAGATTAGGAGGGTCTTGATTGAACAGAATAGATCTGGTATATCCTCAGGATACGATGAGTACTATGTCAAACACGAGTTTATAGGTGGTTGCGTTGGAAACCTCGAAACAGTTGTGGCTAAGTGTGTGAATGGCACAGGGGTGGTGTCAGCGCTTGTTGGTTTGGAAGGATCAATGGCTAAAGAAGCCTGAAGTAACTTTGCAAATTGATGAACCGGGACTGGTTTATGGTGGTGTGCCATACGAGACTCTCAGAAGTTATGAAAAAAGGCTCTTTGCTGGAAAGTTTCATTATGAGCGCCTATTAGTTTCTGCCGCCTATTTAGGCATGAAGCTTCCCATGGACTATGAACAGTTTCGAGAGACCATCTTGCAAGGCATGACAAATTTCGATTCTGATGTGTCGATAAGAGTTTTGCTTCTGCCTCGTGGAGTGATCAATGCTTTTAAATACGAGCTTCATAGCAGCGAATTAGTTATCTACATGGATCAACTGAGAACTTCTCCAGTTGTAGGAAAGGTCAAGATAAGACTGAGTAAGATCAGGAAAATAGACAGCCAAGCAACACCGGCCGATCTGAAGGTTGTCGGTAGAACAGATATTTTGCTTGCGAAATCCACAAAGGGTGATGCATACGATGTCCTAATGCTTGGCAGCAAAGGCCAACTCTGTGAAGGAACCTTCACGAATGTATTCCTTGTTAAGAAAAACCTTATCATAACTCCGGATCTTGACAGTGGGATTCTGCCAGGCATCACAAGAAAGAATGTGATAGGTCTATGCCGATCGTTGGGAATCAACGTTGAAGAACGTAAAGTTGATCCTTCAGAGCTCTATGAGGCCGACGAAGTTTTTCTGACTCACACAAGTAGGGGCGTAGTACCGGTTGATGAGCTGGACGACTCAAGAAAATATTCAAAATCACTGGGTTATCTACTATCTCAAAGGTTTGAGGACTATATAAAAAGCGTAGAGGAAAACTGGGTATGAAAAGAATAGGTGAGATCTTTGACTCACTCTCGAGTAAAAATGACGTTTTCAAAGAACTGAAACTCAGAATGGTGTTGGCAGATTTGAAAGACCTTCTGGGTGAATCGTTGGCGCGCCATTGCAGATTCATAGAGTTCTCTGGCGGTACACTTCACTTCGAATGTGATGATCAGGTATGGCTTATGGAAGCGAATTTTATGCGCAGAAAACTGGTGGAAAAAGTGAGACAGGTTTTGCCAGATCAGCAAGTTAACGACGTGATTTTCAGGAGGTGCAAGCAGTGACTATAGAATACGGTGCAGAGAGTATTCAAATTCTGAAAGGTCTCGAAGCAGTTAGAATGAGACCTGGTATGTACATTGGTTCCACGGGAAAGAGCGGATTACATCACTTAATATATGAGATCGTTGATAACAGCATAGATGAAGCCATGGCTGGTTTCTGCGATACAATCCGTGTTACCCTTTTTGAAGACGGAGCTGTAGAGGTCGAAGACAACGGCAGAGGCATACCGGTCGATATACATCCAGAGACGGGTAAGAGTGCTCTGGAGGTCGTAATGACAACACTCCATGCCGGTGGTAAATTCTCAAAGAACGTCTATAAAGTCAGCGGTGGTTTGCACGGGGTTGGAGCTTCTGTGGTGAACGCACTATCCGAAGAACTTGAAGTGTGGGTACACCGAGATGGAAAGATATACTACCAGAAATATGCAAGAGGAATACCACAGTGTAATGTCACAGTAATCGGAGAGACCACAAAGACCGGCACAGTAACACGTTTCAAACCAGACCAACAGATATTCTCTACACTGGAATTTGACCCTGACATGGTGGAGAGCAAACTCAGAGAACTGGCATTTTTGAATTCTGGCTTGAAAATCATCTTTGAGGACAGGATAAACGAATATTCGAACATCTTTCAATACAAAGGCGGATTAGAAGAATACATTCGATTTCTTGCACAGGGCCAAAAACCTTTGCACAACGTCATCGAGGTATCCGGTGAATATGAAGAAGTAATTGTCAATATAGCCATGCTGTATACTGAAACATATGATCAGGAAAGAATTTACTCGTATGCAAACAACATAAGAACTATCGACCATGGGACTCATGTAACGGCTTTCAAAAACACTATTACGAAGATGCTGAACGAGTATGGAAAATCCTTGGGAGTGTTGAAGAAGGATGAATCATTCCAAGGTGAAGATGTTCGCGAAGGTTTACTTGCGATAGTCAGCGTTTTTTTAAAGAATCCAGAGTTTGAAGGTCAGACAAAGTCAAAGCTTGGGAGTGAAATTGCGAGTTCTGCTGTTTCGAAGGTGCTTCGCGACAAGCTTTCGGAGTATTTCGAACTGAACAAACCCACGTTAAAAGCGATACTCGACAAAGTGATCAGAACTATGCAATCCCGCGAAGTCGCCAGAAAGGCTCGAGAACTGGTGAGACGCAAGAATGCAATGGAGAATTCATCACTCCCTGGAAAGCTTGCTGACTGCGTCTCGTCAGATGTTGAAAAATCCGAGCTGTTCATAGTGGAGGGAGATTCGGCAGGAGGTTCTGCAAAACAAGCACGTGATAGGGAATATCAAGCGATCTTGCCCTTGAGAGGAAAGATCTTGAATGTTGAAAAATCATCTATACAAAAGCTTTTGTCCAACGAGGAAATAAAGAGCATCATCGTGGCTGTTGGCACCAACATAGGGGATAGCTTTGACATCTCTAAGCTTCGTTATGGAAAGGTTATAATCATGACCGATGCCGATGTGGATGGCGCTCACATCAGAACCCTTTTGCTGACATTTTTCTTCAGATACATGAAACAGTTAATCGAAGAAGGGAAGATATACATCGCTGTTCCACCTCTCTACAAGGTTGATTTTGGTTCTAATTCAACCTACCTGTATACTGAAGAAGATTTCAGGGCCCTGAGAAAGGAACTCGGTGATGCAAAGAAGATAGAAGTTCAAAGATACAAAGGTCTTGGTGAAATGAACCCAGAGCAGTTATGGGAGACCACCATGAATCCTCAAACAAGAAAACTGATCAAGGTAAACATTGAAAATGCAGAGGAGGCTGACAGACTCTTCAATCTGCTGATGGGGGAGAATCCATCGGAAAGACGAGTTTTCATAGAAAAGCATGCCTTGAAGGTGACGTATTTGGATGTATAATTCAAGTAAAGCTGTGATATTTGTAGGGGGGTTTGTATCTCTTGTTTTCTTGCTTTCAGTCATAAGATTTCTATCTGTTACTTTGTTGCCCGATAATAGTAATAACGTCCCGACTTACCTTGTGTCATACAAAAACAGGATTTGGTGGACATCGAAAAGTGGTAAGCTTTTGTATGTAGCGGTTCCAACTGATGTTTTGAAAAAGGCAATAATAAGCGGCATAGAAGTAAAAGAATTGTCTGTGAGCGAAAAGTCTCTTGAGGTGATGACGAAATTAAGCGACATTGTGGAAAACCCATATATCACAGAGCTGAGATTGAATCAGAAATGTGCAATTCTTTTAAAAGGTGTTATATTATATTTCGGTGATTGGGAAGATTTATTGCACAACATTGCGCAGTTGGAAGATTTAGCTGTCGTGATGCAACCAAAAGCTGAGTATTTCCTAACTTCAGCCGGACTCGTCTATAAGATCAGAGGTGGTGGCGGTGAGGAAGAGTGAAAGCTATGTCTCAATTGACATCGGTTCTCATTCGACAAAAGGTTTGATCATCTCAAGTACACCCGAAGGTTATGAGCTCCTTGCACACATGGATCTGAAAACACGCGGGATAGACGGCGGAGATGTAAAGGATGCCATTTCTCTGCGTGATACGCTTAATCAACTGATATCGCAGATAGATGAGACTGTAAACATAAACCGGGCAAATGTGATCATATCATCGAGTTGTGGTAAATTCATGCTTCACGACGTAAAGAAGGAACAGATAGTTTCTGACGGGGAAAAGAAAATGATCGATGAGACAATGGTTGAGACGCTCAAGCAGTCGGCAATCGATGGATTTGGTGATAACTACCAAGTTTTACATATTTACCCAAAAAGGTATATGATTGACAAAACAAAAAGTGTTTTCAACCCTGTCGGCATGTCAGCAAACCATCTGGAAGTGGAATTAACCGTTGTAACGGTTGATAAGTCGTCAAGTTCTCTTTTCGAATTTCTGCAAGACGCCATGCCGCAAGATTTTGATTTCGCGGCATCCTTTATCACTGGAGCTGAAGGCGTTCTAACAGACACCGAAAAAGAAAACGGTGTGTGTGTTGTCGAACTTGGTCACGCAAACACGGCTGTTATAGTCTACTCTATGGGAGTTCCAATCAGGCTTGACATAATTCCATTAGGGATGAAGCACGTTGTCAAGGATATTTCAGTAGTCTTCAATACCTCTTTAGAAGAAGCCGAAAGACTCCTCAGAACCCATGGAAATGCCATCTATGGAGAACCCAGTTTCGGCCAGCAGTCTGTTGACTTCAAGGGACTTGATGGTAGGAGTTCCAGGAGCATTACAAAAGATGAACTGGCAAAAGTCATACATGCACGACTCAGAGAAATGCTCACCAAAGTGAAGCGTGTTTATCGTGAGACTTGCTCAGTCATGCCTGAATTCGGTCCCAGGGGCTTACCCGGTGGTATAGTTCTGTTGGGAGGTGGAGCCAAGGTACCAAGGTTGCTTGATTTAGCATTAGATGTGTTCAAGAGTCCTGTCAGAATAGGAACTTACAATACCTCCTCAAAGGCACTTATCAAAGATTCCGACGAAGTTATCGATGATCCAGTCTATGCATCTGCGCTCGGAGGATTCGTATCGTTGATTGAAGCCAAACTTGGTATAGAGCAACCAAAGAAAGAATCAACTGAAGGGTTTTTCAAAAGACTTGTTGAAATATTCAAGAATCTCTGGTGATTCCAGGGAGGTTGATGATATGGCATTTGAGCTTGGCAAAACAAAAGTGAACAACACGGATAAATTCACAAAGAAGAGAGTGCCAGTGATAAAGGTCGTTGGTGTAGGAGGGGCTGGTAACAACGCGATAAATAGGATGGTTGATATCGGTATTAGAGATGTAACCTTTATTTCCGTGAACACGGATGTTCAGGTTCTGGAAGAAAATAAAGCTGATATCAAAATACAGATTGGTGAGAAGAGAACCAGAGGGCTGGGTGCTGGAGGAGACCCGCGGACTGGAGAAGAAGCAGCTCAAGAAAGCCGTGAAGAGCTCGAACAGATGTTGCAAGATACCGATATGCTGTTCATAACCGCCGGGTTTGGCGGGGGTACAGGAACTGGTGCAACACCGGTAATAGCAGAGATCGCTAAGAGTATGGGGATTCTCACCGTCGCTGTGATCACTACGCCTTTCTACTTTGAAGGTAAAGAGAGATGGACTGCTGCTATAGAGGGACTAAAGAGGCTTAGGAAAAGTGTTGACACATTGATTAGAATTTCCAACAACAAGTTACTGGAAGAATTACCATCGGATGTCACGGTAGTCAATGCCTTTTTGAAGGCCGATGAAACACTTCATCAAGGTATCAAAGGTATATCGGAATTGATCACGAAGAGAGGGTATATAAACCTTGATTTTGCAGATGTTGAGTCAGTCATGAGAAATGCTGGGGCTGCAATGCTCGGCATTGGCATCGGGAAAGGATCCAACAGAGCTATAGAAGCCGCGAAAAGAGCAATGGAAAGCAAACTCATGGATCGCCCGGTGGAGAACGCAGGAGCAATTATCCTGAACATCTCTGCACCGAAAACCGTTCAGCTTCGTGAGATGCACGCTGCTGCAGCAATCATACGCCAAAGCTGCAGCGAAGATGCGGATGTGAAATTCGGTTTGATAATCGATGATGAATTGTCACAAGATGAGATGCGTGTGACACTCATAGCTACCGGATTCGACGAAGAAGATAGCTATCTATTCCCTGAAAGCGAAATCCCTGCTGTCTACAGAATGGGACTGGAGGATATAAACAGTGGTGGATAAGCCTCGATACAAAAGACTCGGTGAAATTTTGATTGAGAAAGGTCTGGTAACTCAGGAAGAATTATCCAGGGCTTTGGAAGAACAGCGCAAGAACAGAAAAGCTCTTGGTGAAATCTTGGTTGACATGGGCCTTATAACTTGGGAACAGATCACCGATGCCTTGAGTGAACAATATAACGTTCCTGTATTGAGGGACCCCCCCAGAACTGTACCGGTTGAAATACTCAGAAGTATACCCAGAGCAATGATAGAGGAATTGAGAGTTATACCAGTGGACAAACAAAACGACAAGTTAATTGTGATAACTGACAGTGTTTACAATTTGTCACGCATAACAAGCGAGATCAAATTTCTAACGGGTAAAGATCCTTTTGTCTATCTTGTGACACCGACGATTTTCTCGCTGATGTATGCTCAACATATTCAGGGTGCCCCTATGGCATTAGCGGAAGAGTTACCGGTAGAGCAAGCCGAACCGGTTAGTGAAGAAGAAGCCGAAGAGACCCTTGCCGAGATAGAAGCACCTATTGTGAGAATGGTCAACGCGATAATTCAACGAGCTGTTCAAATAGAGGCAAGCGATATACATATCGAGCCTTTTAGAAATTACGTGCGTGTGAGATATCGCGTTGATGGGTTACTCAGAAAGATTACGGACTATCCTAAGGTACAGCATAGCGCGGTTGTAACAAGGATAAAGATCATGTCTGGCCTTGACATATCAGAAAAGAGATTACCGCAGGATGGGAAATTCTACATGAACGTCTCAGGAGAACAGTATGATTTCCGCGTCTCGACGATGCCATCGGTCTATGGTGAGAAGGTAGTGATGAGGATACTCAAGGTTTCCGGCGCATACAAGCAGCTGGAAGAACTCGGTTTCAGTGATTTTAACTACAAGAAGATATCCGATCTTTTGAAGAGGCCTAATGGGATAATTCTTATCACAGGGCCAACGGGTAGTGGAAAGTCAACCACACTCGTCGCGATGGTAAACAAGCTCAAGGACATAACCGTAAACATAATAACGGCTGAAGATCCCGTGGAATATACGATAGATGGAATTACCCAATGTCAAGTGAACCCTGAGATAGGCTTGACATTTGCAAGGTATCTGAGATCTTTCCTGAGGCAGGACCCAGACATAATAATGATCGGTGAGATGAGAGATAAGGAAACTGCAAGTCTTGCCATCGAAGCATCTTTAACTGGTCATTTGGTATTAAGTACTTTGCACACAAATAGCGCAGCTGCGGCAATAGACAGAATGGTAAACATGGGAATAGACAGACACATGATCAGCACATCGCTTATTGGTGTGATAAGCCAGAGGCTCGTCAGAAAGCTCTGCGAGAACTGTAGAGTGAAGACAGAACTGAGAAAAGAATATCTTGAGATGTGGAAAGCAGCTTTCCCTGAGATCGAACCTGTTGAATACTCTGCCGGTGGCGGTTGTCCTGAGTGCGGTGGTAGCGGCTACAAAGGCCGTGTTGCAATTGGAGAGGTGCTTGTTATAACCAGGGATGTCAGAGATCTGATAGTTGCAGGTGGTGGAGAAAGAGAAATATATGATCTGGCCCTCCAAAAGGGTATGAGACCAATGTTCATAGATGGATTTGAGAAAGTACTCAAAGGAATAACTTCCTTCGATGAGGTACTCAGGGTGACTGCAAGTATATGAAGTATCTCTCTAAGGATCCGGAAGAATGGAAGAAAAAGGAACAGCAATTTCTGCAGCGTGAGCGGGAACAAACAAGGAGATATCGTAGGCAAGGGATTTACTTTCTGATTCTCAATGTTGTGATTGTCCTGATATTTTTTTTTGGGCTCAGAATGTATTATGGTCAGTTTCCTTCGCAGAGAACTGAAATCAACCAGCTGATTATCCAAGTTGAAACCCCTTACGTTTCCGGTACATCTCTCGATGTGAAGGTACGCCTTTACAATAACCAAAATAAACCAAGAGAGGTTGTCATCTCCAACTTCACCCTTCAAATCTTGAGCAACGAAGGTCCGGTGTACAGTTTTTCTCAAAAAGACAGTGTAAGAACAACACTGGATGCCTTTGCAAGCCGCTTATTGTTCGATCTTCGAAGAGAAAGTGAACTCACCTCTCTTCGTGCCGGTGAGTATACAATAGTTGTGAAGACAAAAGTGGATGATCAGGAAGTCTATGCTCAAAAATCATTTGTGAGCACTGAGAAGTATCAAATCCTCGTAGAAGGACTGCTTGACTTCTATCTGGTTGGTGAAAGTATGAAAACTTCGATTTATCTTGTGAACAACACTGCAACTGTACGCGATCTGCAGATTCAGTACGTGAAGTTGTTTCTGAAGGAGAACGAACAAATTGTCTGGCAAAAGGAGTTCCCAGTTCAGTCGAAGTGGCCCGAAGTTGGCATAGGAAAAGATGTAAGAGTTGTGGACCAGGCCGAATTTGCCTTCGACCATGAAGGAAAGTACATATTGACAGTTCAGTCACTTGTGAACGGTTCTATTACCTCTGTTTCACTCCCTGTCATGTGCGTGCGCGATTATGAGAAAGATCTGAAGAAAGTAAAGATCTATTCAGATGTTCCAAAACAGATAAACGTGCGAGAGCAGGTAGCTTTTTCCGCTTATCTGCAAAATACGACAAACAAAGATCTTTTTCTCATGATAGATCAGATAGATGTAAATTTGCCACCATCCACACTGAGTTATCAAAGGCGTTCGGTAAGAGTCTGGCTCGATCCTTACTCGCAGTATGAGATTTTCAAGTTTTTGCCCTGGAATACCTCGGCCATGACAAGGCCTGGTGTTTATAAGCTCATTGTGAAGGTCCTGTGTGGTTCAGATTCCAAGTATTTCGAAAGTTCCATACAGGTCATCGACTAACAATTCAGTTGTTAAAATGTCAATGGAGGTGCCTCGAAAATAGAAGTTTACAGCCTTGAAAAACTTGATTACTACAAAGTACTTGAGGTTGTAGAGAAATTCGCTCTCAGCAAACTGGGGAAGGAATTTCTCAGGAATTTGAAGCCGATCGATAACCCCGATCAGGAGTTAAAAATGCTCGATGAGATGATCAAACTTGTCACAAGTGAGCAACAGGTATTTCCCGCGAATTTTGTTGCCATCGATATCCGAGAGGTACTCGACAAGGTAAGGCAAGCGCAGATTGTTGATGGCGAAGGGTTACTCAAAATCGCAGCTGCCCTTCTAACCATCAAGCTGGTGAAGAAAAACGTGATAGGCCTTGAGGAAAATACCTCAATAAAGGATCTGGCTAAATCTTTGGGAACATATGATGAGATAGTCTCAGAGATACACAAATGTGTGGGGGAAGATGGATCAGTAAGAGATGGTGCGTCAGAAAGGTTGAAACAGCTGAGAATAGACTACAGAAGAGTGTCAGAGCAGCTTCGAAAAAAGGTTGAAAGCTTCGTCAATACAAATAGAACATACTTGCAAGAACCCATCGCTACCTTACGAGATGGCAGGCATGTCTTTCCCGTAAAGGCAACGCACAGATCTCAAATCAAGGGCATTGTGCATTCGATTTCTTCTTCAGCTGCAACCTATTTTGTCGAACCAGAAGAGTTTGTTTCTCTCAACAATGACCTAAGAGAGCTCAGAGAGAAAGAAGAAGAAGAGATCAACAGAATCCTGCGAAATCTCACTTTCAAAGTGCTTGAACGTGTTGAGAAGATCGAACAGGATTTGAAAGTCTTGGCACATCTGGACAGTTTGTATGCAAGGGCTATATTCGCTCGTCAGTACGATGCACATGTGATATATCCATCGCAGGAGTATGAAATAAACCTGATTTCAGCTAGGCATCCGTTGATCGACAGGCAGAAGGTTGTACCGGTTGACATTATCCTTCCAAGTCAAAAATCTGGATTGGTGCTGACTGGACCTAACACGGGCGGCAAAACGGTTACGCTGAAGACTGTGGGATTGTTCTGTTCCATGATGATGGCAGGTTTTCCAATACCATGTTACGAGAACTCCAAGTTGCCAGCCTTTTTTAGAATTTTCATCGACATCGGAGACGAGCAAGATATCAAACAAAACCTGAGTACTTTCTCATCTCATATAGTGAACGTGATCAAAGCCTTAGAGCTATCTGATTCAAAAACGCTTGTTCTACTCGATGAGCTGGGTTCAGGTACAGATCCAGTAGAGGGAGCGGCTTTAGGGCTCGCTATAATACAGAGACTCAAGGAGTTGGGTTGTAAATTTGTCATCACAACCCATTTAACCCCAATAAAGATTTATGCTGCAAGTGATGAAAAGCTCGTTAGTGCTTCTGTCGAGTTTGACCCGCAGACCCTTAACCCCACTTTTCACATTTTGATGGGCGTTCCTGGTGCTTCGCACGCATTCGAGATAGCAAGGAGACTTGGCCTGGATGAGACAGTTTTGCAACAAGCCCAGAGGTTCATTGGACAGGAGTACATGAACGTCGAAAAAACCATCGAAAAATACCAAGAACAAACTGTGGTTCTCCGTGAGAGAATAGAAGAGTTGGAAAAAGAGAAACAAATACTTGAACAACTCAAAGCAGAGTATGAAGCGAAATATGCTGAACTCAAAAAAAAGAAAATAGAGGAACTCGATGAAGAGCTGAAAAAAACATACAACCACATCAAGGAAATGAAGAAACAGATCGATGAAGCTATCAATAAGGTTAAAAAGAAAAATCAGAACCTTGAAACCCTTAGAACCGCTGCTCGACTTTTCGAAGAGCAATCAAAAACCGTAAGGGAATTTGAGCTTCTTAAAGACCAACCTCAAATTCCATCGGGTCAGCCTTTGTCTATCGGGGATATAGTGCGACTAAGAAATGGTGAAGCCGTCGGTAAGATAATTGGCGTAAAGGGCGAGAAATTCGTTGTTGATTTCAACGGCATAAGGATAGAAGCACATCCCGCTGCTTTAGTGAGGACTGCCGTAGAGAGTAGACAGCAACCAGCAGAAAGTGTTCAGCCTGTTTACAACGGTCTGGGAAAGCCCGAGGTAGATGTCCGCGGCTTGACGGTAGATGAAGCAGAACCTGTCATAGAAGACTTCGTCGATAGGCTGATTCTGTCAGATTTCAAAATTGGTTATATAATCCACGGCAAGGGAACAGGTAGACTTGCTGTTGGTATATGGGAGATACTCAGACGCGATGGAAGGGTGAAGAAATACCGATTTGGTACTCCAAATGAAGGCGGGACGGGAGTAACTGTCGTGGAGGTGTGAAGTTGATTTTCGCTCTTGATGTGGGGACAAGAAAAGTCGCCGGTTTAGTCGGATATATTGAAAACGGTATCCTCAATGTCATTGATTTTGAGACGCTTGAACATCCTGCAAGAAACATGCTCGATGGACAGATACACGACATAAAAGGTACTGCGATGGTGATTGAAACGGTTAAGAAAAAACTTGAAGAAAGGAATGAACTGAAGCTCGACGAAGTTGCAGTTGCAGTAGCCGGAAGATTTCTCAAAACTCTCACGCTCGAAGCCCAGATGGATTTCTCGGGCGATCTAATCGATGAAGACACCGTGAAAGAGCTTGAAATGAAAGCTGTATCACAAATTCCACCCAGTGACGACAGTGGCTCCGAGTTGCACTGTGTTGGATATTCAGTCATAGAATACCGTCTCGATGGTTTCTGGATAAAGAACTTAGTCGGTCACAGGGGGAAGAAACTTTACACGCGTGTGGTTGCTGCACTTTTGCCTGTACAGGTTGTTGATGCCATGATCATTGCACTGCATAAGGCTGGTTTGAGGCCCTGCTTTCTAACGCTTGAGCCGATGGCAGCTCTTGAAGTTGCTGTACCAGAAGATTTGAGAATACTGAACATCGCATTGGTCGACATAGGGGCTGGTACAAGTGATATCGCGATAGCAAAGGGCGGTACCATAATCGGATATGATATGGTTCCGATGGCTGGAGACGAGATCACCGAGATTATTGCACAGAATTACTTACTCGACTTTCTTTCAGCCGAGAAACTGAAAAGAACGATCAACGACGGTACATCCTTTGAGACAACTGATGTAACCGGTAACAAGGTAGTCATAAATGGATCTTCTGTTTTGAAAACGATCTCACCCACCGTTTCGTTAATTGCAAAAAGCATCGCCGAGAAGATCAACCAGCTCAATGTTGGAAAGCCAAGCGCTTTGTTCCTCGTTGGTGGAGGAGCGAAATTGCGATATCTTCAAAACGAATTGGCACACGCACTCGACTTGCCGATGGAACGTGTTGCATTGAGAACTGTTGAAGAATTGCCAAGAGTTAGAGCTTTGAGAGAAGACTTCATGGGTAGCGAGTACGTCACTCTTGCAGGCATAGCATACGTGAGTGCGCGCAATTGGGGAAGCATATATGACACCGTAACTCTCAATGGGGAAAGAATAAGGTTGATCAAAATCGGTCAGGACCAAAGTGTCTTGCAACTTTTAATCCAGAAAGGCTTCAAATTCTCGGAAATCTTCGGAACCCCACAACCTGCAGTTACCTTCGAAGTCAACGGTGAGACTCGAGTAATCCCTGGGAAAATCGTTGGAGGTGTGAAGGCTTTTCTGAACGGAGCAGAGGTCCCATTGCACCACACAGTTAGAAATGGTGATCAGATCGTAGTTGAGCTCGATAAATCTGATGTACCAATCCCACCAAAGGTTAGAGATGTCGTAAAACAGATAGTTGTTGAGATTGACCAGAAGGAATTCGCTCGGCTCTTGCCGAAAGTTTTCATCAATGGTGAATTGGTTGAGAATCTGGACAAATCGATCACAGATGGTGACAAGATACTCATTCAATACCCTGATGCTGAGCAGATTAAGAAAATAGTCGCTGAAAAAACTGGATTTGTCAACTATTCGCTAAACGGTGAAAATAGAACAACTGAAAGTGTGTACCTTGAGTTACTCAAGACTGAGGACAAAGACGACAAAGAGCAGAAATACACCTTCAGAGCCCATAAAGTGAGGATAAAGGACGTTCTGCCAAAAGCCGAACCAATAAAGGTCTTTTTCAATGACCAAGAGGTCATTCTATCACCTGTGAACAGCATCGTTCTTGTGAACGGTGAATACATCTCTGTGGAATCAGAACTCTCAGAGGGAATGAAGATAGAGTGCTCCACATGGCAACCCATTGTTGCCGATGTTCTTGCAAAGACCAACCTGAAAACAGACGGAATCACCGATTACAAGATTTTCCTCAACGAAAGACCTGTTAGCTTCGTAGAAAAAGTTAATCCAAACGACAGGATACGTTTTGAAGTGTTCAGAAAGGTTCAATCAAGCCAATCATGAGTCTCACCCTGCCGCTCAGAAGATCCAGACCGACAAAGAGTTTATCAACGAAATTCTTGCCAGAAGGGTATATGAAAAACTTTGCTGAAGCATAAGTTGCTTTCATCAGATCGAAATCGGTACCAAAAGGGTACAAAAAGCCAAAGGAGAATTGTAGATTTTCAAGCTCAAATTCACCATACAGGCCCGCAGAAAAACTCAGTTTCCAGCTCGTGTCGGTAGAAGAGTTGCCTGGGAAATTCCCATACATCATCGCAACAGAGGGTCCAAATGCCATGTTCCCAATTCTGTAAAGTGGTATCTTCCCAAGCATCTCCAGATTATACAAGTTCGTGGCAGTGCCTTCTACAGTTCTACCCAGATCGAAGTCAAAACCAGCTTCCATCGAGTAGAACTTATCAACCAATCCCGTGGATAGATTCCACCCAGTGACGTTTAAGAAAACCATACCGCCACCGATGATCCAGTCAGTTGCGAAAACTGCACAAGTCACAAGTGCAATCAAAAAAACAATAGCCTTTCGCACAAAATCACCTCACTTCTCATAAGGCACGCCATCTGCTGCCGGCGAGCGGGTTTTGCCAATGAATCCAGCTATGACTATCAGGGTAACAATGAACGGAAACATGTTGAACAAAGGTTTTGTTGAGGAAGCTACGTGCAACACAGAACTGCTTTGCAATTGATTGGCAAATGCCTCAGAGAAACCGAATAACAAACTTGCCCACATCGCTCCTACGGGATTCCAGTTTCCCAAAATCATCGCTGCCAAGGCTATGAAACCACGTCCGCCCGTCATGAGTTCTCTGAAGTTGCCGACTTCTCCAACGCTCAGGAAAGCACCCCCGAGGGAGGCCATAATACCACTCATCAGAACGCCGAAATACCTTATCATGTACACATTAACACCGAGTGTGTCTGCCGCCTCCGGATTTTCTCCAACCGCTCTCATTCTCAAACCAAGTCTGGTCTTGTAGATAATGAACCAGGCAAGTGCAACACACCCAAATGCAATGTATATCATTGGGCTCAGCTCACCAATAGACTGTGCAAGAAATTCGTTTTTCATGAACAAAGGAATTCGGAGCTCGGGGATCTTTCCTACGATGTCCGTCTGGCCTGGTCTACCAAAGATAGGTTCCATCAAAAACCCTGTCACACCTTGAGCAAGGAGTATCAGAGCGGTACCCGAAACGATCTGATTTCCTCTCCACTTTATACTCGCCCAAGCATGCAGCCAAGCCATGCCAAGTCCAACCAATATGGCAAATAAAAGCCCAATCCAAGGATTTCCCGTGACTGAAGTGAAAACAATCGACACGAAAGCTCCCATGAGCATGATGCCCTCGAGTGCTATATTCACAACACCCGTTATTTCACTGAAAACACCACCAAGCGAGGCAAAGATGAAAGGCGTTGCGGCCGTAAGTGTTAGCTTATAGAAGGCTGGGTTTGTAAAAATCTCCCAAATGGCGGTAAGAACCCTCATGAGGCCTTCACCCTCTTCTTTCTTATCAATATCGTCCTCACAATTCTATCTGCAGCAACTAAGAAAATAATGATGGCCTGGACGATAAGGATAATGTGCTTTGGGACGCCGACAAACTGCATCTCGTTCGAGCCGGTCCTCAAAGAGCCCATCAATAAAGCGGCAAAGATTATTCCTATTGGGTTATTCTGACCTATCAATGCGATGGAGATTCCATCAAATCCTTTGCCACCCGACAGAGTTCCGAGAAATCTGTGATGAACTCCCATAACCTCTAAGGTACCTGCAAGTCCCGATAGTGCTCCACTTATAGCCATCGCAAGCACTATGTTCTGAGATATCTTAATCCCGCCATACTCAGCAGCATATGGGTTAAATCCAGTTCCTTTGAGCTCGTAACCCTTGGTTGTTTTTTCAAGCACTATGTAAATCACTACGGCTGCTATAACCGCAACGATGATTCCCGAAGTAAGTTCTGTCGCTTGCACAGTCATCAATGGCGGGAGTTTTGCCGAATTAGCTATCTCAGGACTCTTTGGTGTTCCAAAACCAACTCCCATGGGTACGGTCACAACATAACTTGACAAATACTCCGCTATCCAGTTCAACATGATTGTTGTGACAACCTCGTGTGCACCAGTTTTTGCTTTCAAGACACCCGCTATGGCAGCGTAACCCGCGCCTGCGGCCATTCCAACTACCATGGTCAAAGGAATTGCAAGAACTGCAGGCATCCAGGCGACATTTATCGCAAAAGCCGTCGCTATCATTGCTCCCATAACCATTTGGCCTTCAGCACCTATGTTGAAAAGACCTGCCCTGAAACCAAAGCCTACGGCAAGGCCAGTCAGAATGAGAGGTGTTGTCTTGATAATCACTGAAGCTATCGCCAGTTTTGATCCAAAAGCACCTTTGAACAACGCTGCATAGGCAACTATCGGGTTCTGGCCGATCAATAGGATAACCACGGAAGATATCAACAACGCCATTATCACAGAGACAATTGGTACCAAGAAAGCCCAAAGTTTGTTGTTCAATTTCTACACCCTCCTGAGATCTTCAAATCTGTGACCTGCCATCATCAAACCAATTTCTTCAACTGTCACTTCCTTTGGGTCAACCTCTCCCATGATCTGTCCACTGTACATAACAGCCAATCTGTCACTCAGAGACATGATCTCGTCCAGCTCCATCGAAACAAGAAGTATGGCAACACCAGTATCTCTCAGTTGTATTAGAGCTTTGTGGATAAATTCCGTCGCACCGACATCCAAACCACGCGTCGGTTGGGAAACAACCAACAGTTTTGGTTGTGCACTCATTTCACGCGCAACCACAAGTTTTTGCTGGTTACCACCGGAGAAATTCATCCCCAACATTTTTATATTATTGGGTCTCACATCAAACTGGGAGAAGATCGTTTTAGTGAATTCTTGAATCTTTCTATGGTCAAGAAAATCGCCTTTCACAAAAGGCTGCACATAATGCCTCCCCAAAATCATGTTGTAATAGGCTGGATATTGAAGAATCAAACCATACTTATGTCTGTCTTCAGGAATATGAGCCATACCCTTTTCGCGCAGTTCTCTCACACTTTTACCAGTTACATCTTCACCACATAATATTACTCTGCCTTTCTCGGGCTTTCTCAAGCCTGTCAAAGCTTCGACTAACTCAGATTGACCATTTCCAGCTACACCAGCTATTCCATATATCTCGCCTTTTCTGATCTCAAAACTTATGCCCTTTACCATATCGAGTTTTCTGTAATCTTTCACCCAAAGGTTCTCAACCCTGAGCACAACGTCAGATGATTTTGCGGGAAGTTTTTGCACCGTAAAAACTACTTCTCTTCCTACCATGAGTCTGGCTATCTCTCTCACATCTGTCTCACTCTTATTTAGAACACCAGTCACTTTGCCTTGTCTCATAACAGTGATTCTGTCACTTATTTCCATAACTTCATTCAGTTTATGTGAAATGAATATAATGGTTTTCCCGTTTTCTTTGAGTTTTCTGAGAACAGAGAACAATTCCTCAGTTTCCTGTGGTGTCAAAACAGCCATAGGCTCATCGAGTATGAGGATCTCTGCACCCCTGTACAATGTCTTGATTATCTCAACACGCTGCTGCATACCAACAGGCAAATCTTCTATTTTCGCCGTTGGATCAACCTGTAGACCATAAGATCTTGATAGTTGATCTACTCTTTTCTGAGCCTCTCTGAGATCAAAAATAATTCCACGCGTAGTTTCAGAACCAAGAACGACATTCTCTGCCACGGTGAGGTTGTTGACCAACATGAAGTGCTGATGAACCATACCTATGCCTTTTGCTATTGCATCGCGAGGACCTTTGAAACTGACTTTCTGCTCAAAGATCCTTATCTCGCCAGAATCTGGTTTCAGCAAACCGTACAGTTGGTTCATCAAAGTTGTTTTGCCAGCACCATTCTCACCAACTACTGAATGTATCTCTCCTTTGAGCACGATTAAATCGACATGATCATTAGCAAGCACCCCAGGAAATTGTTTGACAATCTGAATCATTTCAACAGCCTTTTCCACAGCAAATCCTCCAAATTCAAAGGGGGCTTCTCGCCCCCTTGAGTTTCTGTTCAGAATGGAAAAGTTATCGAAGGAACTTGGAAGGCCTTCAGCGCATCTTCAGTGTCTGGTATCACAAGTTTCCCGTCTTTCACCAATTTGGTGAGATACGCAACTTCGGCTATGACTGAATTGGGTACCATGCCTTTGGTGTATTTCATCGGACTCACACCAGCGCCGTCCTCTTTTATACCCAATACTTTAAGCCCACCTTCAAAGGTTCCCTCCCAGGCTGCTTTTACACCATAGTAAGCTGCTGTAGAAATACCTTTCGTTGCGCTGCATAAGACAACACCAGGAGCCATGTAATCTTGGTCAACATCGACACCGATTGCAAAATAACCCTTCTTGTTTTTCATGTAGTAATCAATTATGTCCGCAAGCTTGTCAGAACCGACAAGAGCAACCATTTTTTCCTTTGCAGCCTCTATGCCACCATTGCCGCAAGCGCCTGCCGCCAAGAAGACTATGTCCGCACCCTGGGCATACTGAGCCAGCGTGAGGTCTTTACCTTTCTTTGGATCTTCAAAGTCGTTGGTGTATCCTTTGAGAACTTCAACTTTCTTTTTGTGCAAAGTGGAGTAGATCTTGGCACCGGCTTCAAAACCATAGCGAAATCTTTCAACTGGCGGGATTGGAATACCACCGACGAATCCTATTTTGCCCGTGGCAGTCATCGCAGCACCAATGTACCCTGCGTAGAACCCTGCCTGTTCCTCTTTGAAGATGTAGCAAACAACATTCGGTAATGTCTGCCCTTCAGGTGGCGTGATATCTATCCCAACGAAATACGTGTTGGGAAATTGCTTGGCAACTTTGAAAAGTGCGTCTGTCATCATAAAACCAACTGCAAAAACTACATCAGCTTGTTGAGCAGCTTTGGTGAGGTTTGGAATATAATCTGCTTGTTCATAAGACTGAATTACCTGTGCCTCCGCTCCTATCTCTTTTGCTGCTATCAACGCACCTTCCCAAGTACCGTCGTTGAAAGATTTGTCTCCTAAGCCACCGATGTCTGTAACCATGATCACTTTGAATCCCATTGCGAAAACTACAACCATCACTAAGAAGATTGCCACTAACGCCTTTCTCATAGAACTTTCTCCCCCTTTCTGAGAAATTCGTACACGCTTAAAAAGACCAGCACCACCGCAATAACAAATATACCAGGATTAACCCACCCCGATACACCGACTTCGATAGCTGGGATACCTTGCTCGACAAATACCTGCAGCCCTTTCATTGAAAACCATTTTCCGAGAGCAAAAGTTGCTAAAACTACAGATGGTAGTATTGCCACTTTGCTGTTGAAAATCACCAAGCACGTGAACACAATCATCACGCTAAGCATAATTGAAAGTGAAGTTTTTTCTTTGCTCACAGGTATATTTGGTTTCGCACTTTCCACTCTTCTGTAGGTATCAAACGGAATTTTTCTCAGCAGGCTTGATAGAATAGGGTACTTCACCGTGAACAAATCTTGTAAGTATAAAGCAAAATCGTCTCTCAGATAATCTGCAGAAAAGGCCATGATTCTGTCAACATAACTGGAGAATTTTCCATAATTAGAGTGAAGATCAGATTTTCTACTTTTCTCATCAAGAAGATATGACTGAAGATCCTTAGCTGACCCAGAAAACAACGCGATTCTTCGGTCGAAGTTGTCCGCGCTGAAAAAGTCAAGTGAGGATGAAAAACCAACATATGCAGGTGGAATAGTTATCTCTTCAATAGCACCCATATTTTGTGCTTTATTCAAAACATCCGCGAATTCTGATAACAACTTCTTCGACTCGTCCATGCCCACATAAAGTGTCGAAGACATGGTACGGGTGAAATAGGAAAGCCTTGAAAGTTCGTCCTGAAAAAGCTCTTTCTTAAGGGCTCCGTAGTAGATAGACTCCTTCAGTTGACTGAATCTATCCATGGAAAGTCCATCACAATTGAACACAAACGGCATGAGAAAGACCACAACAATCACACCAAAGACAGCCAGTTGCAGAAATCCCTTTCCACTTAGCGTCCTTCTTATGAGCAACACAAAGGAAAACAAGAATCCAAAGACCGCAAGCAAACCATAAAATAGCGATTCTGTGGGAGAAAGAAAATCAAATACATAGAGTATGTAAAACACCTCAAAACTTGCCACAAGAGAAAGCATAACCATCAACAATCTGTGGTATTTTGCACCGATAATTATCAAGGCAGCATAAACAACAAACCTTATCCACCAAAAGTTCATATCTCTCGGTGTAACAGCAATCACCTTCTGCGCTATCTGAGCTTGAAAAGTCGTGACAGGTTTTGAAATATCGCGAGCGACAAAGGCTGCCTCTCGATTTATATGGGCAGCTGCTCGGGATGGATCCTTCGTAACATTTTCAACAACCCTTTGAACAGCTTGTGCAAGTGTCTGCTGGACAGACAAATCCGAGTAAAACAGGCTTAGATCTCTCAAGTGTGCTAAATTCGTAGGTGATTGAAAAACATAATCGGCTTCAAGTTTTGTAATCTGTTCCACATCAACAGGGGGTTTTTGCTCGCAAAGCCCTATTTGATAACTAATAATCCATGCGAAGAACGTCCTGGCTTCCTTGCTTAAGGTATCTCTGTATGAACTGAAGAATTTTACAAAACCATTGTTCTTCATCACAATGTTTGTGGTCAGGTTTGTTCTGTTCATCCGTGCCACAAGATAAGACAAAAAGAGGCTGTACGCCAATTGCTCATCCTCATCTTGAACTTGAACTGAATCGTAGATCGCGCCTAAATAGTCTCCAACATCTGGCATCGCTTCACGCTTGTCAACAGATCCCGCCATCAGTAATCTATAATACCTGTAAAGGGAAAGATTCTTCAACTCCCTTTCCACAACGGACAAAAACGGATGAACGAAATTGCCTTGATTGTACTGGCTGACCAACTGCGTGTAAATCTGTAAAGAATGTTCCATGTCAAGGGAAAAAACAGGGGCAACCAATAACACAAAAAGGATCGCCAGATACCTTTTCATCTTAGACCTCCCCGTCTGGGTATATCACAAATATGATACACGAAAGGCTTAAACATATGCAAATCAGTAGATATTTTAACTTATTGTGCTTAATAAAAACTCCTTGAGTTTGACTTAGTTGTGAGTTATAATATAACTGCAAGGAGAAATAAAACTTGCTAATGATATGTTGGGTAGTGATAACGTGTTAAAGATT